>Ga0257122_1002657_pt1 | contig 11019 bp, 10 predicted proteins | sample SI106_120metaG_FD_190146 | JGI IMG/M metagenome (GOLD analysis project Ga0257122, IMG submission 190146) | Marine microbial communities from Saanich Inlet, British Columbia, Canada - SI106_120 | ecosystem: Environmental > Aquatic > Marine > Inlet | place: Canada: British Columbia | collected... | reverse complement strand
GCAACCCATTCTGGAGGATTGCTACCCTGTTTTTTGCTTGCTAAAAAAGCAAAGTCTTTAAATCTAGAGAGTGCTATGCATGTCTGGGGTAGTGCGATTGCAATTTCGGCCAATGCGCAAATTGCCCTTGCTAGTGAAGATGTAGGTACTCTTGAAATTCCTATGGTTTCCTTAGAAATAAATAAGTACATGTGGGTTTCTCAACCAAAAATAGAGAATGGCACATGGAAGGCAACAGGTGAACCGGGTTTGGGTGTTATTTTGGACGACGAAACGATAAATAAATACCCGCTTCAACCTGGGAGCGGGTATAGGCTGCAAAAAAATAAACAAAAAATACAAGCTTTTTGAGTGTAGTGTAAAGAACTTTAGGTGTTGTGTTATTCACATGAATTATATAAAAAAGATATCATTATGAGTTTAAAAAAAATATTAGGTGTAATCCCTGCCCGCGGTGGTTCAAAGGGCATACCAAATAAAAATATAATTGAAATTGGAGGAAATCCACTAATTCATTACACCATTAAAGCTGGGCTGGAATCTAAAATGTTAACTCATTGCGTGGTTTCTACTGAGAGTGATGAGATTAAGAGGATTGCCAAGGTGCATGGGGGCAATGTCCCATTTAAAAGGCCTAAAGAACTTTCAAGTGATAATGCCGTATCTATGCCAGTAATGAAGCATGCAATACAATTTATGGAGAAAAAGCAAAATTGTAAATATGATATAGTTGTTATGCTGCAGCCAACAACACCATTGCGTTTGTCAGAAGATATAGATAATTCTTTAATTTTGCTCGAAGAGTCCAAAGCAGATGCGGTAATAAGTGTAGTTGACGTTGGCGCCAATCATCCGTTAAGAATGAAAAGAATTGTAGATGGGCGTTTAATTAATTACATTGATCAAGGTTATGAAAATATGCAGCCACGACAGGAGTTGCCATCTGTATATATTCGTAATGGAGCAATATATGCCGTTAAGCGTGACATTTTAATGGAAGATGATAGTTGGGTTGGAAATGATGTTGTGGCATATATTATGCCAACCGAAAGATCTGTTAATATAGACGCAATGCAAGACTTATATCTTGTTAATAGCTATATGAATAATTAATTTATTAGCTAGATTATTATTTAAATATCCTTTGACATGAAAGATGTACTTAAATTTATTGGTCGAGATTCTTTATTATTTGATAAAGATGTGGAAAATCATTCTATTGAACTGAATAGTATTATTAACACCTCTAGTTTTCTTGTGATTGGTGGTGCTGGCTCTATAGGTCAAGCAGTAGTTAAAGAGGTTTTTAAAAGAGGTCCAAAGAAACTACATATTGTAGATATTAGTGAAAACAACCTTACTGAGTTGGTGAGAGACATTAGAAGTTCATTTGGCTATATTAAGGGAGAGTTTAAAGCTTTAGCGCTTGATATTGGCTCTATAGAATATGATGCTTTTATTAAATCTGATGGAAAATATGATTATGTATTAAATCTCTCGGCTCTAAAACATGTTCGTAGTGAAGAGGACCCATTTACATTGATGAGAATGATTGATGTAAATATTTTTAATACAGATAAAACTATTAGACAGTCAATTGAAAATGGTACAAAAAAATATTTTTGTGTAAGTACTGACAAAGCCGCTAACCCAATCAATATGATGGGCGCAAGTAAGCGTATTATGGAAATGTTTTTAATGCGCAGATCATTGGATATCAATATATCAACAGCTAGGTTTGCTAATGTTGCCTTCAGTGACGGATCATTATTACATAGCTTCAATAGGAGAATTGAAAAGAGTCAGCCAATTGCTGCACCTAATGACATTAAGCGTTATTTTGTAACCCCGCAAGAGAGTGGAGAGCTTTGTTTAATGAGTTGTATTTTTGGAGAAAATAGAGATATATTTTTTCCAAAGTTAAGCGAGGCTCTGCACCTTATGTCGTTCTCTGATATTGCTATTAAATATCTCAAAGATAAAGGATATGAGCTGTTTATTTGCAAAACAGAAGATGAGGCTAGAGAGTTGATTAAAACCCTTCCAGAACAAGGAAAATGGCCTTGTTTGTTTACAAAGAGTGATACAATTGGAGAGAAAGACTTTGAAGAGTTTTATACTGACAAAGAGGTGCTTGACATGGATCGATTTGAAAACTTAGGTGTAATAAAAAATGAGCCGGAATATAATGAAAGTCAATTAAATAACTTTGAAGATACTATTGGTCAACTTAAATCCAGTATGAATTGGGATAAAAAATCAATTGTTAATGAGTTTTTTAAAATGATTCCTAAGTTTGAATATCATGATAATGGCAAATACCTTGATGGAAAAATGTAATGTTTGAAAATCTTATTAACTTCATTCAAGAAACCCATAAGACTAAGGATTTTATTCCTTTGCACGAGCCAAAATTTGTTGGCAATGAGAAAAGGTATTTAAATGAGTGTATTGATTCAACATTTGTATCTTCTGTTGGTAAATTTGTAGATGAGTTTGAAGAAAAAATTGCAAACTATACTGGTGCAAAATATGCCATTGCAACTAGCAACGGAACTTCAGCATTACATATATCGTTAATACTTGCCAATGTAGGGCAGAGTGATGAAGTAATTACTCAACCACTTACATTTGTGGCTACTTGTAATGCTATTAGTTATTGTGGTGCCAATCCTGTGTTTGTTGATGTTGATAAAGATACTATGGGATTATCCCCATCTGCATTAAAAGATTTTCTTGAGAATAATGCATCAATTATAAATCAACAGTGTGTAAATAATAAAACTGGCAAAGTAATTAAGGCATGCGTGCCTATGCATACTTTTGGTCATCCTTGTAGAATAGACGAGATTAAGGATATTTGTGATAAATATCATATATTCTTAATTGAGGATGCTGCTGAGAGTTTAGGTAGTATGTATAAAAACAAACACACTGGTACGTATGGTCAAATTGGCACAATGAGTTTTAACGGTAATAAAATTATTACCGCTGGCAGTGGCGGTTGCATTATTACAGATGATGAAGAGTTGGCAAAAAAAGCTAAGCATTTAACTACAACAGCCAAAGTGCCACACAAGTGGGATTTTTATCATGACATGGTTGGCTATAATTATCGTATGCCAAACTTGAATGCCGCCTTATTGGTTGCACAACTAGAAAATTTAGATAGTTTTATAAATAGCAAATGTAAATTAGCAGAAATATATAAGGATTTCTTTAATAATGTTGATTATATTTTTTTCAAAGAACCTGCAGGAGGAAAATCAAATTACTGGTTAAATTCTATCATTCTTAAGAATAAACAGCAGCGAGATGAATTTTTAAATGCAACTAATTCTCAGAATGTTATGACTCGCCCAATCTGGATATTGATGAATAAATTACCAATGTTTGAGCATGCACAATGTGGCGATTTAAAAAATTCAGAGTGGCTGGAGGAGCGAGTTGTTAATATACCTAGTAGCGCAATATTGTGAATAATATTATTCTAATTGGCGGTGGAGGTCATTGTAAATCAGTAATTGATGTTATTGAACAGGAGGGACGATTTAAAATTGCAGGAATAGTTGATAAACCAGAGCTTTTAGGTTCTAGTATTTTAGGGTATTCAGTTATTGGTAATAATTTTGATTTAAATGATTTGGTAAAAAAATATCAAAATGCTTTGATAACTATTGGTCAGATTAGATCACCAGTACTTAGAATAGAATTATTTGATTTAGCTATTAAGGCTGGATTTATATTGCCTAAGATCATTTCTCCAAATGCTTATGTGTCCAAGCACTCAACTATTGGGAATGGTACTGTTGTAATGCACAATGCAATAGTTAATGCAAGTGTATCAATAGGAGATAATTGCATTATAAATTCGAAAGCATCGATTGAACATGATTGCTCAATATCCAAACATTGCCATATTTCTACAAATGCAACTATCAATGGCGGTGTTACAGTAGAGTCCGGATGTTTTGTTGGTAGCGGTGCAACAACTAAAGAGTCAATTACAATAGAGGAAAATAGTTTTATTAAAGCTGGAAGTTTAGTAATATGAGTGTATTTATTATCGCAGAAGCCGGTGTTAATCATAATGGGTCGGTTGATTTGGCAAAGAAATTAATTGATGTGGCCTCTACCTCTGGAGCCGATGCAGTGAAATTTCAAACTTTTAAGGCTGAAAATTTAGTAGTTAAAAATACTCAGAAGGCTGATTATCAAAAGCAAACTACAGATGCAACAGAATCTCAATTTGACATGATTAAAAGGCTGGAGTTAGATATTGATGCACATAAGAAACTGATTGATTATTGCCAAGAAAAAGACATTATGTTTCTTTCTACGCCATTTGATCATGAAAGCATTGATCTATTAAATGAATTACAACTTCAGGTCTTTAAAATCCCAAGTGGTGAAATTACTAATCTGCCTTACCTAAGGCATATTGGTTCATTAAATAAAATAGTGTTCTTATCAACAGGAATGTCAAATCTCAAAGAAATTGGTGATGCATTAGCCGTTCTAACTAATGCAGGTACATTAAATGAAAATATTACGGTATTACATGCAAATACGATGTACCCAACACCTATGGAAGATGTAAATCTTAATGCCATGCAAACAATACATAAAGAATTTGGTGTTGCAGTTGGTTATAGCGACCATACTTTAGGAATAGAGGTTGATATTGCAGCTGTTGCAATGGGAGCAAGTATAATTGAAAAACATTTTACATTGGATAATGCCATGGAAGGGCCTGATCATAAAGCATCATTAGAGCCAGAAGAGCTTAAAGCAATGGTAAGTGCTATTCGAAATATTGAGAAAGCATTAGGCAGTAATGAAAAAATATCATCTCCAAGTGAAGAAGCTAATATTAATATTGCTAGAAAATCAATAGTTGCTAGTTGTCCCATTAGAAAAGGTGAGTTGTTATCAGCTGATAATATCACTACCAAGCGACCAGGAACAGGGTTGAGTCCAATGAAGTGGGATGAAATTGTAGGAACGATTGCTTCTAAAGCTTACCAGTCAGATGAATTAATATGAAATGAAAAAAGTCTGTGTAGTGACAGGGTCAAGGGCTGAGTATGGTCTTTTATATCCTATTTTAAAGGAGATTAAAAATTGTCAAGAGCTTTCTTTGCAATTAGTGGCTACTACTATGCATTTGTCAAATGAATTCGGTTCAACTTATAGACAAATAGAAAAAAACGGCTTTAAAATAGATGAAAAAATAGATAGTTTATCTCAACTTGATTTAAATACTTCAATGGCCAAATCTTCTGGTATGACAACTACATTACTTGCAGATTGTTTTGAAAGGCTAAATCCAGATATCGTGTTGCTTTTGGGTGATAGGTTTGAGACTCATGCTGCTGCTACAACGGCGTTATTAATGAACATTCCTATTGCCCATATTCATGGAGGTGAAGTTACTCAAGGTGCGGTTGACGAGCAACTGAGACATGCAATTACCAAGATGAGCTATTTGCATTTTTGTTCTACAGAAGTGTATCAACAAAGAGTTATGCAGATGGGCGAAGACCCATCAAAGGTGTTCAATGTTGGCGCCCCTGGTGTAGACAATATAGTTAGTATAGACTTATTGACGAGGGATGATTTGAGTAAACAACTTGGTTGGAATCTACCACAAAAATTTGCTTTATTCACATACCATCCAACCACGCTTGCAGATAGTGACCTAAAGCGAGATTTAGATTCTATATTTGATACTTTGTTAAAGAGCGACATTGGAGTATTATTTACTTATGCCAATGCCGACTTTGGTGGAAAGATTATTAATAATAGAATTGAAGATTTTTGTAAATTAAATATAAATAAATATAAGGTTGTAAAAAGTCTTGGTCAGTTACGCTATTTAAGCACTATGAAACATGCTAATTTACTCATTGGTAATACTTCGAGTGGCATTATTGAAGCGGCGAGTTTTTATAAGCCAGTTGTTAACATTGGCAATCGGCAGTTGGGAAGATTAAGAGGTATAAATATTATAGATTGTACAATTCAAGAATTGCCCCAGTCAATAATGTTAGCTCTATCAAATGACTTTATAATTAAATGCCAAAGTCAACAAAACATATATGGTGTTGGAAATGCATCTAAACATATTGTTCAAGAATTAATAAAACAACCACTATCAGTGGTAAAAAAATTTATAGATATTAAATGAAAAATTGGTCAGAAATTTTACTAAAACCGGAAGATTCTATACAGAAAACGATTGAGGTGCTTCATGCTGGAGGAAATAGAATAGCACTAATTGTTGACAATGATAGAAAATTGTTAGGGACAGTGACAGATGGTGATATTAGGCGTGCTCTGATAAAGCATGTTGATATGGGTTGTGCTGTTAAGAAGATAATGAATGCAAACTCTATTACAGCATTAAAATCTGAGAGAGGTGGCGCAATTATGTCAAAGATGCAGAGTAAGGATCTGCTACATATTCCTATTGTGGATGAACATAATGTGCTTGTTGGTCTTGAAACTTTGCAGCATTTATTGGTTGAAAAAAAATATGATAATCCAGTATTTTTAATGGCAGGTGGGCTTGGTAAGAGATTGCATCCATTAACGGTAGATACACCTAAACCTCTTTTGCATGTAGGGAATCGACCTATTTTAGAAACAATCTTAATGCAATTTATTGAAGCGGGTTTTCATAACTTTTACATATCAATTCATTACAAAGCAGATATGATACGCAAGCATTTTGGGGATGGCTCGGATTGGGGTGTGACCATAAAATATGTGCATGAAGAGAAGCCATTGGGCACAGCCGGATCGCTAGGAATGCTACCAACAGATGTAGCAAAACTCCCAATACTAATGATGAATGGTGACTTACTGACCAAGGTTGACTTTCTACAACTACTTGAATTTCATAATGAACAAAAGTGCATAGCAACAATGTGCATTAGGGAGTATGATTTTGAAGTTCCTTATGGTGTTGTAACTATTGAAAATATAAATATTCAATCAATAGTAGAGAAGCCAGTTCAAAAGTTTTTTGTCAACGCAGGGATTTATGTTTTAGACCCATCGCTAATATATAAGGTGGACGGTCTATCGTATTTAGATATGCCTATCTTGCTTGAAGATAGAATAAGACTTGGAGATTCTGTAAGTGCGTTTCCAATACATGAGTATTGGATAGACATTGGTCGTATGGATGAATATAAAAATGCGCATAAAGAATATTCAAGTGAGTTTCTTAAATGATTAACCTAATTGCTGAAACCGCCTGGCATCATGAGGGGAGTTTTTCATTTATGAAAAATTTGATTAATAAAATATGTGCTGACTCTGATGCAAATACAGTTAAGATGCATATCACCTTAGATCTTGATGAGTATATGTGTGTCGACCATGATGCTTATGAAACTTTAAAATCTTGGATGTTCAATGAAGAGCAGTGGAGTGAGTTAATTGGCATTGTTCGGAGTTATGATAAAGATTTAATGTTGCTATTAAATGATACAAAAGCAGTGCAATTTGCAGCACAATTTAATCCCGAAATTGTTGAAGTGCACTCTGTATGTCTGAATGTGCCTAGGCTACAAAAGTCTATTCTTACTCATATATCTAGTACTACAAAGATTGTGATAGGGGTTGGTGGATGTACATTAGAGGAAATTGGTAAGGCAATAGAAGTTTTTAATAAACGAGAAACTATTTTAATGTTTGGTTTTCAAAATTATCCAACTAGATACAAAGATGTAAATCTTAGAAAAATTAGAAAAATACAAAAAATCTATTCAAATAAGAAATTTGGATATGCAGACCATACAGCATGGGATGAAGATAATAATGAGTTAGTCACTTTACTTGTCTCTGCAAACAATATGGAATATGTAGAAAAGCACGTAACTACACAGTATGGACAACAAAGATGCGATTATTCGGCAGCAATCTCTATCGACCAGCTTAATAGACTCGCAAGAAAAATAAGAGTGGTAGATAGTATTTGTGGTGACGGTTCTTTGCCACTTAATAAAGCCGAACAAAACTACTCCATATACGGCCCCATGAAAATGGCAGCTATAGCAAAGTATGAATTAAAAAAAGGAGACGTGCTATCTATGAATGAGGTTCATTTTTGCAGAACGTCTCAGATTACCAGCATGTCTCAAACAGATTTATTGGAGTCTATAGGGTTGAAATTTACTAAGGATATTAAATCTGGTCAAATTATTGATTGGACTCAGTTAGATAAAGAATGATATGAAAGTCGGATATTTGATAACAGGCAGGTTAAAGTCAACCCGTTTGCCAAAAAAACTATTGCTAGAGATTAAAGGGAAGCCGATTATTAATCACATGATTGATAGGCTTAAACTAGCTAAACAAGTGAATGAAATTATTATATGTTCATCTACCAATAATCAAGATAAGCCATTAGCAGACATTGCAAAACAAAACAACATTCAGTGTTATTTTGGAGATCCAGACGATGTATTGGTTAGACTACTGAAAGCGGCAGATAAGTTCAATCTTGATTATATTCTAAATATTACCGCAGACTGTCCGTTTGTTGATCCAGGTTATGCTGATAAGATGGTTAATAAATATATTGAAACTAATGCCGACCTTATTAGGCAATTTGACCTTCCACATGGCGTCTTTAGTTATGGTATTAAAGTAGAGGCGTTAAGAAAAGTAGTTAGTCTGAAAGACTCTACAGATACAGAAGTATGGGGACGATACTTTGTTGATACAGGGATTTTTGATGTGCTTGATCTTGATGTTGAGAATGAGAAACATAGAAGGCCCGGATTAAGAATGACACTTGATTACCAAGAAGACTTTGAATTTTTCCAAGCAGTATTTGATGAACTGTATATTGAAAACAAAGTGTTTTCCTTAACTCAAATACTCAATTTTCTTGACAGAAAACCAGAAATTATCGAAATTAACAAGTATTGCGTGAATAAATTTAAAAAAAGGTTTATATCTCAGTCAGAGCCAAAACTAAAAAAGATTACTAAAGTAAAAACAGCGCTAATAATTGGAGCTGGGTCTATAGGGCAGAGACATATAAGAAATTTAAAAAAAATTGGTGTTGATAATATTATTGCTTTAAGAAGTAAGAAGGGTCACTATAAAAAGCTACCTAGTGAGTTAGAAATTACCGAGGTTAGTAGCTGGGAAGATGCACTTGCTAATAATCCAGATGTTGCAATCATTGCAAACCCCTCCAGCCTGCATATTGAAACTGCCAGAAAAATTGTTAACCATGTAAAGGGAATTTTCATAGAAAAGCCGTTTTCAGATTCAACAAATGGATGTCAGCAGCTTATTGATATACTGAATGAAAAAAAAGTAATTTCTTTTATTGGCCACAATATGATGTTTCATCCAATTGTAGAAAATATCATAAAATTTTATAATGAAAATGATGTTGGAGAGGTAGTAAATATTCAATGTCAGGTTGGACAATGGCTACCTGACTGGCATCCGTATGAAGACTATAAAAATGCTTACTATGCAAGAAAAGATTTGGGTGGCGGAGTTGCCCTAACGCTAATTCATGAAATACACTTTGCTCTTGAGTTGGCAGGCCTGCCAGTATCTGTTATTGGAGAGGTTAGTGAATATAAAAAGTTAGATCTTGAAGTGGATGTTTGTTCAGATTTAATGATTAAACATCAGGCAGGTGCCGTAAGTCAGATTCATCTAGACTATCTTCAGCAGCCATCTCATAGGAGTGGTTTAATAACATTCGAAATGGGCTGGTTAGCATATGACTATACAAAAATGGAACTTGTTGGACAAAAGAAAAACAATGACACGCATATCATATGGTCAGATCAAAATTATGACTATAATCAAGCATATATTGATCAAATGGCGGAGTTTATACGCTTTGTTGAAGAAGGGCGATTAAAGCATAACTATGATGCCAGCTCATCTGTTGAGAGTTTAAAGGTTGTAGAGTCACTTTTTGAGTCTAACAACTCTGGTAGAAAAGTTAGTATTGAACGTAATGAAAGTTTTTCTTTTTAATGGATGTGTTTTTGAAATATGTTTGATTTAACAGATAAAGTAGTTTTAGTTGTTGGCGGTAGAGGGTATCTAGGTAGAGAATTTTGTCAAAAGCTAAGATCACAAAATGCTACTGTTGTCTCAGCAGACTTACCCAATCTGTCAAAAGCAGCTAATAAAACAAAGTTTAATGGTAGATATGATGATATCGAGCAATTGGACATTGATGTAACAAATAAAAAATCAATTTCCTCTGTAGTTGGTTTAATTTTAGAAAAATTTGGACGACTGGATACATTAATATATAGCGTTACTACCAAGCCTGATGATTTTTATATGCCATTCACAGAGTGTTCTTTAGAAGGATGGCAGTCAGTCATACGTGTTGAATTAGATGGGTTATTTCTTGTTTCCCAAGAAGTTGGGCGATTTATGGAAGAAAAGGCACAAGGAAATATGATATTTATCTCTTCAATCTATGGTGTCGTTGGCAATGATCAGAGAATATATAAAGGTTCTAATTTAGCAGGACTATACGCTGATCAGAAGGTTGGAGAAGATAAGCAAATTTTTTCACATTCAGCATACCCTGTGGTTAAAGGCGGAATAATATCATTAACAAGATATCTTGCTGCGTATTGGGGTCGCTATAATATTAGGGTTAATTGTATTTCACCTGGGGGTGTTTATCACAAAGGTGAAAATAAAGAATTTATTAAAAAATATTCGGAAAAAGTGCCGTTAGGTAGAAAAGCTCATGTCAATGAAGTGTCAAGTTCTGTTGTTTACCTTTCATCAGATGAGTCTAGTTACATTACAGGACAAAATTTAATAATTGATGGTGGTTGGACTATTTGGTAATGGAGTGAAAAAGGAATAATTAAATGGAAGAAGTTTTTTGGTGTAAAAATTGTTTAAACATGTCTACGAGACCACGAATCACATTTGATTATAGGGGCTGGTGTAATGCCTGTCAGTGGATGGAAGAGAAGAGTGAACTTGATTGGATTGTGC
>Ga0257122_1002649_pt1 | contig 11032 bp, 12 predicted proteins | sample SI106_120metaG_FD_190146 | JGI IMG/M metagenome (GOLD analysis project Ga0257122, IMG submission 190146) | Marine microbial communities from Saanich Inlet, British Columbia, Canada - SI106_120 | ecosystem: Environmental > Aquatic > Marine > Inlet | place: Canada: British Columbia | collected... | reverse complement strand
TGTTGATTTCCACCCGATCCTCACCCAGGTTGATTTTCCCGATCCTCACCCAGGTTGATTTTTCCACCCCCGATCCTCGCCCAGGTTGATTTTTCCGATTTCCCGATCCTCACCCAGGTTGATTTTCTGAAAAAAGGTTTGGGAAAGTACGCAACAATCCGCAGCGCGGTCCGAAAACCTAGGCAATGAGCTTGCCACGCGCGATATACAAAAATACGACGTACTTGGTCACCCGTCGCTGTACGCAGCGGCAATTCTTGCTACGTCCCTCACCGAAGATAAACCAAATCATTCTCTACTGTTTGGCGGTAGCGTCGGAGAAGTATAACGTGCTCATTCACGTCGCCTGTTTTCTGTCCAACCACTATCACCTGGTGGCGACCGACAAAGATGGCAGGATGCCCGCTTTTCTGGCGTATCTGAACAAGTACATCGCCAAATGCGCTAACGTCGAGCATGGGCGCTTTGAAAACCTCTTTGCCGCCAATGAGAAGACATCCCTCGTCACGCTGGCTGAGGCAGGTGATATCATCTCCAAGGCTGGATATACCCTGGCGAATCCCGTGCTCGCAGAGCTCGTCTGTAGCCCCGAACAGTGGCCGGGGATCTTATTGATGCCCTCCAGCGACGGCTTGCCCGAAATCGATGTGCAGCGCCCCAAAGGGTTCTTTCGCTCCAACGGTCCGATGCCTGAGCGGGCAACCTTGAAGCTCGAAACACCCGAAGCCTTCTCGAATGACGAGGATTTCTACCTTTCCGCTCTCACAGCCAATGTCACCGAGCGTGTTTCGGAAAAGCAGGCGGAGATGAAGGAAAAGAAGCGCAAATTCATGGGGCCTCGGAAAGTCCTACGTCAAAAGCCCTCGAGCAGCCCCCGTAGTCGAGAACCTCGTTTTCGGATGAACCCGCGCGTTGCAGCGAAAAACAAATGGGCGCGGATCGAAGCGTTGGCGCGGGCGAAGAAATTCCTCGAGGACTACAGAAAAGCGTGGCGTGCTTGGATAGCTGGCAACGGAAATGTTGAGTTCCCCCAAGGCACCTATGCCCTCGCGAGGATCGCGACCGTCAAGATCTGTACGTAGCTGCGATGCTCCTTCTGCCATTTCCGATCTAATAATCCCCGGCAGCCGAACTAGACGGTAGAGCTTTGCCTTCCCCTCCGCGTAAGAAACTCCTTCAAGAGCCAGAAAGCGAATGCAGCCGAAGATCGAGGGCAAATGCCTGCTCTTTCCATTTAGCCATGGCCCCGTCCCAATGGCCTCCGTCCAGCAGGACCATCCAGGCGAGCGACCATTCATGATATTGGGTCATCAACCTGGGAGCGGATCTGACAGCAGGACCATCCAGGCGAGCGACCATTCATGATATTGGGTCATCAACCTGGGAGCGGGATCTGACAACCATTCATGATATTGGGTCATCAACCTGGGAGCGGATCTGAGACGCTACTTGAGGCGAAAGTTGCGATACGATGTGGTGTTGGGTTCGACGAGAAGTAACTGAGCCCTACCATTTCCCGCGAAATCGCCGGCGAGGATCTCCGGTCGGCCCCGAAGAAGATACTCATACCGGTCGAGTATCAAAGTGTTGCTAGAAAACTCCAGGCCCTTGCTGCTGCCCTTGAGAATTCTGAGATAGCCCGGATTGTAAATATGCGTGCGGTCGACGATATCCTTGTCGCTTCCCAGTAAAATCAGTTCATCAAGTCCGTCCCCGTCGAGGTCGCCCACGGTCACCTGATCGTCCTCGACCAATTGGGTGAAGTTGCCAACCTTATTGTGAATCACCAGGTTTGCATCGTCGGATTGGCTTCGGTCGAACTTTCGGTCGACGCCGCCATAGAAAACCGTGGGTACTGCGCCGTCAACGAACGATTCGTCGGTTTCCGAGCAGTCCTGTGAATAGCAAGGCTCAAACTGCAATACGATATCGTCCCGACCGTCACCATCAAAATCGGCGACCTTGGGGTTACTTCCAAGATATTCATCGCCACCCACTTGCACTGCCTGGCTGAAGCCTCCTGCGCCATCCCCGTAATGAACGACAACGCTATACTTTGTTTCGCCGGGGGTCGACGTATCTATGGCGGTCCGCAGAGCCACCAGGTCCCGGTTACCGTCACCATCGAAATCACCGAATCGCAATCGGCCCAAGCCGCAGGTTTCGCAAGCCTTCGTTCGTCGCGCCTCGCCCAGGCTGCCATCGGCCTGAAGGGGGTACACCGTGAGGAAGATGTCGAAGATGCCTTCGATAACCTCGTTGTCGGAGATGGCTCCGGCCGGGCAGATTAGATCGGCTCTTCCGTCGCCCGTCATATCGGCGAAGTATCGTTGAGATACGTGGCAGACGACCGCCGGCTTGGGGCTCATATTGGGATTATCGCCTGCCCCGATACTGGCAAATTCGCGCAGCTTGCTCGAGTTCTCGTCCAAGGTATGGATCGTGATCCGATCGAGTTCGTTGATGATGAACTCCTGCCGGCCATCTCCTGTAACATCCGCCAAAAGCAGGCTGTCGTAGGATGCGACGGGAATGGGTTCGAGCCAGGTGAAGGTCAGAACATCGGTGGTGTCGAACACGGTCAATCCGTTGGACAAGCCGATCACCACAACGCCGATGTCGTTATAGAGGATCAAATCGTCTCGCTGATCACCGTTAATATCTCGGACGACGGACAGATCTGGATTGACCGGTAGGCTCCCCCTTGCCGATTCGGGCCAGTACTCGTCGAGAAGTGCGCCCATTCGCGGGTAGGACTCTAGGTGGTCGTCGTGGTTGGTCCATTCATTGCCATCAGCGGCTTCACTTTGGATAGCGGGGGCGCACCCAAAGGCACATAGCAACGCGCCGAACGTCAGTAAGTAGCGGTAGTTATGGATAGAACGATGCATTTTCAAGCTCCCAGAAAGTTGATTGCCCTGAATTGACGAAGGGGCGCGGGAAATTGAGAAGTAAATCTTCGGGTCGGTGGCATTTATCACCACCAAACCCGGACATCCGATCCAAGCTGGGCGAAAAATGAATGGATAGCCTGGCGGTCAAAGCCGTAGTTCCCGTAGCCTAGCCGCGCGCGAACCCCCAACGCCAGATGCCAAAAGGGGAGGGGAATTTCCCAAGCTAGAGCCGCCGCCGCAACCAGGCCAACGCTATGCTGTGTGCCACTGCTATCAGGACCGGGCCCCGCTCCAAGGAGTTCCGTATCTTGACGCAGGATCGACATACCCAGCAGTGGGCCCGCGCTCAATAGACCCCAGGCCGTGGGAATTTCGTACGTGACAGCGGCTAGCAAGCGAAACTGCGTGGAGCGCAGATCCATGATTCGCCCAGAATAGCGTTCATGCCCGATCTGCAACTCGGGACGCAGGGCCCAATGTCCCAATGGCACGCGTAGCGAGAGGCCGACCTGGTGCTTAGGCAAAGCGCCATCGTCCAAAACCCCTAAGTCACCGATGTAGCCAACACCAAGGGAATAGGTTGCGCTCATTAGCTCACCCTTGTTCAACGAATCTGGCAGGAGGACCTTCTTCATTCGCTTGGGACGAATGCGGCGGCATTCCCCAGCAAGAAGTTCGAGGCTTTCCTCATAGACGCCATCCGGTGTCCACCGTCGAATACGATATCGACCGGGTTGCAGGGCCAAGCGAGAGATGGAACGAGCCTTGGAGCGGGATTGCACGACAAGGCGGTCGTCCAGTGCGCTCACGACCAAATAGCTGGGCCTTTCTCTATGTGCTGGAACGACCAAACACGCGCGGGCCTTTCCCGGTTGCGTTAAGACGATCTTGCCTCGCCCTTGAAGGTCGATGCGGTGCGCCGGATGCTGGACGCCAGCGAGCGTTTTGGAAGTCGCCCCCACGGTCATGGCGTAGGTGAAGGCGTACAATTCTGGTAACGTCACATCACCGTCGCGGTTGCTATCCGCGGCGCCGCGGAGGCCTGCGGCCACATAGGATGTGAAGAACGACCCGCGAAGCTTACGTGATTCCTGGGCGGCTTCGCTGGCAGCCGCCGCTGTGATGAAAACAGATCCGCGGACTCGGTCGCCTTTGTCTAGATCCACATCAAATGCGGGCCCGGCGCGACCCTTCAGTTGGGTCAGCGCGCCGCTCTTGCACGAGTCGATCAGAGCAATGCGTAGGGAAACCGGAATCGCGGCCAAGAGTTGTTTGAGATGCCGGTAGCTCAAGGACCCTCGGCCGGGATGCAGTCCCGCTTCATCCGCATGGCCCGAGTAATAGAAAACAAAGAGGTCTTCATTGGACTCGCCGGCAACGTGTTCCGCGCGGCGGCTGAGTCGAGAGCTCAGCCGTCTAATTTCAGCGGTGATTTTCATCGGACTGCTGTCGGTCAATATAACGATATTTTGAGCCGGAAAGTGGCCTACCTCTTTGAGCGTATTTGCCAATCGCCGGGCGTCGTGGTGAGAGAAACGCAGCGTTGGCTCGGTGACCCACCCCTGATTATTTGCGACGACTATCGCAAAGCGCTCCGCAAATGCTGGTTGGAGAAGCATTAGCGACAATAGCAGCACGGTGAAATAGTGAATCACTTTCTAGCCCGCTGGCGCCGAATCCAGCGCCGATTTACCTGACCCGAAAACCATTTTAGCTCCACGCGCTCGGGGGCGCTGCGGGCACGCTGCAATGATTTGCTAAGCGCTTCTTTCACCCTAGAAAACGAGATGGGCTCGGAACTGGTAAACTCAAAAAGGAGTTCATCCCTATTTCCTTCTAGGATGACGCTGTTGGGCATTAACTTCGTCTCCCCCGCCCCCAACTGGATGCTCTGCTTCCCGTCAAACGGAACATACGCGGTGATTCGGTCACCCTGCAGTGAAACGATCAGCAGGTGTTCGCTCTTGCCGGGGTTGATTTGGAAACGCAAGGCATCTCCAACCGCAACGACATCATGTTTCGATAGCTGTGAGACGCCGCCACGGTGTTTGTGGAAAATAGTGGTCCGTCCACCGCCTTTGAGAAGCGTCGCCGGCCCATCGTCGAGGACCGGCGACGAACGAAAAACCACGAATAGCATGGCTGCCGCTGCCGCCACAGCGAACAAGGGGAACGCTTTGCGCAAGAAGTCTGCAAGCGGCGCCTTCTCCTTGCCGTCTGCATTTGAGCTTCGGCTTCGCCGGAAATATTGGCGCATAACGTGTTCCGCGAAGTCCGCAGACTCGGCCGCGTTTAGCGCTTCGTCTTGCCTCGGAGTATTCGCCTTTAGCAAGCCGGCGCAGGCGTTGCAGTCCGCTAGATGCTCGCGGATTGTGATTTGGCTGCCCTGCGCCAACTCTCCCATCTGGAAGCGATCGATTTGCAAATGCGACGGGCATGAACTTCTGGGACGCATCATGACTTCCTCGCTTCCAGTAGGGCGCGTAGTCTTTTTAGTTTGGTTGAGACGGTGCGTCGGCTGGTACCCAGCAGTGCGGCTATCTCCTCTTGGGGCATGCGGTCCAGATAGCAATAGACCAAAATCTGCATACTCGTGGGGTCGAGATCGTGAAGCAGCTTTTCCAGGGACTGACGGTGCACAAGCCGCTGCTCGGTATTTTGTTCTGAGGACCGCAAGCCGCCTTCAAGCTCCGGGGTCAATAGTTGTTCACCTCTGCGCGAGCGTCGTCGAATTTCATCTAGGCAGATGTTGGTCGTGATCCGGTAGAGCCACGTAACCGGACTCGAATCCCGCCGGAAGGCGTGTATGTTCTGAAGGACCCGCACGAATACCTCCTGAACAGCGTCGTCAGCCGCTGCCGCGTCGCCGAGAATGCTCGTGCATCGGCGTTCGACCAACTGCCGATACTTCTGATGCAACTCGATGACTTCACGTCGAAGCTCAGTCTCAGCCTCAGCCGTTGGACGTTTAGCACTCGATTTTTGAGAAGAAAAAAACACGGATGCTCCCCACAATGGGCTGATCGGCAAAACTGCACGATCCATGCCTCGGCGCATTCGGTGACAAGGCATGGAAATCGTGCGGGTAATGGATGCGCCTTGGCTCAACAAAGTGGCGCTGTGACGACGTTCATCGTCGGCTTTTCATGCTAGGGGTCGTCGAACAGCGATTTCGTTCTTCTGGGTATGCGGAGTCTTCCCAATTGGCTCATATTCGGATTTGCTATCACGACAGGCTGCAGCGAAAAGAAATCGCATTCTTTGCGGAAGCTGGCGATGCGGGTGAGCATTTCAGGGGAGCAGCCTATAGGGTTTGTCAGGGATCAGGCTGGCTGCAACATCAAGAAGGCGGCTCGAATCGAGCCATCGGTCGCCGCCTTGGCACTCGCGCGTGGGATTACGCAGACGATCCGACAGGGCAAACCGGAAATGCTGAAGGTGTTGGGGACGGCAATTATCAAACCCAAATCGTGTGGTGGATCGGGTGTGTTCCAGCAAGAACTCCTCGCCTATGGGACCCCTCTATTTGAAAACCGTGCATAGTATCTGATGCTCAATCCCCCGCGCGGGTTGGTCTTCAAGGAGAAGTCATGAGACATACGGACAGTTCAGGCAACAAAGTTGGCTATGAAGTAAGAGGCAGTGGGCCGCCCCTCTTGCTTTGCCACGGGTTGTTAGGGGACGGGAGTTTTTGGGATCCCGTGGCGGAGTTTCTCGAGCATAGCCATCGACTGATCGTCGTCGATATGAGAGGGCATCGGCATTCGCCCGCCTTGGCGCCCTTTACGCTTTGGGATATGGCTGACGACATGATTGCGATAATGGATCAAGAAGATGTCGCGAGCCTTCCGGTGGTCGGTTTCTCTATGGGAGGAATGACGGCGTTGAGAATGGCCCTCAAGTATCCCGAACGTGTGGATGCTCTAGGCATCATTAGCTCCGCCGCTCGTGATGAAACGTTGTTGGCGAAACTCCGAAACTTGTCTCTGGGTCAGATCGTCCGGTTTACTGGCCCCTTGAGAATATTCGAGCCAGTGATCAAAGGGCTGATGTTTAGCGACGAGTTTCGTCAGCAGTCACCGGCAGTGGTCAGGAACACAATGGACACGGTGCGTGCGCAGAACGGACGGTCGACTAGCTATGCTATCCGGTCGACATTCACGCGAGAGAGCATCGTCGACAAACTCGACGGCATCTCGCAACCTACACTCGTAATGGTCGGTGATAAGGACCGCACCACTCCGATAGCCTGGTCCAGAGAACTCCACCAGCGGCTGAAGCGAAGCGACCTGGTCGTCGTTCCTGGCGTGGGTCATATGGCCCCAGTCGAAGCCCCGGAAGTCGTTGCAACGAAATTGTCAGCTTGGCTCTCCCCCACCTCAGGGTGACGACACCAACCCACGTCTAGTAGCACGCGTTGGCGGTACACTGGGCGATGCCGGTGCAAGTGTTCGTCGGGGCTCCCTGAAAACACTCCCACTGGGCACTGTTGTAGGCCTTGTCGACGTTGCATTTACTTTCGCACGCCATCTTCGCCATCGTTTCGTTGGTCATCGACATGGTGGCTAGCAACGCCTGCAAACTGGCGGGCAGGCTGGGATCGGACGCGCAGGTGTTGGCCTGGCCCCAGAGTTGATTGCACGTTGCTTTGCAATTCAAGTTGGCCACCGTATACGGGCACGTGTTTTGATCTTGGCCGGGGTTGTATACGTCGTTCGGATCTTGATTGCCGGTAGGAGCGTCATCGCCGGTGGGCGGATTCGGGTCGTTGTCGTCACCCTGCGATTCACAAACCATCTCCAACGCTGTGCAGCTCGCGGGTTCTTGCAGGTTAATGACCTGCGTGCACGACATACCGTTGATGTCGTCAAGGCATTCTTGGAGTTGGGCATCGGATGGAACGTCGCCGCAGCTTTCGTCACCGTCGTCGTAGTCACCATCTTCATAGTCTTCCGCACAAAGAGCTTCGGCGTAGAGATCGCAATTGCCACCGGCAAGCAGGCCTACTGGAACACCACATTCCTGGCCCTTTTCACAGCTCGTTCTGGCGTAGTCGACGCACCAGGCTTGCTCGGATTTCGAACAGCCAAGGCTCAAGAACAGGGCCAAGATGGAAGCGATGAGGACAGTGGAATTGAGGGATTGAAGCCGCAGCATTGCCATGATGATTTCTCCTGCCTGAGTTGTGTGGGATGCAAAGAGACATTGCAGGCGGCGTGCCGAGTTTATGGCGCTTCCCCAGTCGAGTGTTTTCCGCGGGTTAGCTCGCTCGGCCCACCGGCGGCGAACGATCCGTGTACGGACATCCGACTCTACGTGTCGAAATCATCGGCATGCGCGAGACCCGTCGACCAGATCGCGCCGCCAAGCCTACGCCATCCACGTCGTAGAAAACGAACAACGCCTTTGGCTGGAAGACAACTTCTATCATGTCTACAATCCCAACCTTCTCAACACCGGAAAGAAGACCAATTTCTATATCGCAACTGACAAAACCGTTGCGAAGGCGTTGACGGGCAGGCAGACCTTTCTAATTTCGAGGCCCTGACGGGTATTGTCACGTTAACTCGCCTGTTTGGTGGGCTCCTTGGGCAATCCTCACCCAGGTTGATTCTCTGAGGTTGATTCTCTGAAAAAGTCTGTGGAAAGTACGCAACAATCCGCAGCGCTGATTCACGTCGCCTGTTTTCTATCCAACCACTACCACCTCGTGGCGACCGACGAAGATGGCAGGATGCCCGCTTTTCTGGCGTATCTGAACAAGTACATCGCCAAATGCGCCAACGTCGAGCATGGCCGCTTTGAAAACCTCTTTGCCGCCAACGAGAGCCCCGTCACAATGGTTTCCGCTCGGCCGGGCCGTCCACGCGGATAACCATTCAGAGTATTGGGTCATCAGCCTGGGAGCGGATCTGACGTTTTACCAGTGGAGATCGAGTGCGTACGGAATACGCTGGGCTACAACGAACTCTCGGCGCCAATGCGTTCTGCCGTCATGACGGAAACACGCCGAAAAGCGCCCGAAGGGAAGCCTGAAGGATGCTGGCGTAGTGCCCTCGAAGAGCGGGGTCTGACTCGATTCTGAGTAGACGGAAATTTGAGCGCGCACGGCATCACCATCGACAAGGAAGCGGGCAGTCACCTCGGCCGAGTCGTAAGAGTCGGTGGTCGCCAACTCAATCTCTTTGCGCTCAATGGCCAGCTGTTCTAGCAACTCGAGCAAATCGGTCGCCCGCTTGGGCCGACAAGTTTGCTCATGATCAAACTCTATCACCTGCCCGACCGTACCACCCTCCGCTGGATCGCAATCCACACACAATAGATTTCCACCACCATCAGACGCAATTGGCAACCACTTTGAATGGAACCACTTTGGTTGAATTCCACGATCAGCAGAGATCCCCTCGTCACCAACAAGTCCAATAGTCGCCCGCCATTCGCTGCCAATCTCCTCAATCGTTAGGGGAACCCAGTTCCCCCAATCCTGAAAACTCTCGCCGACCCAATGCCCCGAACGTTCACGCGACACGAACTCTAGATACACGAGCGTGGTTCGATCAAGCTGAACGTCGAGTCTATGCTGAAGCTCTGCGACCAGCCGCTTGTGCTCCGCACTCAAGTCGGCGTTTAGGGGCGGGTCGTCCTCGGTGGCAAGCGTTTCAAGCGCCAGCTTCATACTTTCGCGTAGAGTCATGTCACGATCTGCCTTTCGAAGGGAATGAACCAACAAACGCCCAACGACTCAACCAGTCGTTTGGGATTCAACGATTGACCAGATGGTCCAACACCATCTTCACGTTCCGGCAATGCAGCGCGCATTCAAGCGAGCATATGGAGCCAACACCGTTCCTGGGGGACAGGATGGAAAACGATTCCTAGGTGACAGCTCCTCCCTGTGAAGACGCCCTTTCTTGCTGGGAAATGGGGCTCTCGCCGGGAATCTATTCTGCCGTCCGGTAACATCACACGTCTTCAACAATCGCTGCTAAGAGGCTGGCGTTCACGAACACCTTGTCTCTCCCGATCTTTTTTTCGTGAAGGACACCTATGTTGCAGAGTGCTTTGAGATATTTCAGCGCCGTTTGCTGTTTTGCCAGGCCGACATCAACGATGCTCGACGCTCTACAATACGGGTTAGCAAAGATCGTATCGATTAGCTCGCGACTATATACCTTGGGGAGCGCTTCCTTTACCTTTTCCGTGGTGTCAAAAAGCAAGCGTTCAACCCTATTCACAATGCACTCCACCCACTTCGCTGTCTCTTCGATGCCCTTCAGCATATAGAGAATCCAGGACTCCCATGCTCCATGTCGAGTAACCTCAATTAGACCTTGGTAGTAGTCGTCCTTGTTCTGAATGATGTACCGACTCAAATAGAGAATTGGACTTTGGAGGAGCTCCTCTTGCAGCAGAAAGAGGATATTGACGATTCGCCCAGTTCGACCGTTCCCGTCTAGGAATGGGTGGATCGCTTCGAATTGGTAGTGTGCCACAGCCATGCGGATCAACGGGTCTACGCTTGTCTCGTTATGAAGATAGCGCTCCCAATTTGCCAGCTTCTCGCGCAAAACCCTCTCGCCCTCGGGTGGAGTGTAAATCACGCGCCCCGATGTTGAATTGGCGATCGTTGTTCCGGGTACCTTACGAATTGACAACCCCTTGCCCTTGATCATCGAGCAGATTTCAATCGCAGTAGCCGTTGACAACGGTCGCTCCCGAATCGACTGCCACCCATTTAGCAAGGCTGTACGGTATCGTAGCGTTTCCTTGGTCGCAGCATCTGCGGCACCCTCACCGATACTTGCGGCTTCGAGGAGTTTTTCAGTCGTGGTAATAATATTTTCAATTTCCGAGCTGTGCTTGGCTTCTAGTAGCGGGATGCATTGCCACGGGTAGCGACTGGAGTCACCGAGGCGGATTTTGTGAGAGCCTCGTAAACCATTATTATCCGACCGCCTCTTGTTGATCCATCATTGAATCGATATTTTTCTTTGCCTTGATCGCCCAGGTTTTGCATTGCCACGGGTAGCGACTGGAGTCACCGAGGCGGATTTTGTGAGAGCCTCGTAAACCATTATTATCCGACCGCCTCTTGTTGATCCATCATTGAATCGATATTTTTCTTTGCCTTGATCGCC
>Ga0257122_1002645_pt1 | contig 11045 bp, 8 predicted proteins | sample SI106_120metaG_FD_190146 | JGI IMG/M metagenome (GOLD analysis project Ga0257122, IMG submission 190146) | Marine microbial communities from Saanich Inlet, British Columbia, Canada - SI106_120 | ecosystem: Environmental > Aquatic > Marine > Inlet | place: Canada: British Columbia | collected... | reverse complement strand
TAGTCCGCCCACAATCCAACCCGAAATACCGATACTCTGAACAACAATTCGTTGCCGCATTTACGCTTTTCGCCGTCGAGGCAGTCGCAGCCTTCATCCGTTGTGCCATCGCAATCGTTGTCTTGACCATCGCAGAGGGTTTCGGTGCTTTGGTACGTGCTGTCGTTGCTTTTGGCGTGAATCTTATAGATATCAGGGGAACAGTCGGACCAGCCTGCAAGGCCTTCGCAAATTTGCGTGGCGTTCTTGCACACACCCTGGTTCTTTTCGCATCCGGGTGCGCTGAGTGAATCATCTAGTTTGCCGTTGCAGTCGTTGTCGAGACCATCGCAGACTTCTTGGGATATGACCTTCGCGATGTTCTGGAGTGCAGCGAGGAGCTGCGTTTGATCATTGGCCTGGTAGTAGCAGTTATTCGTTGCCGTCGGATCGTTGCCGCTCGCATCACAGTTCGCGTCGACCTTCGTATTCGCCGCTTTAGCCATCTTGTTCAACGTCAACGTGTCTACCCCGCCGCCGAATCCGACCACATGCGTGGTGATTCCCAAGTCAGCCAATGTAGTGACGGAATTGACGGGCAGAAAACGAGAGGTCTTGTCGTAGGGATCGCACCATTGCCAGCCGTCCGTGATCAGAAGTACGTGCCGGGCATAACCGCTGTCCTGAAAAGAGGGGAGCGAAGGAACGACATCCAGGCTTTGGGCCATGGGCGTCCAGTTTCCCGATTCAGGTGGGGTGTCGAGCTCCGCCATGACTTGGGCTACATCTGTGGAGCCGACCGGAACCTTAACGGTGCCGGGGCCGCACTGGCTGGGATTGGGAAAAACCATCAAGCCAAAATCGACGTTGGCCAAGTTTGCGCCGAGTACCGATGCGAGCGCCTCCTTCGCGAGCTGCCATTTGCTCTCACCGTCAACCTTTCCGAGCATACTTGATGACTTATCCAGCACGACCATCACCCGTGGGTTTTTACATGACGCAAAGCTGTCCGTCTGAGTTGCGATTAGAAGAACCGCTATGCCCACTAGCGAATAGATGGTTTTCCTCATGATCAGTCTCCTCTTCCCCCAATGCTCCGTCCCTACTGCATTGCCCATGCCAATACTTGGGCCGTTCTGCGAGCTCTAAGCCCTGAAAAATAAAACTGTATATGATTGGGGGAGGGGGGCGACGTTCAGGTGTGTATCCTCGCGACCGAGGACCGGAAGCCACCGGCAAGTCGATCGACCACTTTCAGTCTATTGGGCAGATAAAGGCCCTGAAGCCCTCCACTTTCCCAAACTTGACGTAGCACAAGCCAATTCATGCCCGAAAACAACTGACTTCCAGCGAAAGCGCTTGCATATCTCATCGCGTACCCTAGTATGGCGTAAGAGCTGTCTAACAAAGTCAGCGCAATCGAATAGAAGAGCGCTGAGATGTTAAAGTGACAGATATTCAGGCTAGTTAGCCGAGGCATTAAATGGCTGATTCGAGTCCAGAGTCCATCGTAGATCAAAAGGAGCCTGAGCTTACGAGCGCTCTTGAGGACTATCTGGAGACCATCTACGAACTTGTTCGGGATCGCAAACTGGCGAGAATCAAGGATATCGCCAAGGCACGCGGGGTGAAGGCGGGGTCGGTTTCACCCGCCATGCGCCGGCTATCTGAGCTCGGGTTGATCAACTACGTTCAGCGAGAATACATCGACCTAACTCCTGATGGTGAGCGTCACGCCCGCCGCGTTTTGGCGAAGCATCAAATGTTGACGCGCTTTTTCGTCGAGATTTTGGGGATGCCCAGCGATCTCGCTGAGCGTGACGCTTGCTCCATGGAGCACAGCCTTTCGCCCGTAGGCATGGATCACCTGGTTCGTTTTTTTGAATTTCTCAAATGCTGTCCCGGTGGGGATAAGTTTCTCGAGCGCTACCATCGTTGTTCACTCACGGCTACGGAAGCAGCCCATTGTGATATGGGCTGTCCGGCGCTGGCCGACCAACTTGCTCCTGAGGAGGAAGCCATGAGTCTAATGAATATGAAGCCGGGCGAATCGGCTCGCGTAACCCAAATAAACGGGGCGGGCGCCATCCGCCAGCGACTTCTTGATATGGGTCTACTGCCGGATGTTTTAATCGAAGTACAGAGGGTCGCTCCGGCCGGCGATCCCATTTGGATCAAACTTCAGGGGTTTCAACTTTCTCTACGGAAATCAGAAGCGGCGGCAGTATTGGTTGAGGCGTCGAAATAATAGTAGGAGTTTGCCCCCTTTTTTTGTCCTGCTCGTTAGACAACCCTACGAGCACATGAAGCGTCTAAGCAAAGCCAGGATATCTTAATGTCTGAGAGATTTCGAATAGCCCTAGCGGGCAATCCCAACTCAGGAAAAACGACGACCTTCAATGCCCTAACAGGGGCGCGGCAACACGTTGGCAACTACGCTGGTGTTACCGTCGAGAAGCGAGAAGGCGTCTATGAGCGTGAGGGAAGAGAATACGATGTTGTCGACCTTCCCGGGACCTACAGCCTCACATCATACTCACCGGAAGAGCGGATCGCCCAAAACGAATTGCTAAACGGCAAATTCGATGTGGTCGTGGTGGTGGTCGATTCGACGGCGCTCAAGCGAAGTCTGGTGTTCATGGCTCAGTTGATGCAGTTGAATATCAAGATTGTGCTCAGCCTCAACATGTCGGACGAAGCAGAAAAAATTGGGCAACGCATCAACCTACAGCTTTTCCGGGATTTGCTAGGCTTTCCAGTGGTCGAGACCGCCAGTCATAAAAGGGTTGGTGTGGATGACCTGAAGGCGGCAATCGACCAGGCAGTTGCAGCGCCCGTGCTGAACAGTCGCCTCGTGCTCGGTGAACGAATGGATGCCGCACTAGATGGCATTGGTGAGTCTTTGGCAAAGACGGCATTGCCACCAGTCCATCGTCGGTGGATCGCTACGAAATTGCTGCTTCAGGATCCTACGTTTGTTGAAAAACTCGCAAGCGAGGGAACCGAGGGCAGGGCGGCTATCGAATCTGCGGATCGCTGGCGGAGCAAGTTGGAGGCAGAATACGGAACCGACGTCGCCCTTTTTACCATGGAACGCTACTACGGTTTTGTGGATGGGCTACTACGGGAGGTAACTATTCGGCATGCACGGGAGGACGCTCGCGCACTTTCGGACAAAGTCGATTCGATATTGGTCAACCGTTTGATGGGTGTGCCGTTCTTTCTCGGGGTGATGTACATTGTCTTTTGGCTCACCTTTTCCGTGGGGGAAATCCCCATGGGGTGGATTGAGGGCGGCTTCGGTTTACTCGGCGACTGGCTCAATACGCTTTGGCCCGCTGGATCAGACTCCGCATTGCGTTCTCTCCTCGTCGACGGTGTCATAGGCGGCGTGGGTGGCGTCGTTGTCTTCGTTCCCAACATCGTCTTGCTTTTCTTATGCCTGTCACTCCTAGAAGACACGGGCTATATGGCCCGCGGCGCTTTTCTCGTCGACCGCTTGATGCATCGTTTCGGTCTACATGGGAGAAGTTTCATTCCAATGATGACCGGTTTCGGTTGCAGCATTCCCGGCATCATGGCCACGCGAACGTTGGAAAATGACCGCGATCGGCTAACCACCATGCTGGTACTTCCGCTCATGTCATGCGGTGCGCGTCTACCCATATGGATGCTTTTGATTCCCGCGTTCTTCGCCGCGAAATGGCGGGCTCCTGTGCTGTGGCTGATCTACATGACGGGCATTATCTTGGCTTTGGTACTTGCACGTTTTTTGCGAAGTTCCATTCTCAAAGGCGACCAAACGCCTTTCGTCATGGAATTGCCTCCCTATAGATTGCCCACTGCGCGAGCGGTCGTGACAAAGATGGCAGAGCGTTCATGGATATATCTCCGCAAAGCGGGGACCGTCATATTGGCGATATCCATCATTATGTGGGTTTTGACCAGCTACCCCAAACCCCAAGAAGCCACGGTGGACAAGGCCATCGCTGGGGGGACGGTTCAGTTGGTCAAGATCGATGTCCCCAGCGATGCAACCGATGCGCTGAAAGAGAAAAAATTCGCTGCTGCGATGGAACTCGCGCGAAAATCCGCGTCTTCTTCGGTCGAGTTGATCAGCGTTGTGGAGGCAGAAAAACGGCGAAGCGCCGAAGCCCTGCATTACTCATTTGCCGGCCGGTTGGGGCGGGCTATCGAGCCCGCAATTCGGCCATTGGGTTTCGACTGGAAGATAGGTACCGCGCTGCTAGGGTCTTTTGCGGCCAAGGAAGTGTTCGTCTCCCAAATGGGAATTATCTACTCCTTGGGTGAAGCGGACGAGGACTCTCAGGATTTACGTACCCTTTTGGGCAAGACGTATTCTCCCTTGGTTGGCTTTTCCTTGATGCTGTTTTTGTTGATTGCTACGCCGTGTATGGCCACAGTGGCCATTACGCGGCGTGAGTCCGGAAGTTGGAAATGGGCCATGCTGCAGATGGGGGGCTTGACCTTCGTTGCGTATCTCATCTCACTGGCTTTCTTCCAAATCGGCCAATTGGTGACGTAGATGTTTGAAGCAATCCTCCTGTCACTCATTATTGGGGGAGCTGTCGTCGTCATGGGACTTCGATTCATCGGATTGGCGAAACGCTTCAGAGCTCCCGCGTCAACCGAATCTCCCGGCGCGGGCTGCAATTGCAGCAAGGCGTCGACATGCGGTGTCGCCCAGCTGGACAAAGTGCCCACCGGAGACTTCCGCACCACTGACTGTCCCTCTGGCAAGCCAAGCAATGTGGATTTGGTGCCCAAGAAACCGTAGAATCTAGAATATTCCTCGGTGTGGGCATTTATGGCTAGATGCCCAGGCCCATGAGGAATCAACAGGAGGTTCTTCCAATGAGATGCAGTCATTTTGGATGTACCGTACTATTCACAACGCTCTTGCTAATGTCGGCTGGGTCCGCCAGGGCCGCTGACACGGTCGAACCCTTCGACATCGGTATGACCGATTTTGAGTTCTATGTCGGCATTGATGGCCTTGGGACGACGGATGACAAGACCCTTTATGGTGATTTGTTCTTGGGCTACGGCCTGACCGAAAGCCTATCGGGCTTCGTAGGCATAACCCTGGAGGGAAACCACCACTTCGCCGGGGGAGCAGCCGCCCTGAGCATTGGCGGCTACGGAAATGTACTCGACACAGACTACATCGATCTCGATCTCTTCTTGACCCTCTCTGTGGGAGGCGATGGTTTTAGTGAGTTTTCGGGCGGGCCGGCTATGGAATTCAATGTCGACCTCGATAAAGATATGAACAGCCTCGGCTTCTATTTGCGAGCTGGATTTACGTTATCAGGCGCCGAATTGGCCCCTGCCAACCCTTCTGATCCCGACGCTGAACCGCGCTTCGATACAACCTACAATATCGATACAACCTTGGGCGCCTACTACATGATCGCCGACGGCCACCAGCTTCTGCTGGAATTCGACATGCTCTTCGATCCCGATCCCGCAGCCGATGTGCGTGGCGTTGACGTGGGGGGAATCGCATTGGGCTACAACGTTGCGGTTCACGATGCGGTTGAGATGATCAACCAGGTCTATCTAGATATCCCGCAATCGGGCGAACGCGCTGCCCTCAATCTGATGACCGGAATTCTCGTCACCCTGCCGACTGCAGCGAAGTAGCACGCGCCCGTCGGTCGTTTCTTGGTCCGGGGTGATCGGGAGCGCCTACGGTTGGTGCGTAAGTGCGTCGGGGCTACAGAGGACCTTTTTCTGGTTGGCCACCCGTGCGCATTTCTTGCAAACGAAGCGCGGCGATTCCACGAGTTCGCATAGCTTGCTACGCTTCTTGGCGATTTGCTCGCTGCTCCAATCACAAAGTGTTTTTGATTTTCCCATGGGGCCTTGATCTCTGCCGTCTGAACTGTGGTGAACTTTCATTTTACGCATATTTACCCGACGGTCAGCCCTATAATTACAACCACGCCATTTCGTGGCGTTTTTAGGCCAATTGTTGAGCATCTCGTCGACGACATGGCCAGGCCACGACCCTTTTATTTATTCCGCAAACCAACTATGCTGCCCCGCATTCGTACGGGGGCCAGGCCAGTGCCATGAAGTTAAAAGACTATTTCACTCTGGGCAATTTAGTTGCTGGATTCGCTGCAGTTATCGCGCTTTTCAAAGGCTCTTTCTCATGGGCCTGCTACCTGATCTACATCGGCTACGTTTTCGATGTTCTGGACGGTCCTGTCGCTAGGTTGACCAACCAGTTCGACGAATTCGGTGGCCACTTTGACACCGTTAGCGACTACATCACCAATTCCATCGCCATCAGCTTCATCATCTACTACGCGTTCCATGTCAACGCCGGTTATCATTGGCTCGTTGCCGCGGGAATCGGTTCCGCGCCATTTATCTTCGGCACCATTCGGCAGGCGAAGGGACGCGTTGAGAACCTTTCGTATCCTTGCTATTGGCTCGGTGTACCCCGTCCCGTGGCGGCTATCTTCTATTTGGCCATGCTCAATTCGAGTATGTTTCAGATTTCGGTTTCACCTTGGCGTGAAATCGCACATGCCACCGCGGCTGGGCTGGTGATCCTAGGCAGCATTCTGCATTTATCGAAAATTCCCTTTGTCGCGCATCATCAGCGTCGCTGGATGGGGTTTCTTTGGTTTGGCATGCATTCGTTTTTGACGGGGTCGCCTCTTTCTGCGCTCGTGGGTTGGCTCTTTTTTGATTGGCCGGCCATGGTTTACGACTATGTCTTTTTCTGTTTGATTTGCTATCTCGTCATCTCATGGACGCAGATCCCCTACGTGGATTATCTGCGCATTAAGGCGTATCTCCGGGGCGAGCCACTGATCAAACCTTTGGTGCATCGAGACAATAGTTGGCAGTCGACGACGCCCGCCGATTTCTTTCATGTGCGCGAACAGAGCTGGGATGATTTACAGGGAGGGCTAGAGGGCCTGGCTAGCCAAAGAGGCGCCACTTCCTAACGGCTTTGGTCTTGGGATCGAAATGCAATAAGGCGATCCCCTCTCGTTTTTCAGCACCTTCCAACACGAACCGAAACGACGTCGTAAAGCCAGCCGACCGAATATCGCTAGGGACCATCCTTGAACCGCTGGGCAGTTCTGCGAAAAAGTCCGCGACCGTCAGGTGACGGCCGATCGGATATTCGATAGCGTCCTTCTGTGAGGCAAACAGCGCGGCCATCGCTTGGGCATCCCGCTCATTCAACGCTTTCGCGAGCGCTGTGGCGGTCTGTCGTCCGCGACCAAAAATCCCGCGAGTGAGGCCCTTGAGATAACTCAACCAGCCGCCAACGCCTTGTAGGCGCAACATACGCCAACCCAGGCTGCATAGCGTCAATAGCCCTTTGGGAAATTGCCGCAGGGCTTTGCCGACGAGGCCGCGTAATTCCCAGGTGGCGGCCAGGTGGCAAATCTGCGCCCCGTCCTCGGCTGTTACCCGGTAGTAGATATGGGCTGGTGCGATGATCTGAAAGCCGTTTGCGAGTTGGGTATGAATCAAGACGTCGCGCATGGCTTCTTTATCCGCTACGAAATCGCCTCGGACTTCGAATCGCACGTCATTGCCTTCTATGAACGTGTCGAAGAAACGGCCAAGTTGGTCATTGCCATTCTTCTGCCCCCGGCCTCTGAAGCAGGGCGTTGTTCCGACGGGATCTTCGATTTTCGCGTCGGGTGAAAATAGCGCGAGCCAGCCATCCTTATCCTGAGCCGCCACACGCGCGGGTGATGCTTCGATGACAGCGGGTAGGTTGCTGCTGGACGTAGAAGTCGGCGAAGAATTCATGAAGCGGGGAAGGCGCTCTTCAGCGCTACTTGGTCGGCTGACCGCTTTTTCCCTTTGTTCGCTTCGGTACGGGAAAGGTGACCGGATACATGGTGCGGATAGGGTCGGTTCCTGTGCGGGCAAATTTCCACTTCAGTACCACGGCCTTGATGCATTTGAGAACGTTGATGTCGCGTAGGTCCCTTGTCATGATTTCTGCCTTATCCACCGTGCCGGACGCGCCAATGACTAGATTCAGTTGAGCTGTACCCTTGAGCTCCTTGTTCTTCTTGAGTCCGGCTTGATAGCAGGCATCGAGGTGAGGCATGTTGAGGTTAACGATCATGGGTAGCAGGCCAGCGTTGAGTGTGCTTCCACCGGTCTTGTTGGGCGCGGGGGCCTTCTTCACGGGGATCTTCTTGGCCACCGGCTTCTTGACAGCTGGCGTGGCCTTGGCAGGGGTCGCCGCTTTGGCGTTCTTATCTTCCGATTTGCAACCGGTGGCACCATAGCTCAGGGCAATGGCGCAGACAGCTAGCGAGACGATGGCCCAATTGATTTGCGCAATATTGATCGATTTTGATAGTGACATGCTCTGATCCTCTACATTTGAAGTCCGCTGATATCGAGGCCTACTGGATCAATACCCCGCCCAGCCGCAATCTATTTCCCAGATTTATGCCATCTTTTGCCCCCATCGTCGATGCTATTTCGGGGACGGAGGGGGACTTGGGGACTTCTGCTATTTCGGGGACGGAGGGGGACTTCGGGACTTCTGCTATTTCGGGGACTATTTCGGGGACGGAGGGGGACTTCGGGACTTCTGCCGAATACCGGCCTTGTTCTTTTTGGGGCTGGTCCATTGTAGAATGAAATTCTATGGCAAAGTCGAAATCGGTTAGAAAGTCAGGGGCAGCAGAAAAGACGATAACCAAAGATATTCTCCACTTTCATCATTGCGAAATTCAACGAGCCACGCAGAAATGCACTTACTGCGGTGCAAGAATTCTCAGCGAACGCGTCGATGACCGAAAGAACGACAGCTGGATCGGCGGGTATTATCGCAGCGGCACCGGCGGCTTGAGCCCTCTGTATTTTCACCTCGACTGCGCCGTCCAATACAGGGCTTGGCTTGTTCACGAGTACATCACGAAAATGAAAGGGAAGGAGGAATGGCAACGGCCCGCATTCTTCCAAGAACTGCTTTGCAAAGTCGAAAACGCTAAGGTGGTGTCACCGAAAGTTTCCAAGGTAGAGAAAAGGGAAAAGGCATGGCGCGATTCGGGGGCACGTTTTCTACTCGAACACGCAACTGACGCTTTGCAGTGCGAGCTATGTGAAAAAAGCGCGGCGCTCCAGGAAATTGTCGTACGCCGGCCCGTGCAGGTGAAAAGGAAACACAGCTTTCGGAACTTTCATTTGGCCTGCGCCGTTCGAACCGTGAATTTCGACTGGGACTATTTGAGAGGGACCGTAAACGATAGCCCCAAAATCGATTTGGACTCGATCAAGACCCTGCTCAAAGCTCGGAAGGGCGATCCCAGAACGCTCACCAAGCGACTCGATAGCTTCATTGGCAATAGCCCCAGTCCGAAAGGCGCTACGCTCCCCGCCAGCGTTGACGTGCTGGGACTTCGCAAAACGCGCCCTGCATTGCGCAATTGCATCTGGGATTTCTATTTTGACAAGAAACTCGGCAAATCCCAGCAGAAAAAGCTACTGCCGCTTTTGGAGGGGATGCAATTCGAATTCAAGTTTGAACGTATTCTAACGGTCTACAACGGAGACCCCCAATACCGCTACCTGCCCGAAGACGAACGGTCTTTTGTTCTTTCCGCTAGAGAATTTCGAGACAAGTTCGCAAGCAAATTGCAGCAAATTAACGATGTCGTGCCGCTTCGGCTGGCCGACTTTGGCAGACAGTGTGATTGGGTCAGCAAGGAAGACGAAGCGCGAGCTGCCGCGAAATTGCCCCTCCTCTACTTCCCCTATGAAGGCCGAGCCAAGAAGACCTATCCCTACACCTATCTCGGACACGGAACGCCCAGCCAGAAACTGGATTCAAGCAAAGGCGGGTTGGATGTCTTTTTCTGGTTTGACCGCAATGTCACTCCAAAGAAGATGGCCGCCCTCGAACGAGTTGTCGGAAACGACGCACAACTCTATGGAGACGATGGTCAGAGGCGCGTCGTTCTTGCCAGTATGAATTCATTTCCGAGCATCCTAGCTCTCAATAGGCAAGTGGATTACGTAGCGGCCCATATGCACGCAATTGTACCCATTGGTTTCATTGTTAAAGGCCCAAGCAAAAAGAGCAAGTCTGACGCCTATTCAGCGTGGACGAGAAAAAGCTTGGACCAAATCCCTGAAGTCGTGCTTCCTCAGCTAGTTCGGTTCTATAAATCGAAACGCTACGAACCCGACGTTTTCGGGAGCTACGCGGCATGGTCTCTCATGGCCCTGTATAAACATTACGCGCCGTTGATGCCGGATAAACAACTATCCAAGTTTCTGGCCGCCGCCGCTCCAGCGTATCAACTTGCTTTAACCATGGAGCCAAGCGACAAGACGAACGGGGCAATGTCAGAGCTGGAAAAGCTCGTTAGAAAATACAGGTGATGCTAGAGGAGTCATGGTGTCATAGTTGACTAGTTGACACTTTCCGGATTTCGGACGCCGCTTGCGTGCATTTGGGTGAGAAAAGCGTGGCGTCTTTTCCCTGCCGAAGACTATCCCGCTAAGGCTGTTGCTCGAAGAGTTCGAGGCATTCTTCCGGTTATCGGAAACTGTCAACTCGTCAACTATGACACCCTCGCCTCTCGCGTCTTTGTGAGCAACGTATCCGTTTCTGCGCGCGTGCTACAGAACTCCGCTGTGCTCAGATGAAGCCATGCTTTTTGAACCTCTCCCGGAGGAGGCACAGAAGGGAACGGTGCTAGCTTTTCACCTTTTGCCGGAAACCGGACTGTGCGTCCCCTACGGAGACACCCCGTTGGCGGCGGTTGAAAGCGAAATTGGTTTCGTGGCGTGAAAGCGCACGAATTACCAGCTAGAAGGGATGAAAACCTTTGTAGTACATCGTCCAGCTTCCGTCGTCGTGGTGGATTAACGATCCTCCCGCGAAACCTACCCCCTGACCCTTTTCGGTCGTCCAGCTCTGACCGCTATCGTCGGACCGCTCGATGCTCTGGCCGTCGCCCGCACCATACATACGGATAGTGCCGTCAGAAAATACCGCAAGCTCGGGAACGCCTTTGCCCCATTCTTTGCCGGTT
>Ga0257122_1002640_pt1 | contig 11058 bp, 10 predicted proteins | sample SI106_120metaG_FD_190146 | JGI IMG/M metagenome (GOLD analysis project Ga0257122, IMG submission 190146) | Marine microbial communities from Saanich Inlet, British Columbia, Canada - SI106_120 | ecosystem: Environmental > Aquatic > Marine > Inlet | place: Canada: British Columbia | collected... | reverse complement strand
AGGCTTGATGAACTCTTGCCAATGAACTGGCAGCCACCACCAGCGCCATAATCACCGATTACATCAGAATGCTAGGCGTAGCCTGCTGATCGGTTACGTTGCTAAATGCGATGCGGCAATGAAACTACGTTCACGCTGAGGCTCCGTAGATGCAATGGCGGGGCTGTTGAGTGCGCCCTTCGCGCCGTGGACGCCCTTACGAAGAACCTCACCGAGAGGGCCATGCGGTCCTTGAAAATTGATGTCGCCGGTAATCTGAAGAATACGGCGCTCGAATTCATTCATCGCGGCCTTCTGCTTAGGTGGCGGAAGACGGTCTACGGCTTCCAGGGCTGAAAGTGCTTCTACAATCGCTTGACGGGTGGTTCTCACCGACCATTTCTCACCCGGGGCCGCGCGAGCGGACATGGGCATGGTGATAGTGAGAGCGATGAGCGTGAGTGAGGCGAGTATTCGTATGGACATGGTGCGTTCCTTTGCCGGCCGTTTCTAGGCATGGGTGTTACGCAAATTTCGGGCCATGCGGTGTTGTGTTGGGGTTCGAACGGAACCGGCGTTTCTATCCCTGATTATCCCTCATCTTCCCGTTGTGACCCCTCCCGGCACGGCGGCGCTGCCAGCCTTCAAGTCTCTAAATCAGGCCTTTAATCGGGCAACCGGTATGGGTATATGCCGGCTACTACACTCGACTGGGTTGCCGATGAACGAGGGCCGAGCTAGGGTATCTACGAAATGAGCATATCTAGACGAAAAGAAATCGTGACAACGGCTCTTGGCTTATCGCTATCTATCGCATTGTCGTTGAGTTGCGGCGGTGGCGGGGATTCCCAGGGCCCGCCTCCACCCATCGAAGGCCCCTATGTGCAGGTCAGCGCCGCGCAGAGCAAGGTGTTTTCTATTTCCGACACCAACGCCGAAATTGAATGCACCTACAAGCGGTCGCCGGATGAATTGGAATTCATCGCCACGACGAAAACCGACGAGGACCGTATACGGCTCGTAATCGACGGACTCAATGACGGTGGAGATATGAGCTTTGCCTACGGCACGAGCGGGCCGTTTCATAAATTGTCCGTAAATCTGAAGGGAGGCTACGCCTACGAGTTTTCCCAATCGACACGCACGGGCAGCAGTGAAAAGCTCCCTACGATTTGCGAAGGCAGCATCACTGTGACACCCGGCGACGACAAGAGCCAATACAGCGGTTCGTTTGCTTGTACCTATCTTTGGGCGAAAACCGATTCGGTGGACTACGACAGCAGCCGAAAGCTGCAGAATTTTGTCGACCTCGTCTTCAAGTTCTCCTGCGAAGGCTAGTCTTTGCGAACCGCCGCGCTAACGTCTTTGGCAGCTACGGCGTTAACTTTCGTAAACGTACCCATAGCGTCTCACGCGGCCGATTCACCATCCGCTACCATCTCGTTGACCAGCGCGACCATGCGGTTGCGAACTGGTAAGGACAAGGTTTTGCTCTTCCCCGTATCCGTGGGTCGACCAGGGCTTACGCCGACGGGAACCTTCCGCACCGGCGCGGATCCGAAAAATAGGGGCGACTATGTGGATGCACGCCGCGATCCTCCCATCTACGGCGGGCAGCCTTTCGTCAGACTGAATATCGGCAAGGGGATTGTCGATGGGACAGCCCGGCGTCCCTACGGGATCCACGGACAAATCACACCATCGCTAATATGGGGACGCGTAACGGCAGGTTGCGTTCGCGTCCGGCTGACTTGAAGGCCTTCTACAAGGTGGCTAAGAAGAACCCGGGAATGGCGATTACGTTCACAGAGGAAGAAGACCGCGCGGGGGTCGCGAGGTTGGTGAAGAAACTCGGCGGGGGCAGATGTGCGGGCATTCGTCCATTGCGACCTGAGCCCAGGGGGGTAATCCAGGACGAATTATGCGCCGGAGCAGACCACTGGTATTCGGTCTCATTGCAGGCGGAAAACGAACTCACCCTGAGCCTGAGTGGTGAAACCCGCTTGAGAATAGAGTTGTATGGCATTCGTGGGCTAACGGCCATCGCGGGGCCATCGAGGAAACTCAATTATCGGGTGCCCAAGGCCGAGCAGAATCGGGGCGCTCGCTATATTCGCATCTACGACGCAGGCGGGCAGGCAAGCGCGGTAACAGGAGCGGTTCGGAAAGTCGATGCGACCACGTCTGGGGCCTCGCTGCCCTATGGCCTTAGAATCCGCCTAAGGCCATAAATACGAAACTCTGGCCTCGCGTACCAAGCGCTGGGGTAGCTCCGCTAGCGTTGCGGTTCCGGAACCGAACATGGCGAGGCGTAACTCAAAAATAGTCTGCTGGGCCAACTCGAGAGCGGCGGTCTCACCGCCTTCGAAGTAGGCCTTCAAAAAGGGGGTGGCCATACCACCGAGTTGCGCACCTAGTGCGACGGATTTCGCAAGATCGAGTCCGGATCGTAGGCCGCCGCTCGCGAAGACACACAATCCGGTTTCAGAGGAAGCCGCTTGCTCCAGCGATTCAACCGTGGTTTGGCCCCAGTCACGAAATACATCCGCCGCCCGTTGTCTTTGTGGGTCTTCGGTGACTTTTCCTTCGACCATGGCCCAACTCGTTCCACCGGAACCACCCACGTCGATGCCCATTACGCCGGCGTCCTCGAGTTGTTCGATGGCCTTTGCGCCGATACCGAACCCGACTTCCCGGGCTACGACGGGCGTGCCGTGCTGCGCGAGGCGCGTCGATACGCTTTCGATCTGGGAAAGGAGGTTGGCGAAACAGGTGTCGCCGCCTTGAATGGCTTCCTGCATCGGGTTGAGATGAAGCATCAATGCATCGGCTTCGATCATCTCCACGACTCGCATAGCATCGTCGGCTGACAGCCCCTTGTTGAGGTTGACCGCACCCAAATTAGCGAAGAGCAAGATGTCGGGGGCAACGTCGCGCACTTTGAACCCGTGGGCGAGTTCGGGGTCTTCAAGCGCGATTCGTTGAGATCCGACACCGAGGGCGATTTTCTGGTTCTGGGCGACACGGGCAAGAGCTTGCGTCAGCTCGGCCCCGCGTTCGATACCCCCGCTCATGGGGGAAATGAGAAGCGGCGCGCTTAGTCGACGTCCGAATACTTCAGTGGTCGTGTCAACGGCAGCCAGGTCGATCTCGGGCAACGGCGTATGCTCAAGGCGAATATTTTCGAACCCGGCAGACCGAATGCAGGCCACGTCCTCGGTCAGGCAGACGTCGATATGAGCGCGCTTTTCGTCCAGTGATCTGGGCTTGGCCATTTGAATATCCTTGGTCTTTTGACCGTCACAGCCCTGAACCTTAGCAGAAGGTGGGCCCATCACCGACCGCTTTGCGGAAATGCCTGGATGATCTTCGCCCCTTGGGGCGAAGGGAGTCGCTTGACACAAGGACGCCTCGCGGCTAAAAGTTCATAGCTTTCAAAAGGGTAGGGCGTCGCCCGGGCTTTTGGAAACATAAATCACCGGGAGTAAGACGATGCGACCAGCCCTAACCTTGGTTCTCAGCCTCAGCCTGCTTTTTGCAACGCTGACCACGGCCGAGGCCGGTACGAACTTCACCGTACGCGATATCAACGGACGGTATGTTCGTCTGAGCGATTTCAAGGGCAAGTTGCTCTTCATGACGTTCTTCGCCACCTGGTGTAAACCCTGTCTTCAGGAACTGAAACACCTGGTCAAACTGCGCAAGAAGTATAAGTCCAAGGGCTTTGAAGTATTGGCCGTCAGTCTCGATGGTCCTGAAACGCGCGCCAAAGTGAAGCCTTTGGCGAAACGTTATAAGTTGAAGTATCCGGTGGTTTTGGATACCGAAAACCAAGTTGCGCGTCTCTACAATCCGCGCCGGGCTCAGCCTTTTTCGCTGTTGATGAAGAACGGCAAAGTGCTGAAGACGCACGAGTCATTCCAAGTTAGTGACGTACCCAAGATCGAAGAAGAGATCGTCGAAAATCTCAAATAGGTCAACCTCCGATGAAAACCTTTGGACGTAGTCTAGCGGCTCTATTTTGCTTAGCCGCACTTCTCCCACATTCTGCAACGGCCTTTGAATTCAAACTCGGGGGACAGGACGTTACCTTCAACGTTACGAATACGTTGGTGTACACATACCATTTCGACAACGATCAGGACCTCGACAGCAACGACAAGCCTTTCGTTAATCGTGACGACAACTATCATCAGATTCTGAACATCCTGGACCTGAGTCTCGCTGTGCACGAATTTCGAGTGGGGGGCCGGTTCGATCTTCACGTCTTCGGCGATACGTTCTTTGACCAGCGATGCCTGGGCGACCCCAACTCTGATCCCAAAGGATGCGGTTTACATAACTCATATTATGCAAACTCGCTGAACCCCGAGCGTATCTATCTGATTTGGGCTCGCCCCGATTTCGATATGACGCTCGGCGACTTCTACGTTTCCTTTGGCAAAGGTCTGGCGCTCAATATCACGAAACTCGACTCCCTCGGCCAAGACACGACGGTTCGCGGAGGTAAATTCGTCCTTCATAAAGGTGACGCTGGGGTGACCTTGGTCGCCGGTGAATTGAATCCGTTGAATGTGGACGAATCTCGTGGTGCGCACGGGGTTGTCGTCGATCCGGAAGCGACGCTGCAAATGACACCGGCCCCTTGGGCGAGTGAATTGCTTCTAGCCGCACGGTTGGAGTATCGCTTCTTCGACACGGTTCTTGCCGGGGTTCACGGTGTGTGGGTCCCTTACGAAGAGCCGTCGCCAGGAGTAACTCGCCCGCTGACCGGGAATGACTACAATGCTATCTGGGGAGCTAGCGTTCAAGTCGATGACCTTTTTGATGGGCTGCTGAGCTTTTCAGCCGAGCTCGATATTCAACGAACCGTCAAAGATGGCGCGGTCATTAGGGGACCCGGATGGGACCCGAAGGCTGCCAGCGGGGGTTTTGCCATCAGTGATAGCGGTTTGCCGGGCCTGGCGTCTTATACCAGTGTGAACCTGAACGTTGGCGATCTCACGGTTCTCGCGGAGTTCAAATACTACAATGACTTCATTCTGCGCGCTCCCCAGGCAACAGAGGAGCCATATATCCTTTTGTATCACCAGCCTCCGACGCTGGAGCGGATCAACGCGGAAGTTACGGACAACACCAGCGCTAGCGGGGCTCGTATCAGGGGGGACTACAACTTTGGAGAAGTCGGTCCCCTTGAGATTCTGATATTCGGTTCCTATGGCTATTTCCGAACATGGGGACACGGGGCACTACACGACGTGCACGATCCTCACGCAGGCGTTGAATTGACTTGGATGGACGGTGACGGCCACGTCAACTTCACGGGTGGTGTGCGCTTGGAACAGAACCGAAAAGACGGTGAACCCTACCGGCGTGAGATACACCTCGAACTCGATTTGGAACAGACACTCTTCGGTAATCATGGATTCAAGGTCCATGTCTTTTATCAAAACCGGAACAAGGTTAGCACCGGTCTTCTGACGACAGGTCTAGATCAGTGGCACGAACTGGATTCGGTCATCGAATATAAATGGTCGCCTCATCTTTCTTTGGCGATGACCGTCGAGGTTGGCGGTGACCCTGGGGTCGAGCCCAACGGGCATTCCGTTTACCTCGGTGGCTCCGTTCGCTATTTCATCACGGGAAGTAGCTCCATCGCCGTTCGCGTGGGTGAAAACCGCCCAGGCCTAAAATGCCTGAGCGGTCAGTGCCGGGTGCACCCCGCGTTTGCGGGTGTGCAAGTGATGGGCGTCGGTCGGTTCTAGGTATTCTACCGGCTGGGGTTTGGGCTATCGGTTTTCGGTTTTCGGTTATAGGTTATAGGTTCTACAATATCGGTTGTTCGGCTATCGGGTGTTGGTCACTCGGATACCAGCCTTGATTTTCGTTTTCGCTTTCATGGTCATTCCCCCTTGGTAACGTAATGTCTCTGTTCACCAAAGAGTATGGAAGGTCCACGACTGGCTTGTGTATTAGTGGGGTAAGGCCACTGTAACGCTTTGTAAGCCCGGTCTGCGGTTGAGCGGGGATTTACGCTGGGTCGGCGAGATCGAATCCGACCGTAAGACGGTCTTGGAGTTTGATCGCACCCAAGGCGGCCTTAAACGGCTTGATGCCCCAGCGCGTGGGAACAAGGGTCACTTCACCTTGAATTCGGCCGGCGTTTCGTTTCGCGTCGAGGCGAATCTCTTGGCCCTTGCCCTTGATCGTGAGCGTACCGCTCGCTGTGATCGCCGTTTCACTTTGTGAGTCGAGCTTGCCCTCAAACGTAATGGTGGCAAATTTGCGGATATCGAGAATCTTGCGCTGCAGATTGTCGATGACGTCCCGCGAGTCCTTCGTCGAGAGACCGGACGGATTCAGCCGGCTGTCGGCTATCGTGCCAGCAACGGTCAGCGTTTCGGGCCAGAAGATTGCCGATATCTTGTCGCCATCGACGGATATGTCGTGGCGGCCAAGCTCCAAGCGGAGATCATGGGCCAGCCGGGCCAACAGACCGTCTTTAAAGGTCAATACGTGAATGGATGCGTCTTCTATCTTGGACATGGGCGCAGCCTATCATATCGGGTCTTCGTTTTCCTTCCCCTAGGTGGGTGTGCTAAAAGGACATTGAAGCCGCCGGGGGGAGGTGGACCATCGATTTATCGATTCTGCCATTGGGGAATGGGAGAGCATTCATGCGTCGTATTATTTTCATCGCATTCCTAGCAATCTTGGAAATGACCGCCCCTGCCTTGGCGGGTGGTTTTTCTATTCCTGACCTCGGTATGCGCAAGAACGGCATGGGCGCCGTAATCGGTCGGCCCGACGAATTGTCGGCGGTCTATCATAATCCGGCAGGGCTCGCGCTTTTGCCGGGCACCCGTTTCTTTACGGGTATCGGCATTTCATTCGTCAATACGGATTTCCGGCTGCGCCCCTGGCAGCACAGCGACCAATATATCAACGCGCCGGTTGACGCCGACGGCTACTATCCTGAAACGCAACCCACGCGCGCTTTTGGGGTGTTGCCCATGCTGGTTTTTTCCACCGATATTTGGACGGAAAAGCTGGTTGCAGCACTTTCGCTTTACGTGCCTAACGCTATCGGTGCGGCCTTCGCTGAAGACAGCGTCGCCCGTTATCACTTGGTGGATAGTTTGATGATAGCCGGCTATGCCAGCCTGTCGTTGGCCTATCGTCTTTCGCCGGTGCTTTCGGTCGGGGCCACCTTTAGTCTGATGTATGTTCACATCTCTGCCTGGAGGAGGTTTTTCCCCCACGTCGATGGTATCGATATTTCCTCGCTGATCGGCAGCGAGGCGGATTTGAAACTTTCCGGTGAAGACTTCGCCTTCGGCTGGACCGCCGGTTTTCTGTTTCAGCCACATTCCAGTCTCAGTATCGGCGTCGTCGCCACGGGGCGTACGGATGTGACGTTAGAAGGGGCCGTCGAACTCATCCCCAGCGAGGATGCTTTGGCCACTGAGGCGGCCTTGGGCAGCCAGAAGACCGAGGTGGTGATTCCATCTTCGCTGAACGTGGGGTTCAACTTGGATATCCTGCCGTGGTTAGAATTCGGCGCCGAGTTCCGATATTACTTCTATTCGGCTTGGCGGGAACAGCTGAGCCTGCTTCAGGATCTTCCGTTGGTTACCGAGCTGCGGTCGCCGAAGGACTTTCACGATTCCTGGCAAATTTCCGGTGGTTTCCGTGTTGAGATTCCCAAGATTCGAGAACTTGAAGTGATGGTGGGCTACCACTACGACCGCAATCCCGCTCCGGATACCACGGTGAGCCTCGAGCAGCCCATGTTCGATAATACGGGGGCCCATTTGGGCGTGCGCTATACACTCAACAAACGCTATCGGTTCGGACTCACCTACGTACACTACTGGTATTTGCAGCGGGACGTGAATACGAGCACGACGCTGCCCCCTTCGAACTTTCAGGGATCGGGCAAGAACAACATGGTCAACCTGATCTTCGAATGGCTCATCGGCACCGGCATCACTTCTAGTTAGTGAAAATTTAAGCGTATTTTCTGGAGATCGGATGCCAAAGAAGCCTTGGCAAGGTTGACGCGTTGCCCTATATTGCGCCGCGGTTGGGGCTTTTTTCACGGGGTATCGATGTCTATCTGTAAATCCAAGTCAGCATTATTTATCTGTATTTTCTCAGCGGCGGCATGCGGCGGGGGCGAGTCTTCCATCTCCGATCCCGTGGGGGCTGCGGATGGCGGGGCGGTCGAGCTGGACGGCGCACCGCAAACGCCGGCTGTTGACGGTTCCACACCGCCCGTAACGCCACCTGCTCCTGATGCCTACGTACCGCCGGTCCAAACCGACAGTGCGGTTGTGCCCCCTCCCGTGGATAGCGCGCCGCCGCCTGTGGCGGATGCGTCGGTTGATGCGTTGTCACCGGACGCAACGATCGACGCGTGGGTTCCCCCGCTGCCACCGAGTACCGACAACAAGGTCGCCGCGGTGCAATACGGCACCGGGCAAGCAGGGCAGGTCGATCCCAGTTGTTTGGGCGCAACCTATCCGGATGTTTGTGCGGTGAAAGCGCTCACCGTCGAAGCGCGCAACGCCGGCGCCTATATCATTGTGCTCCCGGAAAACTATTCGATCGCTGCCAAATACGTCGAGCCCATCCCCAAGGTGGGTGACCGTCCCGCTGGATGGAATATGTCCGCTGATGCTCAGCTGAAAACCTTCAGCCAGCTCGCCGACGACCTCGATATTATTCTCGTGTTGAATCTGCAGACGTATGCGGGCACGCAAAGCAACCCGCAATACTACAATACGTCCGTGGCCTTCGATGCTACGGGCAGCGTGTTGGCCGTTCATCATAAATTCAATTTATTTGGCGGTGAAAATGGTGCGCTAACGGCCGGCGGCGACGTCGCGGTTTTCGATACGCCAATCGGCAAGATGGGTCTTCTGATCTGCGCAGATATCTACGGCAGCACGTCGTTGAATAGCAAATTGGCTAATACCCTGAAGGCGCGCGTTGTTGCTGTGTCGTCGTTCTGGACCGTTTCCAACGCCAACAGTTGGTACAAGACCTACGCCAAGAGTTACGGTGTTTACGCCATTGCGGCGAATACGACCAACTCGCCCGGAATCGGCGGCGGTATCTACGACACCAAGGGCGTCGCCGTTGCTGAAAAGGTTCAGACCTCGCCGGTAATCGTCTACGCCACCATTCCGAAGCCCTAGTGCGATAGTTATGCGCGCCGTAATTCGCTTCGGCATCGTCTCGTTGCTTGTCGTTTCAGCCGGGGGGGCAGCGCAAGCAGACGTTTCCAATGACAGCGATCAGACCGTAGATGACCATGCCGCATTGGCCTGGAGCTATCTGCAAGAAGCGCCGATCTACGCCAAGCTGTCCTGGCGCAATCTGCCGCGCGTCGTAGAAAAAATATGGTCAGAAACCCAAGGCAAACAAGACCTCAGTGCCGCCTTGGAACCACTGCGTCGTGCACTGGGGATAGACGGTTCCCCCTTGGCTCTTGAAAGGCTCGGCCTGGAAAAAGGCAAGCCGATATTCGCGACGCTGTTGCGCTATCACAAGAAGGAACTCCGACGGGTGCACGCGCACGTTGCAGGTATGCTGAGCGGTAGAGCGCTGAAATCGCGTCGATGGAAGAGAGAGATGGCGGGGCTTTCCGCCCAAGATGCAAAAGATCGGTATCTCCAAAGTGCGCCTGTGTCATTTGTTCAATCCAGGATCCTGTTCCCGCTCGCGAATGCTTCGCTTTTCAAACAGGCGGTTCGCAGGCTCGGACGGGGAGCAATCGTCGAAGTGCCCGGGCGAAGAGGAGAGAGGGAAACCTCTCTGGCCCCGCTTGGGAAACGTCTAGTCCGGGCTTTGCGGCTGGACGAAGACGCCGCCAAACGACTCGGCAAATACTTGGCGCAGGAACAGGTTTGGGCGGTAATTCCTGTGGGGCGGCGGCCGGTGGCTCTTTGGGCCATACGTTTTGACGCTGGATTCGCAGTGGTGGATTTTCTTTTTGATTGGAAGGGCCAACGCAACGCGAACGGGCCCCCACCCTCGGTGCATGCGCTTCGGAAAGCGCTGAAGCTCCCGAAAAAGGGGAATGTTGAAAAGGCTGCGCGAGTGGCTCTAGTTCGCGATACCGACGGTGAACTGTGGATCAATACCAAGCAGTTGGTGGGCTTTCTAGAAATGTGGGCCGCGCGAACGCGTCTTTGGCGGGCCGTCCTCTACGCTGGGGCCACCGGCGCCGATCCCGCGTTTCTCAAGAAGGAGCGCAGGCTGGCCTCTGAATGCCGCAAGGCCTGGGGATCGGAACTTGGAGACAGGCTTCAAATTTCCCTCAAGTTGGGCAAAGGGGACTGGAAGGCCAAGTTCAAATGGGGGTTGCATCGGAAGATCGCCGCATTGCTCGCTGGTAGCAGACTCGATACGGAGGTTGTGGATCCGACGGCAGGCGATGACCTGCTCTTGGTAGGGAGCAAGATCGACCTGATGAAGTTAAGCGGGGCGCTCCGGCGTGGAATTTTCACCAAGGCCAAGTCGTTCGCGAAGTCTCTTCGCAAATGTCGGCCGTTGTCTCAAGCGGCACTATTCGCGGGCGGGGGCATCAAAGCTATTGGCCCTATCCTCGATATCTTGACGAAGAATAAGACGACGGCCCCCATTGCGCAGGGCCTACGCGGTGCGGCGCTGACCGTCACCAGTTTGGGCCGCACCGCCGAAAGCGTGGGCGGACTGGGCACCGGCGTTTTTCACGCCATTGTCGCTGAGGGTGCCGCGGTGAAACTAAGAGGCCAGATCCAGAGTCTCGCGAAACGCCCTTACCCCCCGCCGCGAACGCGGACCTATAATGGCCGAAGCACCACGGTGTACGGCAACCTGACGGGGCCCATGCGCAAGCTGGTCGTGGGGATCACAGAATTGCCTCAGGGACAAATCGCCTTCACCTTTGGCACCCGTGTTTGGGATGTCTTCCGCTATTTGCGTCGTCGTGTGCCCAAGAACGCTTTGCTGCCGCCGCGTGTGCTGGCCTACGGCTACGGGAAGCTCGGGGAAATATTTCGAGCGATGAGACACGGGAAAAAACAGGCA
>Ga0257122_1002633_pt1 | contig 11079 bp, 9 predicted proteins | sample SI106_120metaG_FD_190146 | JGI IMG/M metagenome (GOLD analysis project Ga0257122, IMG submission 190146) | Marine microbial communities from Saanich Inlet, British Columbia, Canada - SI106_120 | ecosystem: Environmental > Aquatic > Marine > Inlet | place: Canada: British Columbia | collected... | reverse complement strand
CTCATCGCATCTAGATTTTCTTTAATTGTTTTTCCAGTGGCAGTCAAACAGTTTTCATTTAACAGTCCTTTATCTAATAATTTTTTTAACACAAATGGAATTCCACCAATTTTGTCTAAAGAATTCATAACATAATTTCCACCTGGCTTCATGTCTGCCAAATGAGGTGTTTTTTTCCTAATTCTCTCAAAATCATCATAAGTTAATTTGATGTTTACTTCACTAGCTAATGCTAACAAATGTAAAATTCCGTTAGTTGAACCTCCAACAGAATTTAGCATTACAATTGCATTTTCAAATGCTTCAAAAGTTAAAATTTCTTTTGGTCTAAGATTGATTTCTAATAATTTGGCACATGCAACTCCTGAATCATACACCATCTTTTCACGTCTATCATCTTCTGCTGGCGGACTAGCACTTCCTGGCAATGCTAATCCTATTGCTTCAGAAATTGATGCCATTGTATTTGCAGTAAACATTCCTCCACACGATCCTTCATTTGGGCATGCTGTATTTTCAATATTTTTTAATCCTTCAAGTGATAAATTACCTGCATCATATGCCCCAACTGCTTCATACACATCAACTACTGTGAGTTCTTTTCCTTCAAGCATTCCTGGCATTATGGTTCCGCCATAGACAAATACTGATGGAATGTTTAATCGTGCCATTGCCATCATAGTTCCAGGTAAACTTTTGTCACATCCTGCAATTCCTACTAGTGCATCATACTGATGGGCTCTAACCATTAATTCTATAGAATCTGCAATAACTTCTCTAGAAACTAATGATGATTTCATTCCTTCATGACCCATTGCAATTCCGTCACTTACTGCAATTGTTGAGAATTCTCGTGGTGTGGCACCTGCTTCTGATACTCCACGTTTAGCACTAAGAGCTAATCGTGGAAGATGAATGTTACATGGTGTTGCTTCATTTCCAGTATGACAAACACCGATAAATTGTTTTGATAAATCTTCATCGCTTAATCCCATGGCTTTGTACATTGCTCTATGGGGAGATCGTGCAGTTCCTTCTACTACATTTCTACTAGAAATTTCCATAATATGTGAATTCTAGATAGTATAATTTAGACTTTCTTGCGTATCTCATAGTTTTCTTTTAGAATTAGTTTATCAAAATTCCAGATACATTAAACAAGAACTTAGCTCAAGAAAAACCTACTTACATACAAACTCACTCTTTGATCCGAGAGTCCGCACTGATACGTAGTCTTGAGTGATTTTTAATGTTAATTTTTGATATTAAAGAATAAGGATTAATTTGCCACGAATGTTACCTTTAATGCGATTTTATATCCTTGATGCGTCTGCGCCTTATCTATTTCATATTTCACTGGGTTTCCCTCTGAAAGTGTTTGATATCCTTCCATCTGGATGTTTTTATAGATTAGCAGCCTATCATACTCACCATTATCTGGTCCAATGTAACCAAAACCCTTTGTATCATTAAACCATTTTACTACTCCTTTTTCTTGTTCTACTGCCACTGCAGGACGAGAATTGGGCACAGTAAAATGGTTTTTTGCGGAGAAAGGCTACGGCTTTATTACACGAGGCTCAGGAGATGACATTTTTTTGATTATAGGTCGATCAGGGGGATGGATTCAAACCAGCAGTAGGACAAACCGTCAGTTTTGAGGTAACTGATGGTCAAAAAGGTCTTCAGGCACAAGACGTAGTACAGGTACCGAAATAATTACTATTCTTTAATATCAAAAATTAACATTTGATGAAAAATGTTAACTATATTCTAAACTCTTCCAAAAATAAATTGGGCATTTACACATTTACTTAGATTAGACAATTTCTTTTAGATGATCTCACACCTGAAAATCCTAAAAGAAAACTTTGGGATTTGTTAATAATTTTTAAATTAAAACTATTTGACTACAAAATAGACTTTGTTTAGAATACCATATTTTTCATTGAGTTTAAGAAAATAGTCAAAAAGTTTACAGTTGATTTACGTTCTAAAACTCAAAAGTTTTAATTTGTTAAAAATGGATTATTCCTCTTTCGTTACGAGTCTTACGGGAGATTGAGTTTTTTAATTAGTAATTACTCTACATGATATGGTGAAACATTCCGATAAAGAATATGGTTACATGTCTACTTTGAAATGGAATGATTTAATGGGATATCTAAAAAACACCTATGGAAAAGAGTATCAGGAAGAGTTTGAGATGAAATTAACCGAGGAGATGGGGGATGCAGTTCAAAATAATGAACTGGATGAATTAAATTCTAACTGAAATTTGTGCAATTGAATTTAAAAATTGGAAGAAATTAATGCTTTAAAATCAAAGAAAACATGACAGGTTCATTTTTTAAATTGCGTCCTCATTCCATTCTTTAGTCCACTTATGAATAAAGTAAAAATCAAAAGGAGAAATAAAATAAAATATCAGAGCGACAATATATAGTTCATAAATTTCTATCATACTTCCAATAGCGACAGTACCGCCAATAATTGCAATATCAAGTAAAAGACTAATGCCTGCAAATCTCCACCATTTTGCGATTCTTAATGCTGATAACCCTGGAAAAATTACAGCTAATAGCATTTGACCAATCATCCCAATTGCTTCACCGTACTTTTTTCCTTGAGTTTGATTATTTTTAATTTCAAGCAAACAGTGTTTGCACAATATATCGCCCTTAGACATATTTTCAGGTGCCTGATACCCATTTCTTAAAATATCTTTTTTACTTCCATAACGAAAAACACTAAACATTTTCTTATGACACGAAAAACAATTCCCCATACACGCCTAAATATTGTATGAACTTAAGCGTATTGTTGACTTGCAAAAATTATTCTGATTTTAAAAAAGGGTATTTTCTAGTACGTAACGAACTCTAGGGCGGTTTGAGTTTTTTTAATTAGAATATATCTTCAAGATAATTCACGAATACAATTTTGAACAAGTCTTTGAATGATGTTTATCCCCATATCTTCAGATACCGTATCTGTAACCCAATAGGCTCCAATGGAATGTGTAGATGGAAAAATCTCAAATTTATTTGGAAATGTGTGTCTGATTTTAGTAATTATGATATCTTGTAATTTTGTATCCAGATAATCAAATTTTACCTGTAAAATATATGCAGGTAATTCATTATCATAGAAATCAAAATTTCCGCCAGAAATCAACTTTGAAAATCCCTCAACACCATGAAAAGGTTCAATAAAAAAATGTACATGGTCATTTCCAGAATTATCTAGAAAAATCTGAGGTTTTTTTCCTTTGAAATTTACCGATACTGAAAATTTAATTGCATGTATTTTATCACGGCCCTTTCGGTCATAACCTTCCGGGTTAAATCCCAATTTATCGTAAGAATCGTTATCAAAACCATATTTATCAAAACCATATTTATCAAAACCATATTTGGTGTAACCCTCTTTGTTGAACCCGTTTCTATTGAATTTTGAATTAGTCTCTTTATGGAAACCATCTGTATTGTAACCATCTCTATCATAACCCTCTCTATCATAACCACCTTTATTGAATCCTGAACGGTGAAACCCCTCTGTATTGTAACCTGAGTGTCTAAAACCATCTAAATCAAAACCCTCTTTATTGTAACCCTGTCTATCATAACCATTTTTGGCGTAACCCTCTCTATCATAACCTAATCTATCATAACCGTCTCTGGTGTAACCTGAACGGTGAAACCCCTCTTTATTGTAACCCTCTTTGTCATAACCCTCTTTATCAAAACCCTCTTTATTGTAACCATCTCTATAGTAACCTTTTTTATTAAAACCATCTTTATCCACTCCCTCAATATAGCTAAATCCGCTACGGGTGAAACCATCTTTATTTTCTTGTGATCTCGTATCTTTGTGCAATCCATATTTGTCAAATCCTCTGTTGTCAAACCCTTTCTTATCAAAAATTATTCGTGTATCCTTATGCAATCCATCTTTATCAAAACCCTCTTTATTGTAACCATCTTCATCAAATAGTGTTCCTGTGCGCTTGTGAATTCCTTCCTCGTTAAACCCTCTATTTTTAATTAGTCCCAAGTAATTTTTTATATTAATTATGAACTTAAGCTTATTGTGTTCAGAAAATATTACTCTTTTAATGTGAAATACATATCCCATGTATTCTCAGTAGAAGTTCCATTAGCAAAAAGCTCAATCTGAATTCTGGGTCTATTCCTGTTACATCCACTGCCTTAATCTGAATACGTTGATCACTCAAAGCAGTTTCACCAGGGGCTAATTTTTTAGCAATAATCGTTATTGGTTCAAATTCTAAACTATCCTCCCAATTTCCCTCCTAATTTCTTTTGATTAACCTCTGTCTCCCAAAGGTTTACCCACTTCAGAAAAAATAATCTGACATTACTGACCAAATACAATATTCTGACAAAAATTCCTTTAGAGTTTGTTTTGCAATACCTCTATAAACAATAATTTTATACAAAATTCATGGCAAAAGACGTAATTGGTGGTCGTCCAGTTGATATTACTAAAGAATCCGATGGAGTCAAAATTGTATTTCATCCAATGGCTAAAAATGCAACAAAACCTGATGCAGTCGTATTCTCTATAAAATTAACAAAGACAGACCTAGAAAAACTCAAAAAAGGACTTTAGAAAGTACACTTCCATTTTGGAAAAATAGACTTCCAAATGTTTTTAATATACTTCCATCGTTGTAGTACGTGGGCGCACAAAAACCTGAGCGTGAGGATGTAGGAAGTGAAACATATGGTTTTGATGCAATTCGTGGTACTCAAGCAACTCATGAATTCTATGTGGCGATGTGTCCTCTGAAAATAATTCCAAAATTATTCATTTTCAATGATTATGATATTCCTCCAGAATTAAGAGCTCAAAGAACATTACGAGAATCTCGAATTCCTGCAATCAAAAACTATATTTTGAATAATCCTAATGATTACATCTTTTCATCATTAACTGCATCCGTTGATGGGACAATGAAATTTTTCCCATCTCCTGCATTAGGTGAGAATGCAAAGTTAGGTAGATTATACATCAACATGGATTCTAAATTATTAATTAATGACGGACAACACAGAAGAAAGGCAATTGAAGAGGCATTAAAAGAAAAACCAGAACTTGGAAAAGAAATGATTTCAGTTGTCTTTTTCAGAGATGATGGACTAAAACGTAGCCAGCAAATGTTTTCAGATTTGAACAAGAACGCTGTAAAGCCTACAAAATCATTAAACATTCTATATGATCATCGTGATAAATTTTATCAATTCATTGTCAATTTAGTAACAATAATTCCTGTATTTGAAAATAGGATAGAAATGGAAAAAACATCAATCTCTAATCGCTCATCAAAGGCATTTACATTAAATGGAATTGCAGATGCATCTTTGAAATTACTTGGATTGGGAAAGACTAGAAAAATTACAAAGAAAGATGAAGAAACAATTGCTGAATTTTGGAAAACAATATCCAAAAATATTCCTGAATGGCAGTTGTTACTCAATGATGATGTTGTTCCCTCTGAATTAAGAAAAAACTATGTCAATACAAATACAAATCTTCTAAACGCTTTGGGAATTGCAGGCAAGTTTTTGATAAGAGAATATCCTGACGATTGGCAAACTAAACTACGAAGCTTAAAAAAAATCAATTGGTCTCGCGATGCTCCTGAATGGAATGGACGATTGATAATCAACGGACAGATGCAAAAACAAATTCTAGGAATTGAATTGGCTGCAAATATCATAATGAAAAAATGTGGACTGTCTCTATCTGCTGAAAGAATGGCAATTGAGGCTAAACTTTGAGTAAATCGGTTATAGCAAAAAGGACACTATCTGATGTTTTAGAAGAGATTAGAACTGTGTATCTTGATGATGATCGACCTTGGATTATTGGGTTTAGTGGTGGAAAAGACTCTACATGTATGGTCCAACTAGTTTGGACTGCTTTGTCTAAACTACCTGCTGAAAAATTAACAAAGAAAATCTATGTGATTTCATCAGATACTTTGGTAGAAGCACCTCAAATTGCTGACAGAATTACACGTAATCTTGCCAACATGGAAAAATATGCAGAAAAAATTAAACTCCCATTAGGAACAAATCTTCTAACTCCTCCAATATCCAATACGTTTTGGGTTAGGTTATTGGGATTAGGATATCCTGCACCGACAAACTGGTTTAGATGGTGTACAGATATGCTTAAAATTTCAAATGCAGACGATTTTATCAAAAATACTGCTTCAAAATATGGTGAAGTGATTGTTCTTTTGGGAATGCGAAAAAATGAAAGTAGAGCAAGAGGACAAGTTATGGAATTATATAAAATTAAAGACAGTATTTTATCAAGACATTCAAAATTTGAACAAACTTTTGTTTATACTCCTATTGGAGATTTTTCTGCAGAAGATGTTTGGAATTATTTGTTAGAAAATGAAAATCCATGGGGTGAAGAAAACAGAAATTTACTTGCAATGTATCAAGATGCAAATGCTAGCGAATGCCCTTTAGTGATTGATACTAGTAGTGCATCTTGTGGCGGTGGAAGATTTGGTTGCTGGACTTGTACTGTGGTTGATAATCAAAGTTATCTTTCAAATTTAATTGATAATGATAAAAAAAATGATTGGATGGAAGTACTAGCAGAATTGCGTGAAGAATTAAAAAAAACACAACCTAACTTCAGATACTTTTGTAAAACATGTAAAACTGAACTATATTATAAGAAAGAACAAAAACACTATTTTTGTAAATGTGATCACAATTCTTACAAAACACTTGATAATGCTAAAGATGATAAAAAAAATATTGATGTAATAGATAATTGGAACGATGTCAGAGAACGCGTCAGAAGAAATGGTCGCGTAGACTTGAAGACGAATGCTAATGATGGTTCTTACACCCCAGGGCCATATAGGATGAAGTTTAGAAAAGAATTTTTGGAAAAATTACTCCGAGGACAAATGAAGATCAAAACAGAATATGAAAATGCTCCAGATATAGAATTAATTTTGGAAGATGAAATTCATGAAATTCAGCGAATTTGGAGGCTAGAACAATCTGATTGGACTGATTCTGCTTATGAAATCTATCGAAGGGTGACTGGGAAAAACCTTAAAACTAAAAATGAATTTGGTTCTTTAGAAAAAACAGAACAAGATTTTCTAAAAAAAGCATGTTCATCTCACAATACACCTTTTAAATTGGTTGGAAATTTACTTAGTTTAGAAATTCTTGCTCAAGGTGCAAACAGACATTCTAAAATTCATAATAAAATTTCAAGTGAATTAAAAAAAGAATGGAGGGATGTGGATGATCCTAATCTGTTTAAAAAAATTTTAAGATCAAAAAAAGACTTTAAAGAAAAAATGACTTCATATCCATCAAAATCCAATGTAAAGACAGGGGATAAATCATGATTATCAATAAAATATCTATTTCTGATTTTGGGGTTTATGGAGGAAAAAATAATTTTGATTTTAAAACTAGTTCTGAAAAAACAGTTATTTTGTGTGGTGCAAAAAATGGTGCAGGCAAAACAACACTTTTTGAATCCATAATGTTATGTCTTTATGGTAACAATTCTGATGATTTCATTCGGGAAAGTGATTATCATGATAAAATTCTACGTTTATTTCATAGAAATAATATTAAAAATACGGTTTGTGATGAATCATCAATCTCAATGGAATTTGAGATTTATTTTGATAATGAAATAAAACAATACAGGATAACACGAACATGGCAAAATTTAGATGGGAAAATTAATGAACAACTTCTAATTCAAAAATATAATTTAAATTCAAAACTTTTCATCACTCTTGATCAGTCTCTTCCAAATAAAAATAGTATCAAAGAAAAAACTAGATTTGATGATATTGATTCAATAGATGAATCTGGATGGCAACAATTCATTAATCGACTAATACCTAGAGGGATTGCAAAATTATTCTTTTTTGATGGTGAAAAGATTCAAAGTATTGCCGATAATAAAAATGAAAACAAGTACATCCAGTCATCTTTTGATACCCTGTTAGGTTTGGATGTTGTTTATCAATTGCAAAAAGATATTGAATATTTTATTGCCCATGACTCTGAAACAAAACAGAATACAATTATTAAAAAGAGACCAAAGGGTATGGATAATTCATTACAACATCTCTTGAAAACTATGCCTACTGAACTTGATGCTTATTTGAAATTCTATACACGTGATCAACCTGTAGATGAAATTATTCTTTCAGACTATGATCATCTTGAGAATACGCTTAAAAATTTAAAAAAAGATATTTCTAAAAAAGAACAAAAGTATATTCAATTGGAACAATTAATTATTTCTGCTCAAGAAGATTTATTATCTGTAAAAGAAAAATACCAAAAAATTGGAGGTATCTACCCTGAAAAATTTAGAGCTGCAAAAGACATGCAAGAGACATTAAAATCAAAGATAGATTTTATTGGAAAAGAAATTAGAACGTTGTGTTCTGCAGAATTACCTTTCAGTTTAATTCCTGATCAGATGCTAGAAATTCGTAATCAAATAGAATCTGATCAAATGTATGTTGATTCTATTGCACAACAAAAAATTATAGAAAAAAACCTTAAAACAATCAAAAGTGTTTTAAATTCAACAACTTTTTTACCTAAAATTCCAAATGATATAAAAAAATCTATTGGAGACGAATTAGTTCAAAATTTAAAAAAGGAATTTAAAAAAACTTTTTTGCAAAAGTCTACTATTTTTGATTTTTCACAGTTGGAGATGATGAAGATTATTTTAATGATTGATGGTGCTCAAAAACCTACAATCGATAAAATCAAAGATTTGTGCATCTCTTATGAAAAATATGAAAAAGACTACCAAAAAATTGAACATTCAAAGAAAAATCGAGCCAATATACATGAAATTGAAGATATTTGGAAGAGTATGGAGGCTATCACTTTGAAAAAAGTTCAATTTGAAACAGATCTTAAAAATCTCGAAGAAAAAACATCTCAGAGAAATTCTCAATTAAATCTATTGAATTCAAGAATTCGTATTTGTTTGAATTTGGAAAAAGATGTAGAGCAATCATCCACTTCTCAAAAATTAGCTCATTCTATATTGGGAGTGTTGGATGAATATTCTCTTTCATTACGTGCAGAAAAAATTTCTATTTTAGAAGATAATGTTTTGAAAGGTCTTGAAATGCTTATGCACAAAAAAGATTTTATAAAAAAAGTAATTATTGATAAAGACACTTTTGATGTAATTTTGTACAATTTCAATGATGATGAAATTACAAAAAATATGTTATCCAAAGGTGAACTTCAAATTTATGCGACAGCATTAGTTTGGGGATTGGCAAAAACTTCTGGAAGAACATTACCATTTATGATTGATACTCCGCTTGCAAGATTGGATGTGGAGCATAGAGATAAATTAGTTGAGTCTTTTTTCCCAAAAACTTCTCAACAAACAATAATTCTTTCAACTGATTCTGAAATTGATAATGAATATTTTAAAAAATTACAACCGTTTATTTCAAAATCATATGTGATGGAATTTGATGATTCTAAAGGACAAACACAAATTCGTGAAGGATATTTTAATGAAAATGAAGGAGACATGACTATTGAAGTTTTCTAATATCACTTTGAGTGAACATAGTAAATTCTTGTTAGGGAAATTACGGGGCAAAACTGAATTAACTCCAAATTTATTAGCACGATTTGCTATTTGTTTATCCCTTAAAGATAGGTCCATCCCAAATCCGTCAGCATATGATAAAGAAGGTCAAACTATAGAGCCAGATATTTTATTTGGAGAGCATGAACAGATTTACCTTGGTCTAATGAAAAATAGGTTAAAAAAAGATAGTAAGGATAATTCTGAGTTAAATGAGATGACTCGTGCCCATTTGAATCGAGGAGTGATTTCACTTTCAGATAGAATTAATGGGTTGGGAAATTTTTATAAATTAATTAAAGAAAAGTAAAATGTCTGAGATAAAATTCCCAATTTACCTTGATTCTCATGCTACTACGCCTGTAGATAGTCGTGTATTTGATGAAATGAAGCCCTATTTCACAGAATATTTTGGCAATGCATCTAGTCTAGACCATTCGTTTGGATATGATGCATCAATTGCAGTACAGCAAGCAAGAGAGAGTATTGCAAAATCAATTGGTGCAAAGATTGATGAGATTATCTTTACATCAGGGGCTACAGAGTCTGATAATTTGGCACTAACTGGGGTGATGGAGAGAAACAAGAGTAAGGGGAATCATTTGATTACTTGTGTTACTGAACACCATGCAATTTTAGATACTGCAAAACATTTGGAGGATAATGGATGTAAAGTAACGTATCTGTCAGTTGATGAATATGGTAGTGTAGATTTGGATGAATTGAAAAACTCAATCACTGATGAGACTGTATTGATTTCTATAATGTTTGCAAACAATGAGATTGGAACCATACAAAATATTGAAGAGATTGGTAAAATTGCACATGAATATGATGTACTGTTTCATACTGATGCTGCACAAGCTTTGGGACATATTCCAATTGATATTAAAAAAATGAATATTGATTTAATGTCAATGTCTTCTCATAAAATTTATGGTCCCAAAGGAATTGGGGCACTGTATGTTAGAAGTATAATGCCTCGTGTTAAAATTAATTCTATTGTGTATGGTGGAGGACAAGAGAGAAACATTCGTTCAGGGACATTAAATGTTCCAGGGATAGTTGGATTTGCAAAAGCAGTAGAGATTGCAATTGATGATATGGATGCTGAAAATAAAAAATATAAAAAATGGACTGATACAATGTTGGAGAAATTTTCAGCAGTTGGAGGAAAACTAAATGGCCATCTCACAAACAGGTTGGTTCATAATTTGAATATTAGATTTGATGGAGTACAAAGTAAATCCATAATTAATACAGTTTCAAAAAAGTTGGCAATTTCTGCAGGATCTGCATGTACTAGTGATTTAGTGGAACCATCTCATGTGCTTTTGGCGTTAGGATTATCGGAAGATCAGGCACATAACTCCATTAGAATTGGCTGTAATAGATACAACACTGATGAGG
>Ga0257122_1002621_pt1 | contig 11119 bp, 5 predicted proteins | sample SI106_120metaG_FD_190146 | JGI IMG/M metagenome (GOLD analysis project Ga0257122, IMG submission 190146) | Marine microbial communities from Saanich Inlet, British Columbia, Canada - SI106_120 | ecosystem: Environmental > Aquatic > Marine > Inlet | place: Canada: British Columbia | collected... | reverse complement strand
TCGTCCGGCTGAAGGCGGTCGGTAAATCGCTTCGCACTGGTGAACTCGGTCCATAACCGGCCCTATCGGGAGCCTGAACGGCAGAGGTCATTCTTCAGCGCCTCCGTCGTCTGGCCCACTAATTGCTTTTCCCGTTTTAGCCTATGCAGGAGTGCTGTTCAGCGAAGTGGTGGCAGCGCGAAGCTGCGGCGTGCCTGGCCTCGCAAGGTGCCAGATGTGTGGCCTCGTCCATTCGAAGGCGCGCCTCTTGTCTCGAATCGACCGCCTCCAGAACTCACAACGTCTCGGTTCTTGGTAATCGGCAGGTCGGTAATCGGCAGGCCGGTAGTCGGAATATCGGCCATCGCGACCGTTCCCCTGGCCCCAGCTAAGTTCTATTCCCAGTCTACTTTGACCTGATACTGACTCTCCGCGTTGGCGAATCCCACGACCATGATCTGTAGCGTTTGCCCTTTGCTTTGCGCTTCTTCGCAGGTTTCGGCGCTGCCGTTGATATATGGGCGGCAATCGTAGTCATCCTCTGTGGGCTCGTCGTTGAAGCGGATATAGAGGTCAGCGTCGTTGTCGCCACTGAGAACCACACGAATATTGCGGGCGTCGGTGCCCACCTCGACGGTGTATCGTTTGGTTTGGTCCCGATTCACCACGCCATGAGCGGAGAACGCCTTTTCCTGAAGGGGAGGTCCAACATCGCACGTGAGTAGTTTCGGAACGCACGCAGCTCCCTTGAGCGCGCCGCTGTAGCCGCTGCCAAATTTGCGGCAGGTCTCGCCTTCTCCGCAACCGCTATCATTGACGCATTCGACGGCGCAAACCCGCTCAGATGTGTTGAGGCGAACGCAGACATTACCGCTAGCGCCGCAGTCGCTGTCGGTCTGACAGCTGGTACAACTTTTCTGAGCATCACCGAGGGGATTGGCCGTGGGGTTATCGTCGATGCCGTGGACCCCATACATGGTGAAACTACTAAACGCGTAGGATGGTACCCATTCAGATGGATTCAGCTTCTTCAGTAGTCGACCATAGGTGTACGCACCGACTTTGCCAGTACTATCACCCACCAGTGCCCTCACGACATCCTTGGTGTCTCCGAGATCGGCTGCATCGGAGAAACTCGTCGTCGTTATTACATCGGCATTCTTCAGTCCTGCCTTATTGGGGTTGTCCTTGAAGGCCTGACCCACGTGGTAGGTATCACAACCCGAGATGACGAAAAGTTGGCTCTTGTCGGCGGGCAGGTCCAGCTTGGCGATTTCCGGCGGATCGAAATCCCCGGCGCTGGTTTTGTACCAGGAAGCCAAAGCGTAACCATAGGTATAGCCACTATGGCCGGTGAAGATAATCGCGTCTCGCGTCTTCAAGCTCGTCTTGAGATCCGTGAGGAGGTGGCCGGCGCCCTTATCCGTCGTTGGATTCGCGTTGGCCTTCGTGTCTTCCCAGGCCCAATCGTCACAGGCCCGCTTCTTGTAATCCTTATCCTCTTCCATCTTCTGGTCCCAGTCACCACCAGAGCCGTCCTCGTCCCAGGCAACGCAAGGGTCGGGGCGATAGAAGGTAATCTTGGCAGCCACTTCTTTGCCGTTGATGGTCAACACTTTCGTCAATGCACCGGATATTCGGCTGTATTGCTCGTAGCTGGCTACCGGCGAGGTGAACCCCATCGTCTCCACCAGCCAGTTATAAAACGCGCGTGAATGGGTGATGTCGTATCGGGCGTGGTAGTCCCAGCCAAAATGAACGCTGATATCCATCACACCATCATCGAGGTATCCTTTGTAGTCGAGGTAGGCATCAGTCGACCGTTCGATCGTCTCGAAGGTCAACGGCAATTCTTCGAGCTCGCAGTCGCAACTTGTGGGAGACCAGTCTCCAGCGCCGTAGGCACTGTGTGAAAAGTTCGTCAGCTTGGCATTGGCCAGTTTTGCCATCTTCAGTGGAAACGTCGAAACCCCAGCCTCCAACTCGTTATCCTCGCGAATCTTCCTCAGAAGCTGCATCGAGCCGCCGACCTCAACCTGGAAGGTATAGGTATATTTGAGCGGGTCTTCCGCATCAGCCTTCAATCCGGCGTTTTCAAACGAGCCGTCGAGAACCATCGCACGCATGCCGCCATAGTCCTTTTGTTCGTCGTGGCTGGATTTGTCCACCAGATAGACGTGGAGGAACCAGGCGATCTGTTTAGTCTTGCCTTCCATAATGGCCCGCGCCCGAGTATCTCTATCCGCTTGCTCGCGGTCGGCATACGTTGCGGCCAGATTGATCTCCACCGTTGCGGTGGCCAGATATTCCTGGGCGACGTTGGAAAAGAAATCATCGTCCTTACCCAGGGGCGCGATAATGTTCTCATCGGGTGGGGTAGGCTCGGTGGCCGAGCCGCAACCCAAGGCAAATGCTGTTGAGATAGCCACGGTTGATAGTAGACGGGGCCAATATGCATTCATGTCTCACACCTCTCGGTTAGTCTGACGTAACCCCTCCCCGGGCTGAATCAGCGCTTCGCCGCACTGCATCAACAATGCCAACCGCAAATGGACGTAATCAGTCGGTTATAGGTTACCGACGATATTAGGAGCCTCCGATAATAGGAGAGGTGGCGGCTGCACTTGCTTTGCAAACGCAAGACCCGGCAATTGCAGCCAATTGCCCCCGTCGTTCCTGTGGTACGTGCTCTCCGAAGGGGTGGCCCCTCGACTTGCTTCTAGAAGTCGTCGAGCTCGGAAGGCGACAGCGGGAAGACCTCTTCCGGCCCGTATTCCGATTTACCACCATTGCTCGGGTGTTGTTGTGGAGCTGCCGCGGGGCGGGGGACTGTCTGTGGAATGACGGGGCGAGCTGCCTGCGGCATAGCCTGTCTCTGTGAGGCGCCTCGGTGGGCAGCGAGTTGTGGTGCAGCCGCGAATTGTGGCTGAGAAGAATGCGGCTGATGCGACAGCAGAAAAGTTGAGACGAGTCGTTGTAGCTCCACCGCTTGGGCGTCGAGTTCCGTCGCCGCTGCGGCCGATTCTTCGGCACCCGCCGCGTTTTCTTGAACTCGGTGATTGGCTTGTTCCATGGCAACGTTGATTTGGCCGATGCCGTGCGTTTGTTCGGCGGACTTCGCAGAAATCTCGTTGACGCTCTGATTAACCTCGGTCGCGGTGATGGCGATTTTCGAGAAGAGTAGCCCCACTTCTTCACCCAATGATACGCCGTCGAGTACCTGCTTTGCAGACCCTTCGATCAATTCAGCTGTGGTACTCGATGCATCGGCTGTGCGTTGAGCCAGTCGGCCCACCTGTTCGGCGACGACGGCGAACCCCTTGCCGGCTTCTCCAGCCCGGGCCGCCTCTACCGCTGCGTTTAGTGCGAGAACGTTCGTCTGAAATGCAATCTGATCGATGGTGCGCACGATCTTGACCGTTTCGTCTGAAGACCCTTTGATCTTCTGCAGCGCGGTCCCCAGACGGTCCATCGATGTGCGGCCACTATCGGCTGATTGCTGGGCTGCTCTTGCGCGTTCGGTCGCTTCTTTAGCCGCGTCGTTGGCTTCTGCCACCTTGTCGGTCAGTTGATGGAGAGTCGCCGAAATCTCTTCGAGAATGGCGGCCTGTTCACTGGTGGCGGTGGCGAGACTTTGGCTACCCGTCGTAATCTGAGAACTGGCATAGCGAACTTGTTCCACCGATTGGGCGACTTGCCCGAGTGCTGCATCCAAAGTGCCGGTTGCCTGGTTCAGATCCTGTTTAATCGCATCAAAGTCGCCTTGGTAGGCGCCTTGAATGCGGGCGCGCAAATCCCGACCTGCAACCTGCTTCAACGCCTGCGCTGTCTCGCCCAAGGGCGCGGTGACGGCATCCAACATCTGATTCATGCCATCGATCATCCTCGCGAACCCGCCCTGGTATTTGCCCACATCACCGCGTACGCTCAACGCTCCTTGCTGAGCGCTGCTGATCAGCGTTTCCGAATCTCCCATCAAACCACGTAGGGAGTCTGTGGCCTGGTTGAAACTATGGGAAAGAAGATCTTCAGGCGATCTGGGTTCTACACGTACCTGCAAATCGCCCTTGCCCAAGCGTTGGGCGGCTTCGGCGACACCTTGAATATAATCTACCAACTCGGCAAATGTATCTGCGAGGACGCCGATCTCATCCTTCGATTGGTAGTTCACCTCATGTTCGACATCGATGCTTACGTCACCTTCGGACACCCTTTGCGCGGCGCCGACGATGCGAACCAAGGGCGCCGTTATCTTTCGCGCGATGAACCACGACATGAGGCCGCCAAGCAGCAAGGCGATGGCGAGAATAATCCACTCAGTTGTGATCATTGCGCCAACGTTGTCGCTTGATTCCTTCGCCAAAACGCCCACAGCGGCGTTCATCGTCTTGAGGGTCTTGATGCTAAATTCGCGGATCTTGGCCAACTCTGCCAAATATGTTGCGGAATTGACTTCGGCCTTCAACGCGCCGTCTACCGCCTTTTTTAGGATGAGCCAGTAGCTGTTGACCTTGACGAGCAACTCCTGGCCCTTCTTATTCGATATCGCCCCGATGGTTACCGGCTTGGTCATCCCCAAATCGGCCTAGCTCTCACCGCCCTTTTGCAGCGCGGCCAACGTGACTTCAAACAATTTGCCCGTCTTTGACTCGGTTTTCTTTGCATCGCTGAGCAAGCGTTTGGCCAACCCGGCGTCTTTGGTCGCAGAAGTGGTAACCACCAAAATCCCCATCAGTTCGTTGAGGCGGAAATCCTTCTTCGGGCTTTCGGCATGTTGATTGTGGCAGCTAACGCAAGCCGGGGCAGCGGCGACATCCGCTGTAGCGTAGCGTAGGTCAACACCCGCGCCATTGGCTACGAGTTCGTAGTAGGGGGCGTTCGGTTTCTGCTTCAACGCCGTCCAGGCATTGCGCTCAAATTCGGTGTTGAGCCCCTTTTTCTTGTTGATATTGTATTTGCTGATCAGCGTGTAGCGGTATCCGGTTTTGTCGCCCATGGTCTCGGATACCTCTCTGACGAAAGTCGCTGGCAGAGGAATCGCACGAGATATGTTGGCGTAGTTGGCGCTGGCCTTGAAGTCAGGCCATTCTCGCTTCAACTTCCCCACAACCCGCTTCGTATAGATCGCTCGGTCAGACGCGATTTGCGTTGCGGCGCCCGCGGCGATTCGCCTGGCCGAAGCCGCGACTTGGCGGACGCCCAACTCGTCCATAACTTCCTTGCTATACTTCTGAGTCAACATCCTTTGGCGCCCAGCCAGGTTGATGATGGTGCCATCCTCTTTTTGCTTGCCCAACGTATACGCGGTAAACGCCACGACAAATACCAAGGCCGATAGCAGGCTTGCGGCGAGCAATATGAGTTTTGTTTTGACGCTGAGGTTATCGAAGAAACTACCGCTGCTGCTGTGCATTTCGGATCTGTTCATCTGACTTCTCCTTTGCTCTAGCGCACCACTCCCCCAGGCAGCGGAAAGGGCGGAATGAAAACCGCGCGAATTCCGCTCCATGCGACCCACAACCACATATCTCTCGCATTGAGCTTTGACCGAGCCTAACCCACGAAGGCCGTTAAGGATATCGGGATATGACTATGGTTCGCCTATTTGCGCCTTTCTTTATATCAACGAAGGGAGGGTCAACCTCGGGCTTGATCGAGGTCAACGCGCTGCGCTAGGTTTGGCGGAAGGAGTGCAGCAATGATAGCCAGCGCGAAGCAGACCCAAAAATGATCGCCGCTATCATATTTGGAGGCGCGGCCCTTTTTCTAGCCGCATATGTTTTCTACGGTCGATTTTTGTCTCGACATTTCGACTTAACAATAAGCGACGAAACACCCGCCCATTCGCTCCGGGATGACATCGACTACGCTCCGGCTAAACCGGCTGTTCTGCTGGGGCACCATTTCTCGTCCATCGCTGGGGCCGGCCCCATCGTGGGGCCGATCTTTGCCACGTTGATCTTTGGCTGGGGCCCGGCCGTCATTTGGATCATCCTGGGGTCTATCTTCATCGGCGGCGTTCACGATTTTGGCGCGTTGGCCATCAGTCTGAAGCATCGCGCACAGTCTATCGCTCAGGTTGCGCGTGAAGAACTCAGCCCGTTGGCAGGAAGACTCTTCCTGGCTTTTGTCTGGTTGGCTCTCGTCTACGTGCTCGTCGTATTTCTGGACCTCACGGCCGGCACCTTTGCCCCAAGTATACCCGCCGGTGTTGGGCCACAAAGGTCAGCAGAGCTTCTAGCACGGGGTGGGGGCGTGGCCACGTCATCGCTCTTCTTCGTACTCCTTGCGATTTGCTTCGGTATCGCTGTGAGGCGATTCAAACTCCCCGTATGGCTCGCGTCCTCGATATTCGTACCCCTGATGTTTCTCGGTATTTTCTTAGGGCATTGGATGCCTCTAACTGCGGACCTGCTGCCAACCATTGGGGGCTCCGCCGCAACGACTTGGCGAATGCTCTTGATCGTCTACTGTTTCATCGCTTCGGTGACGCCCGTTTGGATCCTCTTGCAGCCGCGCGACTATCTCTCATCGTTCTTTCTCTACGCGTGCCTCGGGGGGGGACTTTTGGGCGTACTCTTTGGCGCCTTGGGTTCCAGCACGGTGGCGACGCTCGCGTATCCGGCTTTTCTCGGCTTTCATAGCGACAAATTGGGCTACCTCTTTCCCGCGCTTTTCATCACCATCGCTTGCGGAGCCTGCAGCGGTTTTCATAGCTTGGTTGCGTCGGGAACAACCGCCAAACAGCTCGACCGCACCAAGGATGCCCGCCTGATCGGCTACGGTTCGATGCTCATCGAAGGCCTGTTGGCGTTGCTCTCCGTGGGCACGGTGGCGGTACTCAGCCATAACTCCCCCGAGGTGGGCTCTGCCCCTCCTGCCATTTTCGCTGTGGGCTTGAGCCGTTTTCTCGCCCAGCTCGGTATCCCTGCCAGCTGGGGCACCGGCCTCGGAATGTTGGCTTTGAGTACGTTCTTGCTCACAACGCTCGATACGGGCACCCGCTTGTGCCGCTACGTCGTCATCGAATTGTTTTCGTTGAAGGGGCGCCGGGCGGCCGCGGCAGCAACCGCGGGTAGTCTGGCTATCCCGCTGCTCCTTGGCTTGAGTACCTTTCATGACCCGGCAGGCAACGTCGTTCCCGCGTGGAAGATCATTTGGCCCGTATTTGGGGCGACCAATCAACTCCTCGGTGGACTGGCCTTGATGGTGATATCGGTTTGGCTGCGCAGGCGCGGCAAGTCCGCGTGGCCCACCGCCTTGCCCATGTACTTCATGCTTGTCGCGACACTTCTGGCCTTGGTCCAGCTCGTCTTTCAACACGGCGCATCAATTATTGGAGCGATTGCCGCATTCTTGCTGCTGCTCGCCGTGGTGCTGCTCGCTGAAGCGGCACGGGTGACGCGGCGATCTCGCCAGCCGACAAAGCCAAGCCCTTCGGCCTGAAAAACCCCGAGATTAAGCCAGGTTTCCCGCGAATTCTTGACTTGGATCAATCCTACTAATCCAGTGGTGCGGTAATTTGTCGCACCATATTACGGAAACATGTTGTCTGATTTCGATGGCGCCAAGGCCGTGTCGACATATTCAAGCTAGTGAGGGGAAAGATGAGCAAAGAAAAAACAGCAGAAGAAAAGGTTGAGAAAAAGGGCGAGGAAGGCCAATTTGATCGTCGCGATTTTCTCACGGCGGGCACGGTAATCGGTGCCAGCGTACTCAGCACCCAGCTCGTGGGTTGCCCCTCGAAAAAGGGTGGCAAAGCCAGCGCTGGAACCGGCACAACGGCGCCCGCGCCGACCAAAGGTGGCCATGCTGTTGCGGCGGGCAAGGCCCACGTCGCTCCTGGTAAACTCGATGACTACTATGGTTTCTGGAGTGGCGGCCACTCCGGTGAAATCCGCGTCATCGGTGTCCCTTCCATGCGTGAACTGAAGCGCATTCCCGTATTCAACTACGATGCAGCCACCGGTTGGGGCGCAGACGATTGGTCGAAGAAACTGCTCAAGGGCAAGCTCTCCGGTGATACGCACCACGTGCATCTTTCCTATACGGGCGGCACCTACGATGGTCGCTATGCGTACGTGAACGACAAAGCCCAAGCACGCTTGGCTCGCGTTCGATTGGACACGTTCGAAGTAGACGCCATTACCGCTCTTCCCAACGCCAATGGTACCCACGGTATCTTCCCCCAGCGCCATAAAACCGGCCTGGTGTTTTGCAACAGCGAATTCCGTACCCCAATGCCCAACAACGGCAAGGATATGGAAGATCCCAAAAAATACGGTGCCCTGCATACGGCCGTAGACGGCGAAACCATGAAGGTCAAATGGCAGGTTTTGGTCGAAGGCAATATGGACCTGTGTGCCACCGACTATCAGGGGAAATATTCTTTCGCAACCTGCTACAACTCCGAAGGTGCCGTAACCCTCGAGAAAATGATGGCCGCCGAACGCGATCATCTCTACGTATTCAATCTCGAAGCCATCGAAAAGGCCGTTAAGGCCGGCAAAACGATGAAGCTTCCCGGTTCCGATGTGCCCATCGTCGATGCACGCGGCAAAGACAGCGCCTTCGTCATGCGGGTTCCCGTACCCAAGAGCCCCCACGGCGTCAATGTCGACCCCACGGGCAAATATGCCATGGTCTCCGGCAAGCTCTCCCCAACGGTTTCCGTTGTCGCTATCGATAAATTGGCTGCCGCCTTCGCGGGTAAGATCAAGCCGCGTGATTGCGTCGTTGCAGAACCAGAAGTTGGCCTCGGACCACTCCACACCGCGTTCGACAACAGGGGCAACGCCTATACGTCGATCTTCATCGATTCCGTTATTACGAAATGGAATATTGCCAAGGCCATCGCCGGCTATAAAAAGAAAGACAAGAAACTCAGCCCCATCGTCCACAAAGTCGACGTTCACTATCAGGTTGGTCATACCAACGCTTCAATGAGTGAAACCAAAGACGCCGATGGCAAATGGCTCATCGCCCTCTGCAAATTCTCCAAAGACCGTTTCCTCAATGTAGGCCCGCTGCATCCAGAAAACGATCAGTTGGTCGACATCAGCGGTAAGAAAATGAAGGTCATGCACGATGGGTCGACCTATCCAGAGCCTCACGACTGCGTCATCGCGCGCCGTGATGCGATCCATCCGGTGAAGATCGATCCTCGGAACTCGCCAAAGTTTAAGATGTATGCGGCGATGGCCAAAGAAGACGGCGTCGATCTTTTCAAAGACAACGTGATCAAGCGCAAGAAGGGCCTAACCAGAATCTATATGACGAGCCAGGCTCCCAAATTCGGCACGACTGAGTTCAAGGTCAAAGCTGGTGAGACAATTCAGGTAATCGTGACCAACCTCGATAATGTTGAGGATCTTTCGCACGGTTTCTGCATGACCAACCACGATGTTAACTATATCGTCAATGCACGAAGCACAAACAGCATGACGTTCAAAGTCCAGGATACCCCTGGCGTGGTTTGGTACTATTGCCCTTGGTTCTGCCATGCGTTACACCTGGAAATGCGCGGACGTATGATCGTTACCGCCTAGTAACCTATAGAGGGGGATTTTCGTTTGACCCCAAATCGGTCTCTTCTACTTATCGTCTTCTTGGGCCCTTTGCTGGCCAGCAATGCACTGGCCGGCAAAGAGCGCCCCACCAAACTCAATTGCAATGTGATGAATTGTCGCGAGGTTCTCCCGCTCGCTGAACGATTCGATCCCGTGCCGGGCAAGCCGCATGTCGTCGGCAAGAATAAGGCCGGCGAAACGGTTGGCTGGGTCGTCATGTCTACGGATTTGGTCGACGTAAAGGCGTATTCGGGAAGCCCCCTTGTGACGCTCGTTGGTTTGGACCCGAAAGGCATCATTCGTGGCGCTAGGGTTATTCACCATAGCGAACCCATCTTGCTGGTGGGTATTCCCGAATCAAAGCTGCACGACTTTTCCAAATTCTATGTGGGCAAACCGGCAACGTCTCGAATCGTCGTGGGGCGCGCAGCTCCTGGAGCTATTGCCGTTGATGTCATTTCAGGCGCAACGGTTACGGCGCTTGCGCAGAACCGTACGATCCTCGAATCGGCCCGCATGCTCGGTGTCACCGAAGGCGTGGTCAAGATAAGCGCGGCGTCACCTGGCCATTTTGTTCAAGGAAAGAAGCCGTTGACCTGGCAACAATTGGTCGACGATAAAGTGATGGGCCATCTCGTAGTCAGCGAGAAAGAGATGGGCGTGCCCGACCCCGAAGGGGACTTTGTCAATATCTGGTTCACCATTGCAGACGCCCCTCAGGTAGGTCGGGCTCTCATGGGCGACTACAACTACAAACACTATCGGTCGCTGCTCAAACCCGGCGAGCACCTCTTTGTGATCTTCAGCAATGGTTCCAATTCCTATAAGGGGTCGGGTTTCGTTCGTGGTGGTCTCTTCGACCGAATCCGCATCGAACAAGGGCTGCGGGAACTCTCGTTTCGGGACACTGATTATTTTAACCTGCCGGATATTTTCGCTGAAGGTGCACCCGAGTTCAAAGAGGGTGGCGTCTTCATTTCCAGCGGCGCGGCAATCGACCCTGGGGCGGCGTATCGCTTCATCTTTTTGGGCAGTCGTTATGATGGCCGTGGGGCATTTACCCGGGAGTTTCACCAATTCAAATTCGACCACCGGTTGCCTAGATCCGTATATATCGTAGAAGGCGGCGATCTGGACCAAGCTATTTACGTGCAGGCCTGGCGCAATCATCAATGGGGGGCGATCCTGCTTGTGGTGTTTCTCCTCTGGGTAATGGGGATTTTCATTGGGCGGCGCTACTCCACGGCAAGTCGAAAGCGCCTTCAACGCATACATCTAGCCACTATGGTCATCAGCGTTGTGATGATGGGCTATACGATGAAGGCTCAGCCGTCAGTAACCCAACTCATGACGCTCGTTCATGCCCTCGTTGGCGAATGGCGTTGGGATCTTTTCCTGAGTGAACCACTGGTCTTCATGGTTTGGATTTTCATCGCCATCGTTTCCTTGATCTGGGGCCGGGGCGTCTTCTGCGGTTGGATCTGTCCCTACGGCTCGCTCACGGAACTCGTGCGAAAAATTGGCATCAAATTGGGGCTCAAGGAATTTGAGCTACCCCTTTCGATTCATCG
>Ga0257122_1002617_pt1 | contig 11126 bp, 9 predicted proteins | sample SI106_120metaG_FD_190146 | JGI IMG/M metagenome (GOLD analysis project Ga0257122, IMG submission 190146) | Marine microbial communities from Saanich Inlet, British Columbia, Canada - SI106_120 | ecosystem: Environmental > Aquatic > Marine > Inlet | place: Canada: British Columbia | collected... | reverse complement strand
TGCTTATTCCAGGTGTTACATTAACTTCAGCACCAGCTATTACATACTTTTTACTTTCAATTCCAATTGTACTAGTTATGCATGAAGGAGCACATGGTATAGTAGCTGCATTAGAAAAAATAAAAATCAAAACAGGTGGATTTGCAATATTCATTGCATTATTTGCAGGATTTGTAGAACCAGATGAAGAAGAATTTGAAAAAGCTAAAAAGATTTCAAAATTAAGAGTGATTGGAGCAGGAGCTACATCAAATGTATTGTTTGCAATAGTTTTAGGTGCAATTATGTTAACAAATCCGATTTTTGGAATGGTTTTAGAAAGTATTCCATTATTTGGTGATGTTATCTTAAACACATTTTATGAATTATCGCAAGGAGTTTTGATACTTTCAATAATGGAAAATTCAGGAGCTGAACAAGCAGGATTACTTGCTAATGATATTATTACTACAATTAACGATGTGCAGATTTATGGTCCAGCTGATTTCCCCGTTTTAAATCCCGGAGAAATGGCAAGTGTCACTGTACTTAGAGATGGTCAAGTATTAGAATTCGGATTAGAAGTAATGGCATCACCAGATGATCCTGAAAGAGGTTTAATTGGAATAATGAGAGATAATGCAATTCCATACAACCCTGTAATGAATTTCATTGACTGGACAAGTGTAGATTTTAACATTTCAATGTTCTTGTTATGGTTATGGATGATTTCATTTTTCATAGGAATTATCAATATGCTACCTCTACCAATTTTAGATGGAGGAAAATTCATCCACATAATTATTGATAAAAGAATTTCAGATAAAGCTGTAAATGGTGTAATGTGGGGAATTTATGGATTTACCTTTGCATTATTTGGTTTGAATATTGCTTTATCATATATTAAATCTGGATGGTTTACAATCTAGAAAATACCTAAAGAATCATTAATGAAAAAAAAGTATCTGAATTTATGAAATGTGATAACTGTGAAAATCAGGCAGCATATACTAGAAAATATTCAGGGCAAAAATTATGTTCACAATGTTTCTCAAAGTCTATTGTAAGAAAAACTGCCAAAACAATTTCAAAATATAAAATGATTCAACACAATGATTTAGTTGCTGTTGCAGTATCTGGAGGAAAAGATTCACTCGCATTACTAAAAATTATTCATGAAATGGCAACAACTCATCATTTTAAAATTATTGTAATTACTATTGATGAAGGGATTCCAGGATATAGAAATGAGGCATTAGAAATTGTTGAAAAATTTTGTAGTGAATTAAATGTAAAACACAAGGTATACTCTTACAAAGATCTCTTTGAATTAACACTAGATGAAGCATTAGAATTAAGAGATAATGAAAAAACTTCTTCATGTTCAATTTGTGGTACTCTTAGAAGACGTGCAATTGATTATGCTGCAAAAGATGTTGGAGCAAATGTAATTGCAACGGGTCATAATTTAGATGATACATTACAAACATTTGTCATAAACATGCTTTCAGGAGATACAACTAAGATTGGTTGGATGGATCCAGATACATCTAAAAATTCTTTAAGAAAAATAAAACCATTTTGTGAGATATATGAATCAGAAATTGTTTTTTATGCATTTACAAATGATTTGCCATTTCAATCAGAACCGTGTCCACACATGAATGAGGGAATAAGAACAGAAATTCGTGAATTTCTAAATTCATTAGAAACTCAACATAGTGGAATTAAAAATAATTTGTATCAATCAATTCTAAAAATATCACAAATTGTAAAAAAATCAAATAATAAACAAAAAACAATTTGTGAAAAATGTGGAAATGCGTGTACAGGAAATGTGTGCTCAGTTTGTAGTATAGTTTTAAAACTTAAAGAAAATCAAACCTAATGCAAATATAACATACTTTGTTTTAGGAAAAATGGTAGTAGGTAAGATCAGGGTGCCAGCCGTGCCCTATTCTGAAACCGGCTATATGCAGAGATCAGCAACTGTTGGGTAAATCTCTAAATGGGTATTTCCCGCTTGGTGTGCGGAAATGAAATCACGCCGAGGCGGGTGGTTGCAAGACTAGAATTATCCGAAGGGATAACTTCTAAGACTGAACCATTGAAAGGGATGAGGTCCGGGAGGGAACAATCCTAAGGTGGAGCATCCACGCTTCCTCGTCAACGTGGCGGATCTTGTACGCCTTGAAATGGGGCTATTCGTCTAGACTGGAACCAACAGTGCTACTACCATTTATTATTAAAATATAATTTGTAAATGCATGGATGGAATCATATCATTTGGTAATAAAAGAAATTATGATGACTTTAAGAAACAAATTCCAATTCCAGTATTACCTCTTTTTGATTCAATTAGAGAATTTTGCTTCTCTTTAGGTGATAAAGTAATTGAAGATGTTAGAATGCACAGAGTTGTTTTTTGTAAAACAATGGTATTTCGATGGTTTGTAGATGTGGAACCAGAAAAATATGGTGTTTTAGTTAAAATTCAGAAAAATCGAAAAGAACCGATTCAAATTATTCAGATTAAACAAGATCAACCAATTTCAGAATTTACTCAAATTATTAAAAATGCTTTTGAAGAACTTCATTAATACAAAACATCAAATTTTGAAAATTCTCCAATAAATTTTTCATTTTGAATTTCTACATCTTCAACTCTAGCATTAGCAGGTCCTCCATGAGCCCATTCAATTATTCTATTAATTTTTTCTTCATCTCCTTCTAAAATTGCCTCTACTCGTCCATCTTTTAGATTTTTTACCCATCCAAAAATTTCATTCTGTTTTGCTTTAATTTTTAATGATTGACGAAAAAATACACCTTGTACTTTACCAGTAACAATAATTCGAATTCGTTGATTTGACATTAAAATTATATTTCAAAGAGTCACTAATCAATTTTAGGCTAAAGAAAAACTATTTTCTTTCTTTAATTCTTGCTCTACCAGTCTTTCTGGCAGCAATACTTCCAACCTTTGCTCCTGGAGGTGCATCTCTTGAAACAGTTGAACTTTGTCCAACGTGTTGATGACGACCACCACCGTGTGGGTGAACATATGCTGCTTGTGCAACACCTCTAACGATTGGATATTTCTTTCCTTTAGCTTTAAAGCTTCTCCATTTGTTACCTGCACTCATAAAGTGTCGCTCAGTAGCACCACCGCCTGCAAGAGTACCTATCATTGCTCTATTTTTTGGATTTAAAACAGCAAATTTTCCAGAAGGAAGTTTTACAGTAACACCTTCATCTCCATGAGAGAAAATGGTTGCATCAGTTCCTGCTGATTTTACTATAGCACCTCCATCTCCAAAATGTTTTTCAATATTACAAACAACAGTACCATCAGGAATGTTTTGAACACTAATGACATTTCCTTTTTCAATTTTTGATTTTAATCCAAAATGTAAAACTTTGCCAACTGTAGTTCCTAGAACTGCAGGTACAAATGAAACAGAACCATCTTCAAATCTAACTTTGGATAATGGTGCTTCTCTACCACGTTCATGAACTAGATCGATAATTTCGCCTTCATGTTGCTCAGATAGTGCAAATCTAGGGTAATTCGCCTTAGAACCTACTTTTCCAGTGGATGTAGATCTAAACTGATTGCCTCCACGGCCACGTCTTCGTACTAATGGTCTTTTACCCAAGTTGATCGTTTCCTACGAATAGATGATTTTAAGCTTGTGATTGTTGATTAAGATAATTACCACAAAGGTATAAAAATTAGAAAAATTGTTTTTCTATATGAGTCAAAATGCACTTTCTCTCAAAGTTCTTGAAGCATATACGAGAGATGTTGGAAGAGGTGTAGCAAGGATTGATTATGATTCTATGGATACATTAAATGCCTCAACAGGCGATGTTATTGAAATTAAAGGTAAAAGAAGAACAGTTGCAAAATGTCTTCCACTATATCCATCTGATGAAGGAAAAGGGATTATCAGAATTGATGGATTAGGCAGAAATAATTCAGGAATTGCGATTGGAGATACAATTTCAGTCAGAAAAATAAAAGCAGTTGCTGCAGAAAAAGTAGTAGTTGCACCATTAGAAGCAATTCCTCCAATTGATGAAAGATATCTTGCAGATGCTTTAGAAAGTGTTCCTTTGATAAAAGGAGATAATGTAATGGTTCCATATTTTGGTGGACGTTTAACTTTTCAAGTAATAGGAGTTACACCTGCAGCTGATGCAGTGTTAATTACACAAAAAACTGTTTTTCATATTGCAGAAAAAGGAGAAACATTACGTGGAGTTCCACAAGTTACCTATGAAGACATTGGTGGTATTCACAATGAGATTAAAAAAGTTAGAGAGATGATTGAGCTTCCATTAAGACATCCAGAAATTTTTGAAAAGTTAGGAATAGAAGCACCAAAAGGTGTTTTGTTATACGGTCCTCCAGGTACAGGTAAAACGCTACTTGCAAAAGCTGTCGCAAATGAAAGTAATGCACATTTTATCAGTATTTCAGGTCCAGAAATTATGAGTAAATTTTATGGAGAAAGTGAAGCTAGGTTAAGAGAAATTTTCAAAGAAGCAAGAGAAAAAGCTCCATCGATTATCTTTGTTGATGAAATTGATTCAATTGCACCAAAAAGAGAAGAGGTAACAGGTGAAGTTGAAAGAAGAGTTGTTTCTCAAATGTTATCATTAATGGATGGGTTAGAAGCACGAGGTAAAGTAATTGTAATTTCTGCAACAAACAGACCAAATGCAATTGATCCTGCACTTAGAAGACCAGGAAGATTTGATAGAGAAATTGAGATTAAAGTTCCAGATAAAAAAGGAAGAAAAGACATACTTCAAATTCATAGTAGAAACATGCCATTATCTGATGATGTTAACATAGACAAAATATCATCAGTTAGTCATGGTTATGTTGGTGCAGATTTAGAATATCTCTGTAAAGAAGCTGCAATGAAATGTTTAAGGAGATTATTACCTATTCTTAATCTAGAAGAAGAGAAACTCCCTCCAGAGACTTTAGATAAATTAATTGTAACTCATGAAGACTTTACTAAAGCATTGATTGAAGTTACTCCTTCAGGAATGAGAGAAGTTTTCATAGAAAATCCAGATATTAAGTGGAGTGATGTAGGAGGATTAAAAGAAGTAAAACAAGAATTACAAGAAGCTGTTGAATGGCCAATGAAATATCCAGGTCTTTATGATAAACTAGGACATAGTATGCCTAGAGGTATATTACTTCACGGTCCAAGTGGTACAGGTAAAACATTGCTTGCAAAAGCTGTTGCTACAGAAAGTGAAGCAAATTTTATTTCAGTAAGAGGTCCTGAGCTGTTATCAAAATGGGTTGGTGAATCAGAAAGAGGAATTAGAGAAATTTTCAAAAGAGCACGTCAATCTTCACCATGTGTAGTATTCTTTGATGAAATTGATTCAATTGCACCAATACGAGGAGCAGGTGGAGAAACAGCTGTTTCTGAAAGAGTTGTAAGTCAATTACTTACAGAATTAGATGGAATGGAAAACATGCACGGTGTTGTAGTATTAGCTGCAACAAATAGAGCAGATATGATTGATCCAGCATTATTAAGACCAGGAAGATTTGATAAAATTATTCAGATTCCACTTCCAGATAAAGAAAGTAGAAAGAGTATATTGAAAATTAATGCTGAAAAAATACCAACAATCACTGAAGAAAGTAATCCTAATCGTGTTGATTTCGAAAAATTATCAGATATGACTGATGGTTTGAGTGGTGCAGATACAGCAGCCATAGCAAATACTGCAGTTTCAATAGTTATTCATAAATTCTTAGATGCAAATCCAGATGTCAAAGATATTGAAAAACAAGCTATTGATGCTAAAGTAGAAATGAAACACTTTGAAGAAGCTGTAAAGAAAGTGCGAGAACAAAAAGACCTCAAGTTAGGCGAAAAACTAGTTGCCTCCTATTACAGGTAGTTTTAATTAAATAATAAATCTAAATCTCGTGAATGCCAGAATATAGAGGATATCAAGGAAATTCATTAGAATTTCTAAAAACTAATCAAATTTCAGTAGGAGATTCAGTAAATATTCTTGCAGAAATCACGTATTCAGGCATAATTATGCCAAGATATGAGCACAGCGATGATAAACATATTGTTTTGAAATTAAAGAGTGGTTACAATATTGGACTAGAAATATCAAAGATTGAAAAAATTGAGAAAAGTCAAGAAACAATAAAAATTACAAAAACAGATGAAAAAATTGAAAAAGTCAAAGGTCTGCCAAAAATTTTGCTATTATCAACGGGTGGAACAATTGCAAGTAAAGTTGATTACAGAACTGGTGCAGTAACTCCAATACTAACAGCAGAAGAATTGAATTCTTCAGTTCCAGAACTTGCAACAATTGCTAACATTGATGCAGAGGTTTTATTTTCAGAATATTCTGAAAATATAATGCCAGAGCATTGGTTAAAAATTGCTGAAAAAATTAAAGAGTTTTCAAAATCGGATTATACTGGAATAATTATTGCACACGGAACAGATACAATGCATTATACGTCATCGTTTCTTTCATTTGCACTTGCAGGATTTCCAATTCCAATTGTACTAGTAGGTTCACAAAGATCATCAGACCGTGCATCATCAGATGCAGCATTAAATTTGATAGGTGCTACTAAATTTATCATTGAAAGTAATACTAAAGGAATCTACATTGTAATGCATCAAGATGAAAATGATGATACAATTGCTTGTCATCTTGGAACTAGAGTAAGAAAGAATCATACAAGTAAAAGAGGAGCATTTCAAACAATTGGAGGCAATCCAGCATTCATTATTGCAGAAAATCAAATTCAAAAAAATATTTCCAAAGACTTTTTTAAAATAAATGAATTTCAATCAAAAATTAATGTAGATACAAAAGTTGCACTTGTAAAATATCATCCAGGATATGATCCAAATTTACTCAATCAATTAATTGAGAATGGGTATAAAGGAATAATTTTTGAAGGAACGGGATTAGGGCATATTGGAAAAGTAATGTATGAAAATGTAAAAAAAGCAAATGAAAAAGGAGTCTTTCTAGGCATGACATCTCAATGCATTGATGGTAGGATAGGAATGACAGTTTATGAAAGTGGTCGTGATTTACTTGATTTAGGTATAATTCCATTAGAAAATATGATTCCAGAAGTAGCACTTGTAAAAGCAATGTGGGCAATAGGAAACTATCAAAATATTGATGAAGTAAAGAAAATTATGCTTAAAAATATTGCATCAGAATTATCAAATTAAAGAGAGATAGAATGTCAGAATTTTCAATAAATGATGTAGGAGTTAAAGTTGGATTAGAAATTCATCAACAATTAGCAACCAATAAAAAATTATTTTGTAATTGTATCCCAATTGATACTGATGAATATTCTATAAAATTTCAAAGAAAATTACGTGCAGCAAAAAGTGAATTAGGAGAATATGATCCAGCAGCATTATTTGAAAAATCAAAATCAAAATCAATAGTATATTATGCAAATCCAAATAGTAGTTGTCTAGTAGAACAAGATGAAGAACCACCACATGAATTAGATGAAGATGCCAAAAGAATTTCGTTAATCATTGCTTCTGCATTAAAATCAGAAATTTTTAGTGAAATATACCCTATGAGAAAAACAGTAGTTGATGGTTCCAATACAACAGGATTTCAACGTACAATGTTAATTTCACAAGGTGGTAATTTTGAAGTGGAAGGAACAAAAATAGGAATTCAATCCATTTGTCTTGAAGAAGATGCTGCAAAGAATTTAGGTGATAAGGGCATAATTAGAAAATTTGGATTAGAACGTCTAGGAATTCCTTTAGTAGAAATTGCTACAGAACCTTTTGAAGTAGAACCACAACACATTAAAAAAATTGCATTAGCATTAGGACGAATTCTACGTAGTACAAAAAAAGTGAAAAGAGGTTTAGGTTCAATTAGACAAGATGTCAATGTTTCAATAAAAGAAGGAGGAGTGGTAATTGAAGTTAAAGGGGTTCAACAACTAGATCAAATAGAAAAAGTAGTAGAATATGAGGCTAAAAGACAACAAGGATTACTAGAAATTTCAAAAGAATTACAAAAAAGAAATTGGATTCATGATAAAGAAAATGATAGAAAAGATATTACAGAATTGTTTACAAAATGTAAATCAAAAATAATTCAAAGTGCAATTAAAAAACAACAGAAAATTTTGGCAATTTCATTTAATAGTTTGGGTGGGATGTTTGGATATACACCATATGAAGGAATCAGGTTAGGAAAAGAAATTGCAGAATTAGTACGATTTTTTGGGATTGGAGGAGTATTTCATTCAGATGAACTTCCAAATTATGGTGTAGAGGAAATAGATATTGAAAATCTTAAAGATTTTCTAAAAATTAATGAAAAAGATGCATATTTGATATTAGCTACAACAGAAGAAAAAATTCACATAGTCATAGATCAAATCATTTCAAGAATTGAATTCATAAAAAATAATGGAATTCCAATTGATACTAGATTAGCTACTATTAATGGTGAAACAAAATTCCTGCGCCCAAGACCTGGAGCAGCAAGAATGTATCCTGAAACAGATATTCCACCAGTAATCATATCAAATGATGAACTAGAAAATGCTAAAAAGAATATTCCAAAATCATGGGATGAATCGTTATTAGAATTACAGAAAAAATATGAATTAAATCCACAACTATCAGAGCAAATTTTTGATTCACGGTATATAGAATTATTTGAAAAAATAGTTGGAGAAATTAAAATCAATCCAACATTTGTTGCATCAATTCTTTGTTCATCAATAACTAATTTAGAAAGAAGTGGGTTGAATTCAAAATTGTTAAAAAATGAAGACATTGAAAAATCATTTCAATTATTAGATTCAGGGGATATTGCCAAAGAATCAATTGAAATAATTTTTGAGAGTATTATGGCTGGAAAATCACAATCAACTCTAGATGCAATGAAAAATACATCAATTGAGGCTGTAAAAGAATCAGATGTGGAAGAAATTATTAAAAAAATAGTTGAAAATAATCAAGAAATTATTAAAAATCAAAAAGAAAGAGCAGTTGGACCGCTAATGGGAATTACCATGAAGGAATTAAGAGGTAAGGCATCAGGTGAATTAGTAAACAATCTTCTTTTAAAAAATATCAAAAAGAAATTAGAAAATTTTGATTGATGCGGGAAGTGGGATTTGAACCCACGAACTCCTAGAAGATAAGGATCTGAACCTTACACCGTTGACCAGGCTGGGTGACTCCCGCATGTAAAAAAATCTGAATTAAGAATAAGTTTCTTTATTATACTCTAATACAATATTCAACTACTAAAGGGAGAATATGGAATTCAGAGAATTATTTTGTACAAATTGTAAAAAAGTAATTGGGCGTTACAATATTAAATTCTATGATGATGATAAAATTGCAGAATTACTAAACACTACACACTCAGATCACATTAAAAATGGACATCAAATAATTGTAAGAAAATTTGAAAAAGATTAATTGTATTTAATTTTATCAACTGCTTCAAAAAGATTTGAAACTCTGTGAATATGTTTGTCAGTAATATTTTGATTCCATGGTTGAGAATATAAAATAATTTTTTTATTTTGTTGAATAATTTTTAATGCATTTAATGGTGAATCGTCAATAAACACATCATAATCTAAATCAGCTTTCATTGGTCCATCAATTACTGATACATAGTTATCATAAGATACATCATAATATTCAAGCCAATTTTTTACAAAAGAATCAGTTGAACGCTCTCGGGCAGTAACAATATCTACATTTCCAAGTTCTGATAGATTTTTTGTTACTAAGGATAGGTTATTCTCAGTAGCAGGTATTTCTTTCCAATTTTTCCAACATGAGCTTAGTTCAGCGTAAAAATCATAGCGATTAATTTGATGTTTCTTCCAAAAATCCCAATCAGTAATTTCATGTTTTGAGATTTTATCTCTAATTGAATTACTATAATTCAACCATGATTGTATAACATCAGCAAGTACTCCATCAACATCTAGTGCAATTTTCATTTTTTCAATTAATCGCTAGTTTTTTGGAATTCATCAAGGAGGTTTTTTTGATGTTTATTGAGTTTTTTTGGAATATTTACTACAATTCTAACATATTGATCCCCTGTTCCTCTAGAATTGATATGTGAAACTCCTTTTCCTCTTAATTTGATAATAGTATTTGGTTGACTACCTGAATCAACTTTGATTTTTTCTGTACCCTCTAATGTGGGAACAATTAATTCACAACCTAATGCTGCATCAACCATTGAAACATCTTGATCATAGAAAATATCTTTTCCATCTCTGTTAAATTTAGAATGAGGTTGTACGTTTATTCTAACTATCAAATCACCATTAGAACCTGAAGAAACTTCATTTCCTTCATTTGGAACAGTGTAATCACCTGAATCAACTCCCGGAGGTATTTCAAATGTCACTTTTTTGGAACCTGTTTTCTTTCCTTGTCCTTTACAATCACTACATGGAGTTTCAATAACTGAACCCTGACCTCTACAAGCAGGACATGGAGCAGCAGTTACAAATGATGCAAATCCCATATTACGAGTTTGACGTACTTGTCCTTGACCATTACAAGTTGAGCAAGTTTTTTTGTCAGTGCCAGGTTTGCAACAAGTCCCATGACAAACATCGCATTGAATTTGTTTTTGCAAATCAATTTCTACTTTTTTCCCATGTAAAACATCCTCTAAAGTTACTGTGGTTTGATATAGAATATCAGAACCTCTTTGTTGATTAAAACCAAATCCTCCTCCACCTCCGCGACCAAATATGGATTCAAAAATAGAATCAAATCCTCCTCCACTACGACCAAAAATATCACTGAAATCTCCACGTGCACCTTGGAAAATATCTTCACTAGAATATCTTCCATCAACACCTGCATGACCATGTTGATCATAGAGTTGTTTTTTTTCAGGATCTGATAAAACAGCATATGCTTCTGAAATTTCTTTGAAATGTTCAGGTGCCTCTTCAGATTTATTTCGATCAGGATGGAATTTTAATGCTAATTTTCTATACTGTTTTTTTAATTCATCACCTGAAGATGATTTAGAAATTCCTAAAACTTCATAATAATCTCGTTTTGCAGACATGA
>Ga0257122_1002610_pt1 | contig 11161 bp, 12 predicted proteins | sample SI106_120metaG_FD_190146 | JGI IMG/M metagenome (GOLD analysis project Ga0257122, IMG submission 190146) | Marine microbial communities from Saanich Inlet, British Columbia, Canada - SI106_120 | ecosystem: Environmental > Aquatic > Marine > Inlet | place: Canada: British Columbia | collected... | reverse complement strand
GGACTCAAAATAATCCGCTGTGGCACGAGCGGACGTCAGTACGGCCGCGTCGTACTCGCTCAGGTCGTACTCGTCTTCAAATCTGGACTGTCGGTCGTCTGCAAACTCTGGAAGTGCAGAGGTGATCTCCTCCACCCAGGTGCGGTCGATCTCAAGCGGCGGTATGTCCGGCTCTGGGAAGTAGCGGTAGTCATGCGCCTCTTCCTTGCTGCGTTGAACAATAGTTACGCCCGCCTCGTCGTCCCAGCCACGCGTCTCCATTTCGACACGTCCGCCAGATTCCCAGACCTCGGGTTGTCGTTTGATCTCGTACTCGATGGCGCGCACTACGGCGCGCACCCGGTTCATGTTCTTGACCTCGACTCGCTCACGTAGCTCATCGGAGCCTTTCGGACGGACGCTTACGTTTGCGTCCACCCGGAAGCTGCCCTCTTCCATGTTCGCTGTGCCGACACCGAGGTAACGGATGATGTTCTGGAGTTTGAGGATGTAGGCCTCTGCCTGTGCCGATGTGTGGATATCGGGCTCTGAGACAACTTCCATCAAAGGTACGCCGGCGCGGTTGATGTCCATGAGGGTGTGAGAGTGGCCTGAAGAGCCGACGTTCTCGATGTGCGTAAGCCGCGCTACGTCCTCTTCCATGTGGACGCGTGTGATGCCGATGTGGGCATCGGGTTCGCCCTCAGGCTTGACGTCCATCCAACCTTCGTTACAGATCGGCATATCGAACTGGGAGATCTGGTACCCCTTCATCAGGTCCGGGTAGGGGTAGTTCTTGCGGTCGAACTTGGTAACTTCAGCAATACCGCAATTAAGTGCGAGTCCGATTTTTATTGCAGATTCGACAGCCGCCTGGTTGACCACGGGAAGGACACCGGGAAGTGCCATGCAGACCGGGCAAACACGGGTGTTCGGCTCGGCAGATTGATAGTCTGCGCCGCAGGAGCAAAACATCTTGCTCCTGGTATTGAGCTGGACGTGAACCTCAAGTCCAATTACGGCCTCGTATTCCACTATCGGAACGGCTCCTGACGCGCAAAATCGATTAGATGCTGGTTGGGCGCAGCCGCGTGTGGACGCTCTAAAACTGCGGGTTTGAGTATACCGCAGAGAGGCAGCGTTTCGGCATCGTACGGCGAACGTGAAAAGATCATAACCGGCGATGAATCTGGATCTTGTTCGCACATGTTGTGCTACTGTCTGCCAACTGCCGCATACCCTGGGGGGGTGCATCCGGCAAATTTACGGCACCAATGGACAGGAGTGAACAATGGCTTACATAGATCCCGTAGAAGTATCTCCAGAGGTATACACAGTTCTTTTTGAGAACGAATCTGTACGTGTTCTCGACATGACCCTGGCCGCCGGAAAGTCAGATGTCGAACATTCCCACACAGATGAGACTGTCATCTTCGTTAAGGGTGGAAATGCCCATATCGCTCTGCCGGATGGCAACGCGATGGATGCGGAATTGCCGGACGGCCACATCATGTGGCACGAGGCGTGGACTCACACGGTGAGCAACACCGGTAGTTCCGAAATCAAGGCGATCATCGTGGAGTCGAAGAGCTAACTACACTTCTGATCTCCCTAATAAGCCGCTCCCGGAATTGATCGGGAGCGGCTTATTTTGTTAAGACCTGAGACCCGGGGTCACGTTGATCTACTTGAATCTGCATGGGTAGGTAGGCGCAGGCAGCAAGAGGCGCGAAGATGGTTCGCGACGAAATTCGTTGACACATATTCGCAGCGTGTCTACTCTAATGTTGACCTTTTTGGTCAACATTAAATAATTGGCTGTGCTGTTAGGAATAAATCGAACGTAAGTAAAAAACGTTCGCCGACCGGCACAACTCAACTAATCAGGTAATAAATAATCCGGAGGCGCGCTGCTTGGCAACGCCCAACACGATCTCCCGTGAGAGTGATCTCTCCGGTGGCGAATACAAATGGGGATTCGTCACCGATGTCGAACAGGACTTCGCTCCCAAAGGGCTGAACGAGGACATAGTTCGTCTTATCTCGGCTAAAAAAGACGAACCGGAATGGCTACTCGAGTGGCGTCTCAAGGCGTATCGCCACTGGGTCAAAATGTCCAAAGATCAGGGTGAGCCTGACTGGGCGATGATCGAGTACCCGGAGATCGACTACGACGACATCTACTACTACGCCGCTCCGAAATCGACGCTGGAAGACGCACCCAAGAGTCTTGCTGATGTCGACCCGGAAATGCTTGCGACGTTCGAGAAACTTGGTATCCCGCTACAAGAGCGAGAGAAGCTTGCGGGCGTAGCCGTTGATGCCGTATTCGACAGCGTGTCGGTAGCGACGACCTACACCGAACAGCTTGAGAAGCTCGGGATCATCTTTTGCTCCTTCAGCGAAGCGGTGAAGAATCACCCGGATCTCGTGAAGAAGTACCTCGGGTCGGTCGTTCCATACAGCGACAACTTCTTCGCATCGCTCAACTCCGCCGTCTTCAGTGACGGTTCATTTGCCTACATCCCTCCGGGCGTTCGCTGCCCGATTGAACTGATGACCTACTTCCGCATGAACGCGGAGGGAACAGGCCAGTTTGAGCGCACGTTGATCGTGGCAGACAAGGGTGCCTTCGTAAGCTATCTGGAGGGGTGCACAGCACCATTCCGGAAGACCAGCCAGTTGCATGCGGCGGTGGTGGAACTGGTTGCGCACGAAGACGCTGAGATCAAGTACTCAACCATCCAGAACTGGTTCCCCGGGACCAAGGAAGGTGAGGGCGGGGTCTACAACTTTGTGACCAAGCGTGGAATCTGCAAAGAGGCGAACTCAAAAATTTCCTGGACGCAGGTCGAAACCGGATCAGCGATCACATGGAAATACCCGAGTGTGATCCTGCAGGGCGATAACTCGGTCGGTGAGTTCTACTCGGTGGCGCTGGCAAACAACCACCAGCAGGCCGACACGGGCACCAAGATGATCCACATCGGCAAGAACACGAAGAGCACGATTGTTGCCAAGGGCATTTCGGCCGGGCAAGGTCAAAACACCTACCGCGGGCAGGTCAAGATCATGCCCACGGCAGAGAACGCCGTAAACCACACCCAGTGTGACTCGCTACTGGTCGGTGACCAGTGCGGTGCGCATACGGTGCCGTACATCGAGGTACGAAACCCCACTGCTCGTCTCGAGCATGAGGCTTCAACTTCTAAAGTGTCTGACGATCAGCTTTTCTATCTGCGATCACGAGGCATCTCTGAGGAAGAGGCGCACCACATGATCATCACCGGATGGTCACGTGAGGTGATTAAAGAGCTTCCATTCGAATTCGCGATGGAGGCGGGACAGCTTCTGAAGGTTTCCCTTGAAGGTGCCGTCGGATAACTGGAAGATTCTTTGACCACAGGGGATGCGAGTGCGCACAAGTCTCACTCTGTCCCCTGATTAACCAGCCCAGATTCCTGATACGGCGACGCCGCACGAGGTAACAAATAAACAGCGCGATGCTTCAAGTAAAAGACCTTCATGCGTCAGTAATAGACGCAGACGAAGAAATCCTCAAAGGCCTGTCCCTTAGTATCGGGGCGGGCGAAGTTCACGCCATCATGGGGCCGAACGGTAGCGGTAAAAGCACCTTCGCCAATGTATTGATGGGGCGACCGGATTACGTAGTGAACTCGGGTTCGGTCACATTTGACGACGAGGAGATCCTGGAGCTTATGCCCGATCAGAGGGCGCTCCGGGGTATGTTCCTGGCATTCCAGTATCCGGCAGAAATCCCGGGCGTTCGGCCCTGGCAGTTTCTGAAGGCGGCGTTGGATGCCCGACGTGAGTACGCTGGAGAGAAGGCGCTCAGCGTTCGGGACTTTTCGAAGCTGTTTGACGGCAAGGTTGAGGCGGTCGGTATCGACCCCGATCTTGTGAAACGGTCGCTCAACGAAGGTTTCTCCGGCGGCGAGAAGAAGCGCAATGAGATGCTTCAACTTGAGATGCTGGAACCACGTCTCGCCATCCTCGACGAGACTGATTCCGGCTTGGACGTCGACGCACTCCGAATCGTTGCGGAAGGTGTGAACAGCCTGCGCAGTCCGGACCGATCATTCCTGATAGTCACGCATTACCAGCGGCTGTTGAATTACATCAAGCCGGATGTAGTGCACATCCTCGTGAATGGCCGGATTGTCGAGACGGGCGGACCTGACCTGGCGCTCACAGTTGAGTCGTCGGGTTACGAGAACTACATCAAGGCCGCCGCCGGTTAGTCGGTAGCGATTCCTGATATTGAACTTTACGAACATACAGACAGGTAATACTCAACGATGACGCTGGCCACTGCCAGAGGCGAAAAGTACGCCGCCGATTTCAAGGCGCTAACCGAGTCGCGACCGGTGCCGGGCTGGATGTCCGACCTGAGGCAACGGGGATGGGACCACTTCGACTCGATAGGGTTCCCAACTGCGCGCCGCGGTAACGAACTATGGAAATACACAAACCTTGCTCCGCTGGAGCGGGGAGAGTTCGGTTTCAAGCTGGATCGGCAGTCTCAGGTAAGCAGCGATGAGGTCCAGCAACGCGCTCCGTGGAGTGACGACTGGACAACGCTGGTGTTCCTCGATGGCAGCTACTCCGAGTCACTTTCCAGGGTTCGAACCGACAGTCCTGTAAAGGCGCAGAACTTTGCCGATGCGGGCGATGATTCGTCTCTGCGAGATCACCTCGCCGCCCACGCAGTTGTAGATGAGAGCGCGTTTACGGCGGTAAACACAGCTTTTCTCCGTGATGGCGTGTTCGTGCAGATCCCGGATGGTCACGAGGCTGATACCGCGGTCCATCTGCTGTTCATCACCACACCGGGCGCTTCCCGCGCGACCTACCCCAGAACACTTGTCCTCGCCGGGACCAACTCTCGTGTCAGCGTGATTGAGAGCTACATCAGTCTCGGCGAGGAGTCGGGTTTCACTGCTCCAGTTGCCGAGTATGTTTTGGGATCCGGGGCTGGAGTGGAACACTACCGGGTGCTGGCGGAGAATGAAGAGACATTCCACATAGGTACAACCAGGGTCTACCAGTCGGACGACTCTAATTTCAGATCCGTGGCATTCTCGCTCGGTCCGAAAATCGGTCGAAACGACATCCACACGATGCTGGACGCTCCCGGTGCTGAGTGCACGTTGAACGGCCTGTACCTGACGACCAACAGCCAGCACCTCGACAACCATATTTCTACGACGCACGCCAAGCCGAACGGCACCAGCCACCAGTTCTATAAGGGCGTACTTTCCGGCGACTCCAGGGCCGTATTCAGCGGCCGGGTTCTGGTCGAGAAAGACGCACAGAAGTCTGAGGCCGATCAGAAAGACCTCAATCTGGTGCTCTCCCACGGTGCAGAGATAGACACCAAGCCGAGTCTTGAGATCTACGCCGACGACGTGAAGTGTGCTCACGGCGCAACAGCCGGTCACACCGATCCGGAAGCGCTTTTCTACATGCAGTCCCGTGGTATCGATGAGGAGACCGCACAGGCGATGCTTGTGCGAGGATTCGCATCCGAGATCGCTGACACCATCCGTGTTGACGCACTGCGGGAATACGTGGAGAACGTGATCGAAGAAACAATTCCAGCCCTGCAGGCAGCGGCAGACTGATGGCCTCCGGCGCGCCGCTGGATGTTCAGCGCATCCGCGCGGACTTCCCGATACTTTCGAGGCAGGTGAATGGCCATACACTCACGTATCTGGATAATGCTGCAACCTCTCAGAAGCCGACACAGGTAATTCAGTCGCTAGTCGACTATTACGAGCGTTACAACTCCAACGTCCACCGTGGCGTCCACACGCTAAGTATCGAAGCAACCGAAGCTTATGAAGATGCCCGCGGGAAGGTGCAGCGATTCATAAACGCGCCGTCTCCGGAATCGATCATCTGGACCCGCAACACCAGCGAATCGCTCAACCTGGTCGCCTACACATGGGCCGAGGCGAACGTTGGCGCTGGTGACGAGATCGTCACCACAGCGATGGAGCACCACTCCGACATCGTCCCGTGGCAGCAGCTTGCCTATCGCAAGGGTGCAACGCTCAAGATCATCCGGGAGACGGAGACCGGTCGGCTGGATATGGAGCAGGCCGCCGAGTTCATCACAGAGCGAACGAAGATCGTCGCGGCCACACACATGTCGAATGTACTGGGGACGGTGAACGACGTGAAGGCGTTGGCCGATGCCGTTCACAGGGTCGGCGGCGTGATGCTGGTTGATGGCGCCCAGTCGGTACCGCACATGCCGGTCGACGTGCAGGCGCTGGATTGCGATTTTATGGCGTTCTCCGCCCACAAGATGCTCGGTCCCACCGGGATCGGCGTTCTGTACGGTAAGCCGGAAATTCTTGAGGTTATGCCGCCTTGGATGTTCGGCGGAGACATGATTCTCGAGGTCACGTTTGAAGATGCCAGTTGGAACGATCTGCCGTACCGATTCGAGGCCGGCACGCCCAACATCGCAGACGCCATAGCTACTGGCGCTGCAGTCGATTATTTGGCGGAACTTGGCATGGACAGGGTGTGGGCACACGAACAGCAAATCACGGCGTACGCACTTGATAAGTTCAAGGACCTGAACGGAATCACCTTGCTTGGCCCAAGAGAGGTCGAGGACAAGGGAGCGGTGATCTCCTTCTCCCATGATTCCGTGCACTCCCACGACCTCGGTACGGCGCTCGACCAGCTTGGAATAGCGATCCGTACCGGCCACCACTGTGCCATGCCGCTGGTCCGAAGCCACGGCATAATCTCAGCGGCACGTGCGAGCTTCTACATCTACAACACAGAAGCGGAAGTGGATATCTTGGTAGATGGCCTGAACGAGGCCGAGGAATATTTCTCTAAGGCAGGCATCCTGTAATGCAAAGCGGCCTGGGCGATCTTGACGAGCTGTACCAGGAAGTGCTCCTGGATCATTACCGGAATCCGCGTAATACGGACCGGTTAGAAGAGCCTGCGTCCGAGGTGGACGCGGTCAACCCGTTCTGCGGGGATGAGATCCACATGCAACTCGGCATGGACGGTGAACGCGTCGCAAAGATCAGCGTTTCCGGTCAGGGTTGCTCGATAAGCCAGGCCACAGGCTCGCTTCTTACGGAGATCGTGGAGGGCAAGACGCCGGATGAGGCGCGTGCGCTTCGAGAGCTGTTCCGCGGTTTGATGATGGGTGAAGACTTGACGGACGATCAGTTGGATGAGCTTGAGGACAGCGTCGCCCTGCAAGGTGTCCGACGGTTCCCGGTGCGTATCAAGTGCGCGCTGCTGTCCTGGTCAGCACTTAGCGACGCGCTGGATAAGGTTGCCCCGGCAGGGTAGGTTCCACCGGGTGTTGGTTTCCGCGTTTTGAGGTCCCCGAAAGAACGTGGATGTCGTGGATGCGAAATACAGCGCTTGGCCTTTAGGTCGGCCAGAGGTCGACCAAACACCCCTCACCCCAGCCCTATCCCGCAGGGGGAGAGGGGGCAAAATGATTTGGCTACAAGCCCGGTCGTCAGCAGTCCTTAAACAGGCTCCGCTATGAAAACCGGGATCAACCGATCCGTCTTTTCCTGGTAGTCCTGGTACGGCGGGTACGCCTCGACGGCAACATCCCACAGTCGACTTCGCTCGTCAGACTCTGGAAGCTCCCGGACGCGCATCTTGTAGACGTTTGCTGCGTCCTGGATCTCGACGTTTGGGTCCGCGCTCAGGTTGTGATACCAGAGAGGGTGTTCGACCGCTCCGCCCTTCGATGCCACCAGCACGTAGTTATCGCCGTCCGCCACTCGCATCAGGGGAGTCTTCCGGATAGCGCCGGTCTTGTGCCCGGTGTTGGTCACGATGATGACCGGTAGCCCGGAATCTCGAAGCGTCAGCCCCTCGGTACCGTTGCTACCTTCGTAAAGCTCGACCTGGTCTGCGACCCACTGACTGGGGCTTGGTATGTACTCGGCCATGGAATCTTGATCCTTTGATAACCCTGTTGAATGTCCGGAATTGTACTCGGTGGAGTCCCGATATCAGACTGCGGTACGCCGCATGGTTCGAATTACCGCGTACAGATACAGAAGCCATATCGGCAGGGTAGTGATCGATAACGCCAGTTTTTGTCCCGGTTGGTCGGTATTAAACGCATCTACGGGATCTAGCACCACGTAGCGGAACGTCTCGAAAACCGCCTGAGGTAACAAGACGATCGTAATTATTCCGAACACGACGGTGATAAGCACGAGGTAGATGCGATTGAGGAGACTCCCTTTCTCCTCATCCGACTCAAGCCATCGTCTACCAGCGAAATGGGACCCCCATATGAGCACGCCTATGAATAGGAAACTGAATCCCTGTATCAACCCTTCATCCTTCGCCCGTTCCAGCCCGAGTCGGCGCCGTTCAGCCTCTTGCTCAGTGCGTAACTCTTGCTGCTCATTCTGAAATGTGACGAGCTCGTCGAGTTCCTCGTCGGTCAACTGTTGTCGATCTTTGATTTCTAACGGTGATCTGGGCTGTGGGGCGTCGTCAGACGCCAGGCGGACCCAGACAGGGTCGTAACTGAATTGATTGCTTCCTGCTGAAGCGAAGCCGGCTCTAAGCAGATCAGATGCACCCTGGGTGATCACCAGCAACCCGGCGACGGTGACCACGAGCAGGTATATCCGCACGAGATACCGGAGGTTGACGTTGATAGGCTCGTGGGCACGTAGTTTCAGGAAGAGGAAGACGCCGCCGGAGATGACGGTCACCAGAACCAGGATGATTACGAATATGGCGAGAATCGCCCAGACAAATTCCATGGGTCAGTGACCTCTAGATCTGGCGTTGTTGAGTGGGACTGTGATTAGTCCCACTCAGGGTAGACGCTCACCGGATGATAAATGTTCCCGGATCAGGATTCGGTTTGATGGGACCCAGGTCCTGACGCCGTGAACCGAGCTCAGGTCGAGATCAATTGAGAGGACCATGCCCTCAGGAATTCCCGCTGTTCAAGGATGCGTTCGATGAGCGGTCGCATGCCCAACTCAGGAGCAAGCGAGAGGGCCTGGTCCTGGAACTCGACAGGCTTCTCGAGGTCTCTTGACTCGCCGCGGCCCAGCAGTGTTTTGGCATGTTCGGAGTAACTTCAGACGAGATCCACCTTCTATCCGCCAGTCCACACGTACTCGGAGACCGCATCCCAGCCGTGACGATCAGCGGCTTCTTCAGCGTCGTCAAGAAGACGGTCGATCCGCCTCTGCGCCCCTTCATTTTGAGGTCTTGATTTCGGTTGGCGTCGTAGGAACGGCAATACCTACTTCTCGACCTTTTTACCAAGGTGTGTGATCGTCGAGAATACGTTCCACTCACTCCGAGTGGATTTCTATCCGCGGTTCGGTAAACATTGCTTACTTTCCGTTGTCGACCTGTTCCTTCTGCCAGCCGTAGTCGACGTCTCCGTCGTAGAAGCGGTCGGGGTGTTCGATGGCCCAGAGTTGCTTGCGCATGTTCCAGTGGTCGGGCTCAACCTTCATGCCCTCGCGCCAGATGGTGGCAGCGCCTTCCAGGTCACCTGCGCCGTAAAGCTCAAGCCCACGTTCGAAGTAGTCCAGGCTCGCCACGTCTACAGCGCCTTTGACCGGCGTCTCTTCTGTCAGTTGGATCTGCCCGTTCAAAAGGAAGTCGGAGACGAGTTTCTTGGTCGCCGGTTTTCGGATCTCGAAACCACCGTAAAGGGCGTATCGAAGAATGCCGTTCTCGTCGATCAGTGCGCCGTTGGGCACGGCCCGGACGCCAAAAGTGCGGGTGACGGTGGTTCCGGCGTCAACAACGGTCGTGAACTCGGCTCCAGCCTTGTCGTGGAAGGGGCGGGGCAGATCGGGACCCTGGAGATCGACCGCTATCGAAAGGACATCAGAGCCAGCGGCCGTAATGTCGGAGTACATCTGCTGCCAGACCGGCAGCTGTTCACGGCAACCTCACCACGAGGCCCACATGAAGACCGCGAGCCGCTTGCCGCGGTAGTCGCTGAGCCTGACATCCGCACCCGCTAGAGAGGGCAGCGTGAAGTCTGGTACGAGGTCTCCGATTGCGGGGGCGGCGCTTGTGGTGGTCATTTAGCTGCTCCGAGAGTGTCGGGAATCGGGCCGCACAAGTGCGCTCCGTGAGGGGAGTTCGCCCTCACCCTCACCCTCTCCCGCTGGGAGAGGGGATAAATATGAACGACCTGTCAGGTCTTTTGGATGGGAGCTCACGGCTCCCGATGGTTACCAGCTTCAGCCAATGCCGTGGTAGCCGACTTCCACCTCTCCGTTCCGGATCATGACCGGCGTCGTGCGGTCTCCTCCGGTGAGTTTTTCGAGCTCCGGCCACTTGTCCTCGTGGAGGCTCATGTCTATCTCGTCGTACTTCACACCCTCTTCGTCAAGCTCCTCTTTCAGCATGTTGGAGAAGTCACACTCAGGGTGCGAGTAGAGAACCGGGGTTTCCGTATCCGGGGTAGTCAAATCTCGTTTTCCTGCCGCTGGTTGTTAATCAGTCGCCGTCGTTACGACTGGCTTAGGGTGAGGGTGTTCTCCCTCGCCACGGCCCTCCCCAGAGGGAGAGGCGTTTCAAGTACATCGTATCTGATGTCGGCGAACATGGAACGGGTGCGATCACGGTAGGGCGTGCCCTACATGTGCATCCCTTCAAAGTTTGGGTCCAGGTACTTTTCTGGCTCTTTGGAGAAGGCCACCCGACATCCGGGGGAACAGAAGTAATACGTTTCGCCATCGTGGTCGTGTTTTCCGCCGTTTGGATTGCTGGTATCCACGTCCATCTTGCAGACGGGGTCCGTGGCGGTGTCCGGGTGCTTACTAAAGAATGGGATCTTCGGCATTTCTGGTCTCCTTCTAGCAAGTTGTGAACTATCCGTTGATTTGGATCAGTTTGTTACGGCAGCAGGTTCTATAGTCGGCTCACCACCCCTTGGGGGACGGCCACCGCGTACGGGTCGACGTCCCAGCCTGAGTGAGTTTGTTACAACCGTTACAGAACTGAGGGCCATCGCTCCGGCCGCTGCGATCGGGTTAAGGACGCCGTTGTGGCCCAGGATTGGCTGTAATACGCCGGGAACCGTACCGTCGGACCAGATCGGGTAGAGGACACCGGCCGCAACCGGGATAAGGGCTACGTTGTAGAAGAAGGCCCAGAA
>Ga0257122_1002602_pt1 | contig 11177 bp, 11 predicted proteins | sample SI106_120metaG_FD_190146 | JGI IMG/M metagenome (GOLD analysis project Ga0257122, IMG submission 190146) | Marine microbial communities from Saanich Inlet, British Columbia, Canada - SI106_120 | ecosystem: Environmental > Aquatic > Marine > Inlet | place: Canada: British Columbia | collected... | reverse complement strand
TGGATATAATGAGTTCAAAGGAAAAATCCAAAACTTAACGGGCATAGACCCGTACAATGAACGTGCAGATATAATGGTACATACATTGGATTATGAAGCAACCATCGAGTACGATGTTACTATATGCTTAGGGAGTATTAACTTCGGAAGTACTGATAAAATTATCAAGGAACTACAAAAGGCAGTATCGCTAACTAAGCAAGGTGGATTATTAATATTCCGTGCTAACCCTGGTATCCAACACAAAGCGTTTGAAAGTCAATGGATTGACTTCTTTGATTGGGACACTACGTTTATTATGAACGTTGCTAGTGCATTGAATTGTACTGTGATAAAACTTCAACGAGATATACCAAAGAACGCTGTTAACGGTGGACGGTTTTATTTTGTACTAGAAAAAAATCAATAAATAAAAACAGTATTGCAACGACGTTACAATACAAAAACTTTCGACTGAAAGTTACAAAGCGAGTGCTTATACAGTTTTATATATGATATAACATATATAATAACCTAGATATATACTTTAACATATAAGCACTAATGGAATTTTACCTACTCGCAACATTAGCATTATTTGCAGGAATCATTTACGGACTAATCATTGGTATTATTCCTGCCGCGGGCGCAACTACAGGATTAGTTGCACTGTTTCCATTTATAGTATCTCTTAAATCAGTTGACCCTTATATAGCCGTTATCTTTATTGTTGCTGTGGTAGCGTCTAGTACAACTGGTGACACCTTTACATCTGTGTTATTGGGCATACCAGGAGCAAACTCATCTGCCGCGACAATGGTAGATGGGTTTCCACTAGCACAACAAGGCAAAGCAACATACGCATTATCAGCCGCAGTAACAACCTCAACAGTTAACGGTTTAATATGGGGTTCAATTTCATTCTTATTAATGCCTTGGTACTACAACTTTATTATTATGCCGCCTATGGAGGGTGGCATAGGACAAGCAGAATTGTTTGTATTGTGTATATTGGCATTTGTAACAGTTAGTCTTGTATCTAATAAGTTCTGGGTACGTTCGTTATTAGCATTGGCAGTTGGTGTGTTTTTGGCGCTAGTAGGCACAGACCCAATCACAGCATCGCCACGTTTTACAATGGGATGGGATTTCTTAATAGGAGATGGCGCTAGTAAAGGCATTTCGATGATTCCTGTTATTGCTGGTATATTCGCTATGCCGGAAATGATACTAGCATTAAAGAACAAGGTACTAACAACTGCACGCTCTGCCACAAACCACACACAGCAACTAAACGACGGAATTAAAATTTCATTTAAAGAATGGAGACTATCAGCAAGAGGCGGTATCATCGGTGCTATTGTTGGCTTCTTGCCGGGACTTGGCGGTGGTATGTCTGATTGGTTAGCGTACGGACAAACAGTAGCAACTAATCCAAATGAGAAAATACCTTTTGGTAAAGGAAACATTAAAGGTGTGATTGGACCAGAAGGTTCAAACAATGCACAAAAAGCATCAGCGTTTATTCCCACTGTATTGTTTGGTATTCCTGGTGCTCCATTCGCGGCAATTGTAATTGGATTGTTTGGTGCTATTGGATTTGAATTATCACTAGGCACTGATGTAATGAACAATAACTTAATGGAGAATAGTTTATTCTTTGACTCGTTAAGTTTCGGTTTTTTAGCATCTACACTGATTACTGGCGTTATTTGTTTGTACTTAATGAAGTACTTAACAGCAATTGCTTATGTTCCGTACAAATATTACTTTCCTGTAATATTAGCATTTATTGTATGGGCAACATACACAGCAGGATTTGGCGTATATGGATTTGAGAATGTATTTTTATTGGGCGTGTTTACTATACTAGGTTTAGGAATGCGCAAATGGAAGTTTAGTAGACCTGCATTAATGATTGGATTTATCTTAGGAGATAAAATCGAAATGTTAGGAATGCAGTTTTTTAGTATGTTTAATATCGGTGGTTATCCACTTGTTAAACTAACCGAATTTTTCTCAGGCAAAGCAGTAGGCAATGGTAGAATTGCTATGGCATTGCGTGATGGAAATGATGTGCTACAGCACCCAGTGTTTGTAGTTGTAAGTATCTTGATTCTTGTAGTGCTAGTTTGGGGCTTCGTGAACAAAGGTAAAGTTGACTATTCGTAGTCGTAATTTAATATAATAAGAAAGGAATAAAATGAAAGTTAAAAGTGTAGCATTTGCCGTAGCAACGGCAGTTTCAACAATGGCTGTGGCAGATATCGAATTAATGTCTCCTCAAAAACCAGGTTCAGGCACTAGTGTTTGGGCTAATATCGTAGCAACGGAGTTCGCCAAAGCGCCAGCACTGCAAGGCGAGAACGTAGTTATTTCATACAACCCGGGCGCACGTGACATGGCAGGACCTAATAAGTTCCATACTACTAAGCGTTTTGATGATAACGTTATTATGATTTCACATGGTGGTAACGGTATTTCGTACGTACAAGAAAACGTTAAGTACAACTTCAAGGATTACGATTCTGTATGTCATCAAAACTTAAACATTATTATGAGTAAGCATGTTGGTGTTAATGAAAATGAAGGTATTTCGCATGCTGGTGGTTCTGGTATGGTTCCAGAAGGGTTAGCAATCGCAATGATGATTGGCGGTAATGGCAAGACTGTAGACGAGTACATTAATATCTTTAACGACAAAGTAACATGGATTAACGGCCTTAAAGGTTCTGAGCGCCATTTAGCATTTACTCGCGGGGAATTAACAGCAACACGTGCTAACCCTGCACAGTACATTGCTAAAGTACAGCCATTAGTTGATGCAGGCAAAGTAACAACATGGTTACATCACGGTATCCTAGACATTGCTACTGGTAGTACTAAGGATGATCCTAACTACTTAGGTAAGCGTTTTGAAGATGTGTTCGAAGCGAAATGGGGCGAGAAGCCAAATGGTGACTTATACGCGGCGTATGCTTTAATTCACTCGTGGAGAGATGCTATTCAAAAAGCACTGTGGGTAAACAAAGGTAATCCTAACACTGCTAAATACAGACAAGCATGTAACGAAATGGCTAACAATCCAGACTCAATTGCAATCTTTAACAAGAAGATTGGCAAGTACGATTGGGTAGTTGGCGAAGATGGCAATAAGACAATTGATGTGTTGCACTCGTTAATTACTAAAGATGCGTTAACTGCGTTAGTTAAGTTTAACAAAGAAGCGTTAGGGCTTAACTCAATTTACAAGCCGGAAATGGTTTCCGGTGAAGTTGTTACTAAAACTTCAGAAACTAAAGAAGGGTTTTGGAATAACTTGTTTAAATAAGGAATAATCATGGAACTGTTAGTAGAAGATTACAAAGATTTCGCTAAATTCGATAATATTAAATTTAGTGTCTCTTGTAGAAATAAACCAACAGTTCTGCCTGTACGAGATTTTCTTAAATCTGAGTACGGGTTTTTACGCTACGACCAAATAGATACCGTATATGGGTTTACTAAAGACTTAGTTCCATTGTACGGCGGTCGTAGTTTTAAAAAGGATTTTGTATTATCGGACGATGATTTGTCTAATATGTATGAAGACGGTATAGGTTTACGCTTACCATTATCGAACTCATTAGTAACATACGAAGATTATAAAGCATCAAAATCTTTTTTAAAACTACATCATAGAAAAGGCAACGATGTAATTATTACTGTAAAGAAATTGGCAGAATGGATACGTGAAGATTTTCCATTATATACAATTGATTGCTCTACCATTAAAAATTACAGACCTAATCAAATTGACAATTCATTTAAAGATGGGTTGTACGACAACACTGTATTGTCTGCTAGGTTTAACCATGACCCCGAAATAGCAGACATTAAAAACAAAGATAAAGTTATTGTTTTTGTTAATTCTAAGTGTGGATGGACATGCCAAACACCAACGTGTTATATGCAAGTATCACAGCATAACAAAGGATTAGATGAAACATTTGCTTGTTCGGAAGACGGTAGCACAAACAAAGTAATATTTGATTTAAAGTATTACGTTGACCTAGGGTTCTCACACTTTAAACTAACGCCAATTAACGAAAACGTAGGCATTACATTGAACTTACTATAAATGAAAACTAACTAAAATAGTATGTTTTTGGACACAAAACAGAGATTTTATGTAAATAAACATGTAATACATATGTTTTGTAATGTTTTAACTGCAAAGACGATAATATTTAAATAAAATAGAGCAAGTCGATAACTGCATTAAATAGTACTTATTAACACTAATGTAAACAAACATGAATAGTCCGTTTAAGACTCCGTGGCACTTTGATAACTTCAAAGAGGATAAGGAGGGAGAATACGTGAAGATTGTCGGCAGATTTAATGCAGATTGGTCAGATGAAGTTGTCTTACTAAGAGGTGGGTTATCTGACCTTGTTTTTGCCAAAGAATACAACATACAACATACAACACACAAGGTTATAATCACGCCGCAAATGCCCCTAGCAAAAATCACAGTAAAGAAGACGCTGAGAATCCATATGGTGACCCAACCGCCAGAATCTTTAGCCATTTTAAATTCAGCGGTTACGAAGAACAATTACCAAAAATCCAAGCAATGACTGATTTTCTTATATGAAGAAGTTAATAATATTAACAGGACCACAAGGTGCAGGAAATCATTTATTTTCCAAATGCTTTGCTAGTAGTGATAAAATTGGTGGTTGGAAAGAACTTAATAAACATTATTGGCAAGGGCATCATCACGAGCCATTCAATGAGGTATGGCAAGGGAAACGAAGTCTTACGATAGACGACTTCAATGGACACGATTATTGGGTAACATCCATCTCCATTCCGTTTGTTAAGAATGGTGTATTAGAAGTCCCAAATATTTTCAACTTTTGGAATGCAGCGATTTCATTGGGAGTTGAACCACGGTTGGGATTAATTACCCGAGACATTGATATTCTTAAAGAACAACAAAGGCGTGTTAGGGGCGAAGAAACTATAGATAAATTCCTTGGCTATTTTTATGAACAACATTTACCGTTACATTATTTGTCACATGAATCACTGGTGATGCATAAATCCAAGTACATGAATTATGTATGTGGGTTATACGGCTTTCCACCATTAGATAACGATAAAGTAGATGCTATTGTGGGTGATACAAATGCTAATAAAAAATATATCAAGTACGTTGATGAATATTGGTTGGACAATCATGTAAAAATGGCAAATAAGGAAAGTTATGATACACCCTAGTTTAAGATTAGAATATTTAAAGAATAAAAAATTTAAGTATTCTAGTTTAGATTCATTTAGTAAGTGTGTTAATAAAATTCATTTTATTAAATATAAAAAAAAAATTCACTATTCATATAATTCACGGGGGTTCAGGGATGTGGAATGGCCACGGGAAGATAAGTTATCTAGTTGTATATGGTGTGTTGGGGATAGTTTTACGGTTGGAATAGGGCAACCTTATGAAAAAATTTGGTCATCTCTCCTCGAATTATATATGGGAAACACAACAATAAATGTGAGTATGAGCGGTGGCAGTAATGATTGGATGCGCCGAAAAATAAATTATATTACTAAGAATATATCGCCCAAGTATATAGTTGTGCAATGGTCATATATATCCAGGCGGGAAAAGATGGATTGTACACTATTAGATAACGAAAGAAGAGAGAGGGGGGGTATCGAGGATGGGCAGAATGATGCTATTAATATTATTAATAATATAGTTGGCGTGGAAAAAAATAGAAATAATACAAAAATAATTCATACATTTATACCATTATGGTCATGGTCTGCTCCTATACTGAATAATAATTTATTTTGGAAGTTGATTATAAAAGAACGCAATTTGGAAAATATTAGCATTGTTTTGGATACAACACAATTGGATTATGCTAGGGATTACAATCACTATGATACAAAAACCGCCACAAAATACGTAGAGCATATTGTAAAATTATTCTAAAAAATTTTGTAATGTTTGGGAGAGTAGAAGTACCACATGCTAAATTCATTCTTTGCCTGTGTGAGTAAATGTGCGTATGCCATATAAAATACTAATCATGGGATTGCCAGGGTCTGGCAAAACTACACTCGCTGAAAAACTAATAATAAATTTACCGTCTGTACTTTGGATTAATGCAGATACTATTAGAAAATCATTTAATGATTGGGATTTTTCGAGGGATGGGAGAATACGCCAATCAAAGAGGTTAACGTCATTGGCAAATGAATCGGAATACGAATATGTCGTATGTGATTTCGTTGCCCCCCTCCCCGAACAACGAAAAATATTTGACGCAAATTACACAATATGGATGAACACAATTGATAAGGGTAGGTTCGATGACACTAATCAACTATTCACCCCTCCAACTGATTGTGATTATATAATCAATTCATTTGATGATAGTCATATCCCCATTATCATAAAAATGGTAATATGACTAAATATTTAATATATTTTATTTTTTTATACAACGTATAATTAATAATATACAAAACATAAGGCGAATGGCATGCGAACGAATCCAGAAATTGAACAAATAACAGATTACGCAATTCAGATAGCAAAGAAAAAAGAACACGAGTACGTATTGGTTGAACATCTATTATTAAGTTTAATTAGATATAAACCATTTTCCAATGTTATCGTGAGTTATGGAATTAGTATAAAGGAATTAGATGATGATTTAAATAATTATTTAGATAACATCGAAAACATAAACAATGGCGGTTCACCTAAGAAGACCAATGCAATAGAACGGGTTTTCAATAGAGCAGTTACACAAGTTATATTTACAGGCAGAAGATATGTATCTACACTCGACATATACTTGAGCATTACTAGCGAAACACAAAGTCATGCGTCGTACTTTTTATTAAAACATAATGTGAATAAAAATGAATTTTCTAGTTATTGGCAAAGTCATTACCGTGAGTCCGATATTGAATTATCTGATATCCAAGCAAAGGAGACATTAGAGGAATTCTGTACTAATTTAAATGAATTAGCACGTGATGGCAAATTAGAACCATTAATTGGTAGAGCATCGGAAATCCGTGATTCAATTGGTATTCTTGCAAAGAAGTTTAAAAGCAATGTCCTGATGGTAGGTGACCCTGGTGTTGGTAAAACAGCAATTGCAGAAGGATTGGCACAGTTAATTGAATCAGATAATGTACCTGACTTCTTAAAGGAACATGAGGTATGGTCATTAGAGATTAGCGATATTGTCGCTGGAAGTAAGTACAGAGGTGAATTCGAAGAGAAATTCAAGAAGATTATTAAGTCATTGGAAGCAGTGGAAAAAGGTATTTTATTTATTGACGAAGCACATACTATGGCAGGTACTGGTTCAACATCAGGTAGTAGTTTAGACTTTGCAAATATGTTAAAACCTGCACTTACTAAGGGAAATCTAAAAGTAGTAGCAAGTACAACGTGGGAAGAGTACTACGAGACATTTGAGCAAGACAGGGCATTAATGCGCCGTTTCTATATTTTAAATATCGATGAACCAACAGTTGAAACAACTACCAAGATTCTAAGAGGTGTCAGTAAGCGTCTCGAAGATTATCATAACGTATCAATTGATGATGACGCAATTATAACTACTGTTGAATTAAGTAACCGATACATACATGACAGAAAAAATCCAGACAAAGGCATTGACCTATTAGATTCAGCATGTGCTAAACAGCGGGCAAACGGCAATGTGGATGCAAGAATTACAAAGCAACGTATTTACGACCAAGTTACTAAATTGACGGACATTCCAGTAGAGCGATTGACCAATGAGAATGATGAATTGATTTCAACATTAGAGGGTAAGGTCAAATCAAAATTATACGGACAAGATGATGCGGTGGACAAAGTACTGGAACAGATTTATGTTAATTTTAGTGGCATCGGCAAAGAAGGAAAGCCAATAGCAAGTTTTCTTCTTTTGGGACCAACAGGTACTGGCAAAACTGAATTAGCAAAACTATTAAGTTCAAACCTAGACATGAAGTTATTGCGATATGATATGTCAGAATATCAGGAAAAACATACAATCAGCACATTGATAGGTGCGCCACCTGGTTACGTTGGGTTTGAAGATGGTTCATTAAGTGGTGGTAAATTAATCTCGGAGTTAAGTAAAGACCCTTACTCAATTATATTATTTGACGAAATTGAAAAAGCACACCCTGATGTAAGCAATATCCTTTTGCAAATGCTAGACGAAGGTACTATTACCAGTTCAGCAGGTAAAACTGTAGATGTTACTAATAGCATCATATTATTAACATCTAATTTAGGGGCTCAAGCAAACGAAAACAATGCAATTGGTTTCGGTCAAGATTTAGAAAAAACGGGCGAAGAAGATAAGGCAGTTAAAGAATTCTTTAAACCAGAATTACGTAATAGAATTGATGCGACTATTAAATTCAAAAAATTAGATGACTTAAGTATTAAAAAAGTTGTTATTAAATTTATCAATGAACTTAAAGAATCATTAACTAAAAAGGATATCAAACTTAATATAACTGAAAATGTAATCGAGCATTTAGCGAACATTGGGTATGATTCTAAAATGGGGGCAAGACCCATCAGTAGAAAGATTGATGAGATATTACGTGTTCCATTAAGTAAGAAAATCCTTTTTGAAAAATTAGAAAACTGTAGCATCAATGTGATATGTAATGATGATACAGTGCATTTTGAAATTGTATTACACAACCATTCCGAAATGATGGATAATATAGATACGATTATCCCAGAATCAAAAGTTAATGACGATGGACTTATCGTGTTAAACCAATTTAAACCAAAATAGGAATACAAATATGGCAAGATTAAACACAATTGAATTAACAATCAAAGTTAGTAAATTACAAAAAGATAACGAAGATGATGTTGAACTTATGTCAACAGAAATTATTGCACAATTAGAAACAATTATTATTGAATTGTCAGGTGGTGGGGTATTGGTTGAGATTGATAATACCATAGACTAATTATGGAAGGGTATACCATTAAATTTTCATGTGATATATTGGTTAATGAACCATCTATGCCACTAACATTCAAAATACTACTTAACGATGATGAAATTTACAACATAGAAACATCTGAATCGGAATATCATTTTAATATAAATCTCCAACACACGGTAGGAGATGTTGCCCCACATAGTATAAAGTTTGTCATGGAGGGAAAGACCGATGACCATACTGTGATTGATGATAATGGGAAGGTTGTGAAATCTGCCCAAATCGAAATAGAAAATATTAGTTTCGATGACATTAATATCACTCCATTTGTAATGGCAGATGATAACTTAATATCGTATACTCACAATGAAAATGGTTATTCCGAAGAAAAAACAGTACCGTTTGACCCATCAATGGGGTGCAACGGTGTCGCTGAATTAAAATTCAAATTCCCAATATACAAATGGTTATTAGAACAAACCCCATAAATACACGTATGAAATCACATGAAATCACCGAAGGTGTTGGTATTATAACCAAACAAAACCAAACACAAGATGTTGGTCCAAATCAAACTAAGATTGAAGCCGCCAAACTTGGATTTAAAGTAGACAAGAATGGTAGACCACCATTACTACATATATCAGCATCAAAGAATTCAAATCCAAATACACTATTCAACTTAGGAATGTAAACCGCATAAATACGTTAAATTAAAACTTAACACAACAATGCGATTATACGAATTCAATACACTTCTAGAATACAAAAGAGATATCACAATTACTAATCTAGGTGATAAGTTTATACAGCGTATGGAAGGTGATGAAACTATTGCTGATTATTTTTCAGATGGTGGGCTTGATTCAGAAACGGGAAAACCGTATTCCATTGACCAAGAACAGATACGGGATTTCGTTGAGATTAAACTAGAACAAATAGAACAAGCAGACCCTAGTCCAAACAAACAGTACGTTCAGTGGATTCTATTGAGATATATCGATGGTTCTATTGAATTATTTGAAGATATCCTCAGTACGACAACAGAGATGTTGGAAATGTTCCACAACCTAAAAGTCAGACGCCAATTACCACCTGAAATGGCTGACATCAATAAATTTAAAACAACTCGTGACCTTTGGAAATTATACGACAAGGTAACCAGTCTATGGAATGCGTACCAAAAGAAACGTGGTGAAGAAACTGCATTAGCAATGCCGAAGGGCAATGCAACGGAGTTATACAATGATGCTAACGTAAGAGTTATTATTCCGAATGACGAAGCATCGGCATGTTATTACGGACAAGGCACCCGTTGGTGCACGGCTGCCACCAAGGGGATAAATTACTTCAAATCATACAACGACCGTGGGAAACTGTATATATTCATTCCAAAGAACCCCAAGTACGAAGGTGAGAAATATCAACTACATGATGGTGGTACATTCCTAAATGAGAAAGACCAAAACGTAGATGGTGGACTTAAATGGTTGTTGTACGAAAGATTCCCAATCCAAAAACTACGTGATTTGTGGATTAAATTAGATACAGTAATCGTCACTAACAGTGCTACTGTAACTACACCAACTAATGGAATCTCTGCTAGTATGTACGGTTTTGGAAGTGTTCGTAGAGGAAATGATGTTGCTAACCTTATATTTGTTCCAAATAAACCACAGCACGATGGTGAAGAATATCGCGTGCGTAGTGATGGTACTGTGTTGGATGAAACTGGTGGGCGCATGGCTGAAACCACTCTCAGGTGGTTATTCGATGAACGGTTCCCTGACAAAGAGTTAAAGGATAAGTTCATCAATCCAACTGAGGTTTATTCAAACAATGAAGTTAGAGTAGTCAAACCACAGAACGTATTGACTAATCTTTACTACGCAGGGTTCGGTTACATTAACTCGACTGGTGGACAAATCGAGGCATTGTTTGTCTTTGAGCCAATTAACCCTGTGCATGATGGTGAAGAATGGAAACTAAATTCAGATGGTAAGTTACAGAATGAAAGATATGCTGAGATAAAAGATGGTGTTCGATGGTTATTCGATGAACGCTTCCCTAGTCAAGAACTCAAGGATAAGTTCATTGATGCGGAGAAGGTATATGAAAGTAGCGAAGTTAAGGTAGTTAGACCAAATAACTACATTGCAAGACGCTACTTAGGCGATGGTGGGCCACGAATG
>Ga0257122_1002598_pt1 | contig 11188 bp, 10 predicted proteins | sample SI106_120metaG_FD_190146 | JGI IMG/M metagenome (GOLD analysis project Ga0257122, IMG submission 190146) | Marine microbial communities from Saanich Inlet, British Columbia, Canada - SI106_120 | ecosystem: Environmental > Aquatic > Marine > Inlet | place: Canada: British Columbia | collected... | reverse complement strand
TGTTTTTGTTTTTTCAAAATTCTTTATTAATTCTTCCTTGGTATCATCATCTGTTAAAGACCATGCTAAAGTTTTTGCTACATTCATACTTTCTTTCATAACATCACCTTGCATGCCTGTTAATTTTAACTCTAATATACTGGTTGATAGTATAAAAGAACTTTGAATCGGTATAATTCCACCTTTACCCATTGCGTTTGCCCATAATCCTGTAATAATACCTACTGTTGGTTCAGAATGAACGGAAGGTTCTCTTAAATAATGACGCTTCTTTAAATATTTATTTTGAATGTCGTCAACTGTAATATTAATAGGTAATTCATATGTATTTTTTTCATTTTTTAAGATTGTTAAGTTAACTTCACCTACTATTTCATATAAAATTTCCTTTAATTTTCTAACTCCTGATTCATACGTATATTTTTCTATAATAAATTTCAAAACTTCTTCGGTAAATACAATATTATCACATTGACCCATTGTATCGTATATTTCTGGTAACATATGGTCCTTACATATAATCAACTTATCTTGAACTGTAAGATGATCAAATTTAATTCTGTGAATTCTATCCAGCAAAATTCGGTCAATGACATCTACATCATTGTAAGAGAATACGAATAAAATCTTAGATAAATCCAAGTCTATTCCAGAAAAATATTTATCCTGGAAAGTATCATTTTGAGTAGGGTCAATCAAATGTGTTAAAATACTAATAATTTCACGACCACTTTCTGTGCGACTGACTTTATCCAATTCATCAATAAAAATGATAGGGTTCATACATTTTTGTTCAATTAATATGTCAACGATTCTGCCCCAAGTTGAACCAACATAGGTATAGTTGTGTCCTTCTAGAGTACTTCCGTTACTTGAACCTCCAATAGCAATAAAAGAAAAGGGTCTACTTTCTCCTTGATCATCTTTTAAACATTGTGATAATCCATTCTTAGCCATTGAAGTTTTTCCAATGCCCGGAGCTCCTTCAAACCCTAAACAGTAACCATTTAAATTTCCACTCACCCATTGTCCTATTACACGTTCCACTTGTCTTTTTGCGTCATCGTGTCCATATACAGATTTATCTAAAATATCTTTTACATTATTCATGTAATCGGCAATAATATTGTCATTCTTATAAATATTTTGAACATCATTATATAATGATAATACAGTTGGTTCCAATATAGAATTATTCATAATTATTTCATCTACAATTTCTTCACGATTAATCAAATTATTTAATAAAGTATCAATCTTATTTTTTAGAAAATCTTTATTTTGTGATTGCCAATTATTTGAATTGTATAAGTCAATTGCTAAGTCGCTATTATATAAATTCTTTGTAGTTAGTAAATCTTGAATTTGTTGAAGTAATTCATATAATTCCTTCTTTTTCTTTTTTTTCATGCATTTTTGAATAGTTTCAATTTTATCAATGTTATTACTTAATCCAAGTTTACTTAATATCATGTCAGTAGTTTGTTTAATTTCTAATGATGAAATCTTGTCCTTTACCGAAAATTGAGAAGTATATTTTACATACGATTCGTTTTTTATTATTTTCTGAAGCTGTGAAATAGTATTATTTTTTACATCAAAAATGGGTTCTTTTCTATTAACCCCAAATGGTATTTTTAATAACCCATCTAAATACTGTCTTGCCTTTGTTCCACTATCATCCGTTTTTGATTTAACCTCTTTAAGTTTAACCATTGCTTTTTCCTTTACCTTATCGTTTGTCTTCAATAAACAAATTCTTTGTTCTAATGGAAGTCTATTATTTACATCGTAGTTTAATAGATTGTTAGTATATTCCAATGTCTGTTTCATTGCTGATTTAAATTTTGACTTAATGACCCATGGTAAACTTTCATATAATAATAATTGTTCGTCACTGTCTTCGGAAGATTTATCATCAACGCAAATAGAATCATATAATAAATAGGATAAGTATTGGTATTCGCTATTATTTCCTTGTAACAATAATTGTATTAATGTATTTCGTTTTTCTATAAATTCTGACTTTAAGAAATCATTCACATTCTTTGTCAATGTTTTATTTTTGATTAGTTGAACATTATTAATATAACCCATATACTTATCATATATGCCATTTGTATCATTTATCAAATAATCCTTAATACTTAATGTTTTTAAAAAAATATCAAAATTACTATTTTCAAATACGCTAGTTTCTGGTTTGTTTTGCTTTAATTGATAATATTTGTTTAATAAAAATGGATTACTCATTGCGTAATCAATAATAATATCATCTATGTAACCACTTATGAGCAAACTTTTATTTCCATCAGTATCCTGAAGTAATAATTTTACACCAAATATAGTAATTTTTGTGGATGTATTGCTGCTTTGTAAATCATAAAATGTGCAATTTTCTCCCTTTTCACATATGCGTATATCTTCTAATATCTTATTCGGTGGTTTATCATTAGGTGTTTTTTGCTTTTTATTATGAATTAGTTTGTAACTAATAGGATGAAAATATTTAGTAATTATATCAAAATAATCACCATGTTCATTCCTATTTTTTAATAAAAAATCTTGACCTAAACAAACTGTTATCATATCATCTACATGTTTAGTTCCGTATTTTTTTATTATAGTTGATAATTTATTGTTAATATTTTGTATATCTACAATAATATTGTCTACATCATACGTATCATTATTATCTTTTAAAAATAATTGTAGTAAACGAACTTCATCTAATAAAGAATTTAATTCATTAACGCATTGAGATACTTCACTTGATGTTAATATTTTAAATTTTTTATAATCATGTATTATTATGAATGTATCAGTTATAATATTTTCATAACTTACTATTTTTTCGAGTAACATGTTATACACGTTGTTTTTGTTTTCTAAATCGCCGAAGTCCATAATAATATTATAAGAATAAAAAAAAATTTATTATATTCTTTAAATATAATATGGATAGTGTATTTGAAAAAATCAATTTATATATTATACTATTTGTTACTATAGTATTACTATTTTCAATCAAAACGATGGCGTTTTCATCTAAACTACTGCCCACTTGCAATAATTTTGTTTTAAATGTTTATTTATATCTTGCTTTAAGTATATGTTTATTGGGAATATCTTCATACGGTATAAACAGTATATTTGATAAGTCTAAACAAAATATTCCATTATCGCCTAAAGAAATTTACGATAAACTAGGTGGTTATATATTGTTGTCCATCATTATGTCATTTATATTGATATTTATGATAGCGTTTTCTCCAATATTTAGTAAGGATAGTTATATATACTATCATGTATTGTGGTTCTTATTTATCGTTTCGTTTAGTTTCATGATATATCCGCAACTTAAATCAATTGATAGTTATAAGTATGTGGATGACGCTATATTGATTACATCTACTATATTTTTAACGATGTCGTCGGTTGTTTATTTATTTCCTTCTTTTTTTGGTAAAACATACAATTTTATGTCAATGGGATTACTAGTAGGCTTAATTAGTATTATAATTATAGAATTATTAGGCTACTTCTTTTATTCTAATTCGTCAAATTACATTGATTTTGTAAAAGGTATGTCATATGTCGTAATTGTATTGTTTTCATTATTTGTTTCATATGATACAAAAAGAATAATGGTCTTAGAACAAATGTGTAAAAATATGCCTAATTATCCTAAATTGAGTGTGGATTTTTTCTTAGATATAGTTAATTTGTTTTCCAGAATACTATTTTTAAAGTCAAATGATTAATTGGTAATAATATTTAATATAATATATTAAAGTCATATCTATATTATATTATAACAATGGGAATTCCAGCTTATTTTTCATACATTATTAAAAATCATTCTAAAATTATTTGCACCATAGATAATTTACAAACGGTTCATAATTTATATTTGGACTGTAATTCTATTATATATGATGCGCTTTATAGTTTAGATAGTGATACGGTAGAAATCGAATCGATAATCATTAAAACGGTTTGTGAAAAATTGCATCTATATATTCAGCAAATAAAACCCGAAAATCGTGTATTTATTGCGTTTGATGGAGTTGCACCAGTAGCTAAACTAAAACAGCAAAGAACACGTCGTTTTCGTTCAACGTTTATTAACGAAGTTCATGATGAAATTCACAATCGCCAATCTAAAAAATGGAATAGTTCGGCAATTACACCCGGAACCAAATTCATGGATAAGTTGGGTAAAGACATTTCAAAATATTTTCAAAATAGTAAGAAATTTAATGTAAAAGAAATTATTGTTTCAGCAAGCAATGAACCAGGTGAAGGAGAGCATAAATTATTTGATTATATAAGAACAAATATAGTAACCCATCAAAATCAAAATACGATTATATATGGATTAGACGCCGATTTAATTATGTTATCTATTAATCATCTACCTATATGCAGTAATATTTATTTGTTTCGTGAGACCCCTGAATTTATTAAACAGATTGATAATTCGTTAGATGCTAACAAATTGTATATGATTGATATACCGTTGTTAGCAAATGAGATTATATTAGAAATGAATAATTATCAAGAAGTAGATGAAGAATATAAAAAAAATAAAATTTATGACTATATTTTCCTATGTTTTTTCTTAGGAAATGATTTTATGCCTCACTTTCCGGCGTTAAATATTAGAACCAATGGTATTAATATCATATTGGATGTATATGCAAAATTATTTACAGGAACGGATGAGAACTTAACAAATGGTAAGGTAATTTACTGGAAAAATGTGAAAAAGTTTGTAAAAATGTTAGCAGAGGGAGAAAAAGAATATTTATTAAATGAATATAAGATTCGTGACAAATTGGAGAAACGTAACTATCCTTCTTCAACTCCTGAGGAAAAAGAAATAAAATTCAACTCGTTGCCAACAAAGCACCGAACGATAGAAAAATATATTGATCCTTCAACTGATGGTTGGCAAATGCGTTATTACGACAAGTTGTTTGATGTTGAATGGAATGATAAACGAAAAAGACAAATATGTCATAATTACATTGAAGCGCTTGAATGGACAATGAAATATTATAGATATGGATGTGTAGATTGGCGATGGAAATATGATTATAATTATGCTCCATTGTTACAGGATTTATATGAGTGTATTCCTTTTTTTGAAGAGAATTTTTTTGAAAAAGAAGCAATTACAAAACCGGTAGATCCATTGGTTCAATTAAGTTATGTATTGCCGAGAAATTGTCTTTATATGTTGCCAAATAAAATAAAAGATAAACTATTGGAAGAGTATGACCATTGCTATACGTTTGACGTAGAATTTGACTGGGCGTTTTGTAAATATTTCTGGGAATGTCATATGCATTTACCTGAAATAGATATATCCGAATTAGAAAGAATAGTATTATAGAATAGTATTATAATTAACCATCGTATGTATGAATGGGCAAAATATCTTATTTCATAAGATTGATTTAAATTACTAACTTTCTAATTGTTCCAACAATAATAATTAACGGTTATATTAACAGTTATATTAACAGTTATATTAATCTCGTAACTCGGTCTCTTAAAAACTAAAATTGAACCTTTTTCGGTCAACATACTCTCTTTCATCAAACAGTTAGTACAATGCCTTGCTCATATTGCCGTAGTAGAAGTCACAACATCAACGGGTGTGTTAAACACTCAATTGACCGCCTTGATTCCATTCTTAACTTGGGTAAAGACCCATGCATCAAGAGTGGAAGAAACGCAGAATGGTTTAAGGACCAAAATGGTAAGTCCCCGATGGATGATGGTTACGAAGTAGTTAAAGAAATCAAGTTCTATAATTACAGAAACACATCCAATAATTACAGAAACACATCCAATATCTCAATTGCTATGAATGACTTCGTCAAGTTTTATTTTGAGAATTATAATTCGGACAAAAAAATATCTAAAATAAAAAACGCTATCAGATTTGCCGCACTAAAAAAACAATTTATAAAAGAAAATAACACAACAAATACATTAAAAGATAGCTTCGTATCATATCACGGATATAAAGTATCATATGATAATTCAAGTAACAGGTTTAAAGTGGAAGTTTTAACGGAGACTGAAATTACAAATAAATTTGTGTTAGATGCCGAATGTGATAAAAATTTACGTAGTAATGTCAAAGAAGTGTTTCAAAATAAAAACTCTGTATATCATACTCTAATTCAAAAATACCAATTGCTTATTAATTCTATTAACGACATGGATAGTGAACAAACTATAATTGCTAAACACATTGAATTTGTTGATTACTTAAATGCTAATATAGACCCTACTACTAGTTTTATTAAAACGTTTCATGGATTTCGTCCAGAATTAGAAAGGTCTATTCAAGACGCAAAAGTTCGCGCTGAACAACAAGCGAGAGAACGACAAGTTGAACAAGAACGTATTCGTCAAGAAAGACGCGCTGCGCGTGAAGAACAAATGGAAATAGAAAGACGCCAATACAGAGAACGTCAAAATCAACGTATGGAAGAACTTCGCACTCGTGAAGCAGAAGTGTATCGTAAATTGGAAGAGAAGAAGCAAAACCTAATCTTTAAAGAGAAAGCTATTGAAGCAACCGAATGTCCAATATGCATGGAAGATTTGGGAACCACGAATAAGGTAATATTGAGATGCGGTCATCAGTTTTGCGGTGACTGTTTGTTTACCCATCTTCAGAAAGAGAAGGGTTCAGATTGCCCTTGTTGTCGTGCGGAGTATGTAGTAAGACCATTGGGATGGCTACCCCCTAGAGTAGGAAGAACAGTTTAAGTAATTAGTAAGTAATTTGTAATGTATTTAATTAAACCCTTTTTTATTGGGTCGTAAACAAAATATAGTGAATATTATAATCCTTGTAAAACAAGAAATATAATCTAAATAATATTTATAATAAGTATGTATAAATATTATTCCGAAATAATATACGGAGGCGTAGATGGTTTAATAACCACATTTGCTATTATAGCAGGTTCATTGGGAGGAAATTTATCAAAAACTGTTATTATAATCTTAGGGTTGGCTTCTATTTTAGCAGATGGATTTAGTATGGGTATATCAAGTTATTTGGCAGAAAAAGCGAGACAAAAAGGACAAAATGCGTTACTTGTTGGATTAATCACATTTTTATCCTTTATTTCAATAGGTATTTTCCCGTTAATACCTTTTTTCTTTCAGTTTAATAATCCTTTCGCAATATCATCCTATATATTAGGATTTTTACTATTTATATTAGGTTACATGAAAGGTAAAATAATGGATGGAGTAGAAACATTTTTAATAGGAGGTATAGCCGCAATAATTGCTTATTATTCGGCAAAAGCAATTGCTAACTATGAAACAAAATTCAATAAAAAGGAAAAAAAGGGGGGAAATGAGGAAGATGAAACAGAAAACAGGAAATAAAGTATTCTAGAACAAATAACTATTTCAGATTTTTCTATAAATAATATGCAATGAATCAATTAAAATAGTTCACATCTACAAGTAGGACATAAGTTGCCATTGCGACCAAATATAATGTTATTAGCAAAGCATGTTATACATAAATCATGTTTACATTTTGGATGGACAATATTATCTTGTTCAATATCTTCGTGACATATTGAACACATATTATCATAATTGGTTTCATCGTTCATTTCGTTCATTTCGTTCATTTCGTTCATTTTGTTCGTTTGTAAATCATTTAATTCATTTATTAACGAATTGCATTTCTTTATACAATTATTTAATTGCAATACATCTTCAGTGGTATCCATTTTTGTAAAAGTTTTTAAATTATTATCTAGGCATTGTTCTCTAAAAGACCTACCCATATTTTTTATTTCAATTGTTTTAATAAATGATTTTTTATTGCACATATAATCAGGCAACTTACCAGTGTTTATATAATCATTTATTTCATTTTGTAATGTAAAATCTTTGATACAATTATCTACATCGGTATAATCCATTTCTTCTTGGTAATTCATATTACTATATGTTTTAATATGAATTTATAAAACTAATAATTTTGTTTCAATTTTAACGTATAGGTAATACGTTATATCTTTTCATTATAGTAGAATTCTAATTTGTCGTAAAGATTAATAGGAACTTTTTGATATAATTTAAAATCTTCTTTCATAGATGTGCTGTAAGAGTTTACAATACCTGATGTTATAACATCTGGACCATCATTAGTGATAAAATATTTTAACTTATTAGAAGGTCTTACGATAGCAATATGACCATTTGTATAATGAGTTTGCTTAATTCCAACTAAAACTAAATGACCTCTATTTGCCAACCTTACTGCTTCGTAGTATAAATCGGGTATATTTTGTTCTATTTTAAACCATCCATGTTTGGTTGCATCGTCAGTATTTAACCATTGTATTTGTTTTGTAGCCAAATGATATTGGGAATATTCGGGTGGACTAGGAATAACGAGGTTTAATTTTTTGCAAATATAAGAAACAAAACAGGAACAATGAGATGTTTTTACTTTTGTTTTTTTCGAATGAGTTGCGTCGCCGCTAGAACACCAAACATTATATGTTGGAACAAATTTTGTATCAAGGTTTATTTCTGCTAAAACCTTATCTAATGTGGTAAATTTGGTAGAAGGATAAAAAATGAATATAAGTATAATCATAATTAAAAAAATAAGTTTAAACAACATATTATATATATATATATAATTATAATGGTAGGAGAAATTACTTTAGAGAAAAAAGAGTTTCTAGAAATGTTGAAATTAAACCAGAGCACAATTGTATTTAAACTTGGTGCTGAATGGTGTGGACCATGTAAGAAAATAGAACCTGTAATAAATGAATGTTTTGATAATTGTCCTTCTCCGGTAGTTTGTTATAAGGTAGATGTAGACGATTCGTTTGACTTGTTTGGGATGTTAAAGACCAAGCGTGTTTTGAATGGAATTCCTGCGTTACTTGCTTATAATAAAGAAAATAATGGTGTAATGCCCGACGATTCGTGTTTAACCTCAAATGAAACAGAGGTTAGAGCATTTTTTGATCGTGTTTATAAAAAATAATTTATAAATTCATTTATAATTTTATCAAATAATAATAAAATTATAATATAAATGGTTTTAAGTAAAAAATCAAATAAGAAGAATAGTGGAAAGCGTTCCATGCAAAAAACCCGAAAAGGCGGTAAAAAGTCAAAAATGACATCTAAGAAAACAGGAAAAAAGGGAACCAAGAAAGGAAAGGGAGGAAAGTCAGGAAAGAAATAATTTAGAAAAATGTCAATTTAAATTTAATCAGAATTTGCAATAATTTCATTATTAATCCATTCATATGTTAAACGAATACCTTTTTCCAATGGACAATCTGGTTTCCAACCTAGTTTTTCTTCAATCAGTTTATTATCGGAATTTCTTCCTCTAACCCCAACCCCGTGAAATGGTGTATTTTTAATAGTTAAATTTTTTCCTGATATTTTAATAATCATATTCATAAAATCATTCATATTAATCATTTCTTCTGAACCAATATTAACTGGTCCTTTAAAATCAGACTTCATCAATCTCAATATGCCTTCAACACATTCATCAACCAACAAGAATGACCGAGTTTGTATTCCATCACCAAAAACTTCAACAACATCATTATCTTTTGCAAGAGCAACTTTACGACAAAACGCTGCTGGTGCTTTTTCTTTACCTCCATCGTATGTTCCATAGGGTCCATATATATTGTGAAAACGTGCGACACGAATATCAAGTTTTGGGAAATCTTTATGAAAAACAAAATATAATCTTTCACTAAATAATTTTTCCCAACCGTATTCGCTGTCTGGTTCAGCAGGATAAGTTGTATCTTCTGAGCATTTTGGGTTGTCTGGATCTAATTGGTTATATTCGGGATATACGCACGCCGAAGAGGAATAAAAGATTTTGGTTACATTTTTCATAGAACAAGTTTTTAAAACGTTTAAATTAATAATGCAAGAGTTATGCATGACATCAGAGTCATGTTCTCCAGTATTAATATAAGTAGAACCGCCCATGTCGGCAGCTAATTGGTAAACTTCATCAATAGTTTCATCAATAGTAACATCAACTTTAACAGGGTCTCTTAAATCAGCAATTAGGAATTCATCAGCGTCGGTTTTTTTAAATTCATTAAATTTAATATCAACTCCTCTAACCCAATGTCCATCTTTTTTAAGTCTTGATACTAAATGTCCTCCAATAAAACCTCCAGCGCCACAAACAACAATCCTTTTCATATTATAATTGTTAATATAAATATATTTTTATATTAACATAATTGTAAATGTTTATTTTAAATTATAATATGTATTATAGATATAATTATCATATTTTTTTAAATATAAATAATCGTCATAAATAATTTTGTTACTTGATTGATTTGATTGGTTAATATGACAAAAATTGTTAACATATGGATAATTATATTCTTTAATTAAATTTTGATAATCTTCTTGTAAATACTCTAACCGAACTATATGATTAATATCAGGTTTATTATTTTTTATATATTCAATAATATCATTTTGTTTTAAAATATTTTCAGGATTTTTATAACAATAAAAAATATATAATATAGTAAAATAACCAATATTTAAATTTTTACCTTGAACATATTGTTTTATTAACTTTTGTCTATAATTATTCATCCATGGTTTTTCCCATTTTTCAATATTATTACATAATACATAATCTTGAATAAAATCATTAAATGTATTATTGTCCATTATACCATAATTTTTTACCTTATCTTTTGATGATACCTTGTATTTATACATTGATATATAATATTTTATAGGTTCCCGAATAGAAATAAACGAAAAAAAATTATTATTTGGAAATACAATATCATATGGTATTTTATGTGAATTAGTAATTACTTTATTATTTAAAGATTTTTCAATACTTTGAGTTCCTGTCTTAGGAAAACCAATATAATAATATTTCATAATATATAATATATATATTATTACATAGGGGTAAAACGCATTCTGCTTATATAATTAAAACTTAAAGATTTTTTATTTATTTGAAAAACTCTTCACTATTAATATTTTTATCATCAATAAAAAGGTCATACGCTGGTTTTCCCATACGTAATTCGTGAAAATTACATCCCCAATCGTTAAGTTGTTTCAAAGTAAGCTGAAACCAGTTTTT
>Ga0257122_1002592_pt1 | contig 11208 bp, 9 predicted proteins | sample SI106_120metaG_FD_190146 | JGI IMG/M metagenome (GOLD analysis project Ga0257122, IMG submission 190146) | Marine microbial communities from Saanich Inlet, British Columbia, Canada - SI106_120 | ecosystem: Environmental > Aquatic > Marine > Inlet | place: Canada: British Columbia | collected... | reverse complement strand
GAAACTTTCAGGGATGGAATCAGTATTTGGAAGGAGAAGCAACTAGGGCAAGAAGCAGCCTAGATTTGCTCTGACAGACAGACGCAACCAGGGTGACCTGTACGATCAAATACTAACCACTACACCTTACGTTCGTCCTCTTCTCTACCTGAGAGCGGTGCCATCACCGTCATCTGTCCGATTTGAACACCGAGCTTGCTAGCATCAAGATGACCCAGGTGGGCGTAATCCGGCCGCGCCATAACCGCCGTCAGATAGATGTCGCAGGCTTCTTGCATCACTTTCTTTACCGCTGAACTCTTCTGTTCCGCCTCCGGCAGACGATAGAAGAGAGATGCGACCATCGCTCGGTCGATACGGTCCCAGTACTCAAAAGCGAGATCATCCAACTCCCCGGCGGCATCCTCAATGTCGGTTTCACCGTCTATTCCCCCGTAGTTGTCAATATCATAGCTCTCACAAGCCCGAGCGTAACTCAGCACCCCTACCTGTTCGACAAAATGTCTTAGGCTTTCCGGTACCGATTTCTCATTCATCTTTCATCATCTCCACAACAAGAACCGCACTTCTGTAGTATAGCCGATGTTGTTGTCGTCAGGATAGGATACAAAAAGAGCGAGCACGCCCACACGGTAGACGTGCTCGCGGAAGATATACTCTTTTCGTATTAGTTGCCCATTCCGCTGCTATCGAAATAGTCAACCAAGCACCGAATACACTGCCGAATAGGCATGCAGCCAAAGCAGGTTGAATAATCGTCAGACTCGCAAAAAAGCGTATCTCCGGAACAGTCATGGCCGTGATTATTTGATGGCTCCACCTTTTCTTTCGTCTTTCCGAAAAGTCCCGTTAGCTTGCCATTCGGGTTAAAGCTCGTCACAAGGTTCAGCTCCGTTTGCGTCGAGGCGGGCGGATTGTTCTTTGTGCTTAGGGCGCTATTCTGATCGTCAACGTCTATTGCACCACAACCCGTGGCGGCTATCTGCGAGCCTGCCGCAACAAATAGGAATGAAAAAAGCGTCATGCGCAGCGCTGCGCCCTTTAGGTGGTTCATGTTGAGGTACATCGTTCGTCTCCTTTTGGTTGTCTTCTGTTCCGTTGTCTTTTGTTGGCCGCTCCTAAAAGCGTCACATTCGCAGCGCTGGAGACAGCCGCTCGGCGGATGTCGCAATATTTCATTCATGCCCTGCGGAGAGCCTCTATGAGGTGAGAGAAAAGATGACGACTGGGCGCGACAGTCCCGCCAACGATGTCTCCAGGATGAAAACGGCAAGAATCATCATCCAGAGGGGGAGAACGATGAAAGAGGTCACCGAATCAGAAGTACAAGAGTTCCAGACAGTTAACAGCAAAGGCCAAAACGCGTCGGTCCTAAGTATTGCGGCTGCCATGGCTATTTGCGGCCTGGTTGCCAGCGGCTGTGGGGAGTTCTACCTAGGCACATCAAACTCAGCACTTTCAAAGACTTCACCGTCAGACACCAAGTCGGCGGCAACCCTCAGTCCTCTGGGTGAGCGGATTTTTCGCGCGCTGATATCCCGAAAAATGGGCGTTTCTTTTAACAAACGCGAATACCAGGTTGTGCTCTCCGACACCTTCCCAGCAACGCAAACCGACGAAGGTAAAAGCACTTTCGAGTTTTCTTGCGGTGACACCATCTCCACCGAGGAGATTTCAACAGAGCAAATCGACACGCAAATCAAACCACTTTTCGGTGAACTGGAAGAGCAATACGACGCCGGCGGTATCATGTCGACCCGCTTCGAAAGCACGGTTGGTACGGATACGGGTATCGAGATCTTCTATGATCCGCGGGTGCATCAAGCCGACCCAGGTAGTTCGGCATCTCGTACGGGCCCAGATGGGTCGACCACTGTGGGGTGGACGGAAAGCAACGGCGATCGTCGGGGGCTTTACTACGATAGCGACGGGAATCTTGCCGGAGGATGGCATAATACGACTGACGACGGCCCCAATTCCTACGGTGGCTCTACTGACCGAAGCACGCGGACCCGAAATGGGTGGACAACCAGAACGACAGTCGAGAATGGAAGCAATGGCCGTCGCCGCAGATCGACTAGTACTCGTAGCAATGGCGAAACCGGGCAAACCCATACAACCACAACAAACTATGACGAGAATGGTCGGCGGGTCAGTAGAGAGGACTGCGAAGGTGAAGAGGACTGTACCAAGGAGATATTTGAAGACGACGACTCTAGCGATGACGAAGAGGACGATGGCAAGAAGATCTGCGAAGACTGTGTGGAATTGCCTTACTACGTCACCAATCCCGGCATCCTGGACATCGAATTGTCATTCGATACGCCCGTCGATCTCGGGGCGTTGATCAACACAGAAGCTCTCATTCACTTCGCCTCCTCGGAAAAAGAGTGTGCCATTCCCACAACCGGCGTCACAAATTTGAGAATTATCCTGAGCTACGGAGACTCGCATCACGCAATCACCGCCCTCGGTCTTCAATAGCCCTTATAAAACGTGCCGCGGAAACGCTAGGAATTCAAACGGTGACTTTTCTAGCGGCCGATCGGCGCAATTGAGTTGATGATCCTTCGGGCGATACCCCGTTTTCCTAAGTCGTCTACCGCTGCAACAGAAGAAGAGCGACGGTCATAGAGCGCAATTGCAGCGACACCGTCGGAGGTTCGCGGATCGAGAAACACCCTGGCTACAACGAAATAGCGTCTGCCATTCTTCTTCGTGAATTTGGCGGCTAGCTCAACGGTGGTCCAGGCGTGCTGCGCGCCGAAGAGAGCAGAGAACACTTCAACATCTCTCTTGCCCTTCAGAAAAGGTGCGATTAGCTTTCTTCTTAGAATCTTCACCGAGTGCTTTTTTCGCAACTCCAATTCTTGTTTGGGTATGGCGATGGCGATAAATTGCACATCATCAATGGCCTCCCCGTTCGGACCTCTATAACCGACTCGTAGATAAGCGCGACTTCCACGTTTCATCACCGAGGCGACGGCTTTTGACGGCATCTTTAGCCGAAATGGGATCGGAACTTCTTTCTTATGACGTAGGGAAAACTCTTTGCCAATTTTGAGCGTGCCGTCAAGGGGCAGCTTATCGTGCAGCTCATTGACTCGTCGGGGTTCCACGATATCGGACCGAAGGTCATCAACCGAGCGCGCATCGTATCGAGAGTTCTCGATAGGGCTGAAGCCCCCCCTACCCTGCCCTTCCTTGGCTGCGGACGGTGGCTGCTCGAGGGGCACTCGATTGCCGAAGACAAAGAAAACAGCCGCAACCGCCGCGACCAACGCAACGGCAATGAATATCGGAACGGAACGGCGATTCGGCACCGCATCAACCCGTGCCCCCTCCGAGTCGGCGCCAATGGAATTGATGCTCACCGCGGCAAATTCGGACCTCAGCGTAGGAGGAATGGCGATCTCAATCGATGCTGTTTCATCTTCCCCTGCGCTCGACGTCCCAAATGCCCCGTCTTCCGGCGGTGGCGAAGCCACGAGCTCTTTAGTTTCTGCAGTGGGTGGAGAGTCGACCCTAGTCGGGTTGCCAGGAAGAGCCTCCGCCGATTGAGCGCCGTCGGTCAGGTTCGCATCATCTAGGAGCGCGTGCAAAGCATCGTTCATTTCCTGAGCGCTGGAAAAACGGTCACCGGGTTCTTTACCCATGGCCTTTGTTACGAAGTTGTCGAGCCCTCTAGGATGGAATCCATCGATAGCCCAATCCCCAAGCGAAGGCGGCGGGCGCGAGATATGTTGAAGGATGAGCGCAACAGGTGTGTCCGCTAGAAATGGTCGATATCCCTTCACGAGTTCGAAGAACATTACGCCGACTGAATAGAGATCAGCTCGCAGGTCGATGCCTTTCGCATTGGATGCTTGTTCCGGCGCGATATAGGCGGGCGTGCCCACGGTGACACCCGTTGCGGTTAGGTCGTACATCGACACAAGATCATCCGCGAGTACCTTACTAATACCGAAATCTACAATCGTTACCGCCAGGCCTTGGTCTGTTTTCGTCACCATAATATTCTCAGGCTTCAAATCGCGATGAATGACGCCACGGTCATGCGCCGAGGCGAGGCCATTGAGTATTTGAGCGAAAATATTGAGAACGAATGCCCAGGATTTAGCCGGCCCCAATATCAACGAGCGTAGGGAGGTCCCGTCGACAAATGCCATGACGAGGTACGCCTCACCGGTTGATGTAAACCCATAGTCTGAGACATCGACGATATGAGGGCTACCAATGGCCGCAGCCGCAACCGCTTCCCGTTGAAAACGTTCTAGTGCAATCTTCTTTTTGGCGAAACGCGCGGAGAGGAGTTTTAGACCGAAACACTTTTTCAGGAAGAGATGCTCGGCGAGATAGACCGAGCCCATGCCACCCTTGCCTAGCAGTCGAATCAGTTTGTATTTACCGGCGATTGTCTCGCCTGACTGATCGACAAACTCCGCCTCCGCGCCAGCCGACCGGTCTAGATCTGTGGCCAGGGCATGAGAGTCGGCATAGCCGGAATACGTCGTAGCTGTGTGTGCGGAACGCTTTTCCGCTGCCGGACTCGTTTCATCAATCTGCGGCTGGACTGCGACCTTGGTGCGCAGCCCCGCCAACCGCGCGATCAGGCGTCTACACGAAGCGCAGGCGTCGATATGTTGATCGATGCGGGCCTGCGCGTGAGTATCACATTCGCCAAGGCTCCAGGCGAGGAGCAACTCTTCATCCAGGCATCCGTTGGTCTCGTCGTCACTCACTACGTAATCGGGGCTCCAATGAGTGCATATTAACACGCCTTACCGAATCAATGGTACTCTACGAAAGATGCGCACGAATGAGCAAACCGCCCTCGTCGAAGCATTCGACACGGTATTCAGGCCCAGCCCCCCTGTCCGTTCCTTCATTGAGGAACGCATGGAACTTGCGCTGGGTCGATGGCCGAACCTTCACGTCGATGCTCAGGACTTCGCCCTCTTCGTGAAGGGCCGAATTCCCGCAGAGGAAGAGGCAGAGCAGTATCTCCCCACCCTCGTTCTTGATGACCTATTTCTCGCCCATGCCTGCCTCGCGTCAACGGCAGGGGCGATGCAAGCATTTGAGAGCGAGTACGGAGAAGGGTTACGGGCCGCGCTGATAAAGATGAAGGTGCTAGAGCACAACATCGAGGAACTGATTCAACATTTCAGAGAGTACCTATGGGTAGCTGCTGCTGGTGAACAGTGCCGTCTGGATAAGTACTCTGGTCGGGGCAAACTCTTTTCTTGGTTGCGTATTGTCCTGGTAAGGCTCGCTAGCCGCTGGATGGATAAGAACTATCGGGAACAACCCTTTGATGATGCGGCGCTCGCGCGTTCAGTGCTTCCCGACGACCACTCAGAGCTGTCGATATTCCGCGATCAGTACCTCGTCCAGTTTCGCAACGCTTTTCGCAACGCGTTGGGACAGCTCGAAGCTAAAGAACGCAATATGCTGATGCTCAGCTACATGGACAATCTTAGCATCGATAAATTGGGTGAAATCTACGGGGTGCACCGCGCAACTGCAGCGAGATGGCTTGATAAGACGCGCCAAAAGCTACGCGACTCGACCCGGACCGAGATGAAAAAGCTCCTTGGCATCGACTCGAGGACCCTCGATAGCGTGATGGATTTGATCGAAAGCCGCCTGGACGTGACGCTTGGCTCATTCAAGGCCCCCAAATTGAGTTGAGAGCCCCTCGAGAACAGAAGAAATAGCCCTGTCATCCTGGACGCTTAGACCGCGATCGTCCCCCCCGTGCAGGGAGGGGCCTATCCGGACTAAATATCCGCCTCAATCCGTCGATTGAGCCTCATAGGGAGAACCTCTGGATTGAACACGCTCGTCGGCCAAAAGATCGGCAATTACGTTATTCGCCGTCCCATCGGCAAAGGGGGGATGGGGAGTGTCTTCCTTGCGGAAAACGAGTCAATCAACCACAGAGTTGCCATCAAAGTCCTGGATGACGAGGCTGCCGAGCACTGCCAAGGCGGTCAACGCTTTCTCAACGAGGCGTCCGTTTTGGCCGAACTCAGGCACGCGAATATCGTGTCCATTTCCGATTTTGGTCACCTGGAAAACGGCCAGCCCTATTTCGTCATGGAATACTTGGAGGGAAGGACCCTCCGAGATGTGATCGAGGGGCAAAGCCCATTTTCCCTCAGCGAAGTTGTCTCTGTTCTTGAACAACTCTGCGCGGCGCTCAAGATCGTCCACGATGCGGGCATTGTGCATCGAGATCTGAAGCCGGAGAATATCATGGTGGTTCAAGAGGAACCGCTACGGCTAAAGATTATCGATTTTGGCCTGGGGAAGAACCTAAATGCAGGGCAGAAAGACGACCATCTAACCCGCGACAACCAGGTCATGGGGTCGCCGATGACGATGGCTCCCGAGCAAATCCTGGCCGACGCAGACAGAATTTCGCCAGCCACAGATATTTATGCCCTTGGCGTCATTTTGTATTGGATGCTCAGCGGCAGCCCCCCATTCAAAGCCAGCCAGGCGATGATGCTTCTGGCAATGCATATCAAGGAACAGCCACCGGGGTTGGATAGCGATTTCAACATTCGTCCCGACGTGGCGAGAGTCGTAGAACGCTGTTTGGCCAAAGATCCAAAACGTCGGATACGGGACGCCAATGTCCTGTTTTCGTCATTTACAGCAGCCTGCGGTACAACCGGAACATCCAACGTAGGCGCGCATAGCGTGCCCACCGGCGGAACGCTCCTGTCCACGCAGTTGGGGCAGGAACAAATGCTGGTACCTCGCAGCCGCGCATTCGTTTCCGTCATTTTCGCTTTTGTCGCCATCGTCGCAGGCAGCGCGTTGCTATTCTACCAGCCTTGGAAGAGTCACGCCCGCAACGCCCCCCCCTTAATTAAAGCGAATATCCCCGAACTTGAAAAACTAGAGCCAATTTCATCCCCGACGCGCCGAGATCCCCCCTCGCCCATTGAAACGACGACGATACCGGTCGTGGGTGAGACACTGACCCCGAGCATTGAACGCAAGCCGAACAAAAAACGCAGAAGCCGAAGAAAGGTGAGGTCGCCTCGAAGAATGGCGACTGCGCCCGTCCACCGAAAGGCGGCTCAGGTCCCATCTAAGAACACCACGCCCAAGGTCGTAGAGGAGCCGCCCCCCACGCGTATGCCCCCGCCTATTGCCGAGCCCAAAGCGGCCGTAGTTCCACCTGTAGCCCCTGATAGTCAGAAGGTCGCACCTAAGAAGAACATCCCCGTAGGGGCTGGAACATTGGGGTTCTAGGGCGAACGACCGTCTGCTACTAGCCTACCAACGCGATGACGCCTATAATGCGAAGCATCATGAATAGAATCCTAATGGGATGGGTCGTCGTCGGCTTACTTGTCGTTGTTCCTTCAACTGGTCTCGCTCAGAAGCCCGCGCCCGATGCATTACGGAAAGCAAAGGTATTGTTCGAGCTTGGCGAAACCGAATATTCCGTCGGCAATTTCATCAAGTCGCTCGAACATTATTCTTCGGCTCTCAGGTTGGTCCGCCGAGCGAACCTAATGTTCAATATCGCGCAGTGTCATCGCATGCTCGACAATAAGAAGAAATCGCTTTTCTTCTATGAACTCTTTCTCAGCCAATATGCAAAGGACAACGCCGGCAGCGCTCCTCCTGTGGAAAAAGAAGTGCGAAAGTGGATCGGTCAACTGAGAAAGCAGATCGCCCGCGCCGCTTCCAGCAAGTCCGAGCCAGCCTCATCACAGCCCGTGACTGCAACCACAAAGCCAACGACCGAACCCGCAACGAGCATCCCGGCGGTAGCCGACGGCTCTGAAGTCGCGCCGACGCACCCGGTGTCTAACCAACCAGAGCCATCCCCCTCTCCATCGAAGCCGCAGCAACGCATTTGGACGTGGGTAGCTGGTGGCGCCGCGCTCCTCTCAGCGGGGACGGCCCTCGGTCTTTGGTTTTCGGGGAATGCGGATGTCGACAAGGCGAATTCGGTACAGCTCTATTCAAACGAATGGCAAGAAATCTACGACTCGGTTGAAAAGAAGGACCTCGCCGCCAATATTCTTGGCTACGGCGTGACGAGCGCGTTGGTAGTAACGGCAGTCGTACTCTACTTTGTGGAAGGTCGTAAGCTCAAAACCGATTCGATGGAAACGATGCGTAAATGGCCGATGCTCACCGTCGGGGCGCGCGGTGCAACGATTGTCGGTCAATTCTAGGGAATCGTCGCTAGGCCGATCTGGTATTCCCCGCCGCTATCCTTGGCATCGTAGTAAAGGCGGAGTGCATCCGGGGTGATTCGTACGACTGAGAAATCGCCCATTCCACCCGACTCCCAGCTCGTACCCGCCTTGAGTAATACGGGGTTTGACGCTGACCCGAAAGACCAGGAACTACCACCAAATTCTTGATAGTAAATAGAGATCTGCCCCGCATGCAATTCGGAATGCCAGAGACGATAGGTCCCGTTGTCGTTGATCACGCTGATCCCGGTGTTGCCGGGCGCATTGAGCCCCGAAATCGCAACCCCTTCTTTATTCCACGCATCCCCATCGGAAGATGTTGCATGGGCGATACTGGCGAAGGGTGAGGTGCCCGTGGCCCCGTACCACATCAAATAGGGCGACGTTAGGTTGGTGCTATCGTAAACGGAGCCGATCGCCTTGAATGTTTGGTCGTACGTACCACCGGGCGAAATCACCGGGTTGTTGGCTGATTTCACCCAGACCTTTCCATCGGCATCGCTCGCGGTCGCGTGACCGATTCGTCTGATCCCGGAAGCCCCAATATAATACATATGAAAAACCGAGCCATCATGCAGCACGGTAAAACCGTAGAGCGTGCTATCCCAGGCCGCCCCGCCGGGACTCAATACAGGCGTGAGGTCCTTCTGCCAGGTAATGCCATCCACAGAGGTCGCTTGATAATAACTAACACTGTCTGCACTAGTGCTGCCTTTCCCCGCATACCACATCAAATACTTGTTTCCGGCAGCGTATACCACCGGGCTAAAGGCGCCCTTATGGTCGACACCGCTTTGGTCGGCTGCGACCAGAGGATTTCCCGCGTGCCGTTGCCAGGGTCCGGTTCCAGGGTTGAAGGGCCCCGGTGGGGCGTCAATTGTCGTATCGGATGACGGTGAGTCGACCGACGTATCAACGGGAATAACGGTGGAATCGATATTTTGGTCCTGCCCTTGGTCGAGGAAACTATCCGCAGCCGGCTCGCCAACATCCCACGTCACATCGACCTTGCTATCGGTTAAAGGCGGTTCGCTATCGACCAAGGCATCCGGCGTGGGTGGGGCCTGGTCGATGGTGGAATCGTCGGGAACGAGGATATCCTTAGTGGCCGCATCTAGATCACCCAATAGGCTATCGGATAGCTGGTCGGCCGTTGAACCGTCGGCAAGCGCAAAGTCGGACGACAAATCGAATTCGTGGCGGCAACCGCCGACGATACACAAGGTTATCGCAAGACCCACAAGCAACATATGGTAGCTAATCTTTGTCATTTCCACTGGCACAGTGTACGCCAGTTCCGTCGGTTCCCGCAAACGGTCCAGGTTCTAGAACATCGCTACAACTTTGTGGTCATGAGGGCCAAGCGAAAATAGTGCGACATTTCCGTGCTGAGTGTTTCCAGTTCTCACGGCGAGACCGATGGGGCGGACTGGACAGTCTGCTGGTATGTAAAGCCCTGGAAGCGACATGATCCGTGAATTGAAGACGATGGCCCTCGTACAGGTGGGTCTCGTGTTGGGACTGAGTGTTCCCGCACGAGCCATTGCCCCTGTCCCACCCGAATGTCTGTTGAAAAGCCGACCGATGACCGAAGTTTGTATTCTAAAGTCCTCGGCCGACTTGGGTTGGCGCCTCAGCGCACTCCATTATGTGGCAAGACATCCCCAATTATCCCTGCCGCTACTGCGGAAGTGTATCAAGGACCGACGCGGGTCGTGGGAATATTGCGTCAAGGCCATGGGGCAAATAGGGCCAGCGGCAGCGGGGCAACTGGATGTCATATTGGCGGTACTCCAAAGCAAACCCAAAGACAAAGCGTACGACGCAAAAAACTACGCGGCGGAATCACTTGGTCTTATCGGCGTCATGAACGTCAGAGTGTTACGAATAGGCCGAAGAATTCTCGGCTCGGTTCGTGGTCGCAATGCGAGGAACCTTGGTTCGCGCCGCCGCTACCTGCTGCGAGGATTGGCGAAGCTGGGCGCCGCCGCCTCTCCATTGGTACCGGATATCGTCAAACTCCTGCAACACAAAGAATGCCGCAATCCCTTCCTCGCTGCGCGTGTACTTGGCAACATTGGAATTCCAGATCGAACGGTTCTATCGGTTGCCATTGGTATGATCCGCTCCCCCCCGAAAGACCGGGGACTTTGGATGGGCGGCTCTAGAGAACCATGGGAATTCGCCCGGCTAGCCGCAAGGATGGCGAATCGAAACCAGGTAAAGCAGGTAACATCGGCCATCATCGAAGCAAAGACGACGAGAGAACAATTTGACGGCCTGACAACCGTGTTGTCGACAGACTGGATCAAAATGCTTGCTGCTGTCTCAACAGTTGATAACTCGGAGGCCATTCGATATCGCGCAAAAGAAAGCGTCGCAGCGATTGTCATTCGCCGCCTAGCCAAGGAAACATGCGGAGGAAAGGTAGATTTCCCCCCCGCACAGCTACGATACGTCGAAGATGCGCTCTTTGCAGGAATCGCAGAAGGCGCGGGGTATTCCTGTCTGCATCTTGGGTTGGCACTCTCCCATATGCCAAGCCGTGAACGCGTGCGGAGTCGGCTAACAAAGATGCTTCGCAAGAAACGTCTTGAAGATCCCCGCGACATTTGGTCGCACGCACTATGGAAGATAGTCGAGTACCAACTGCACCCCTCTCTCAATGACACCGAGCAGGCTAAGCGGTTGCGGGCACTGCCAATTGGCAAGAGTAAATTGGAACTCCACATCGAGGCGAGGTTATTCGGTGCCATTGCTGCGCCAACGAAGTCCACTGCCCATCGACTGCAAAGAATATTTGCGATAGGTCGTACCATTTCAGGGGGCAATGGGGGAGCCATCCGCAGCGACTATCTAAAGTGTAGTGGTTAGTATTTGATCGTACAGGTCACCCTGGTTGCGTCTGTCTGTCAGAGCAAATCTAGGCTGCTTCTTGCCCTAGTTGCTTCTCCTTCCAAATACTGATTCCATC
>Ga0257122_1002588_pt1 | contig 11217 bp, 8 predicted proteins | sample SI106_120metaG_FD_190146 | JGI IMG/M metagenome (GOLD analysis project Ga0257122, IMG submission 190146) | Marine microbial communities from Saanich Inlet, British Columbia, Canada - SI106_120 | ecosystem: Environmental > Aquatic > Marine > Inlet | place: Canada: British Columbia | collected... | reverse complement strand
CATAAAGGTTTCGCACATCCGGCGTATCATCAGCGGAGAAGGTCAGGTCGTGACAAACAAATCCAACGCTCTCCAGCGCTGTCCGCAGTACATCCAGTGCACCCGCATCTTCCGGCGTCACACTTGGGCAACGGATCAGATCACGTGAGAGCTCGATGGCATCAAGAACAGGTGCGGACATGATCTTATGCCTAGTCCCGTAGAAGTTCGTTGACTGAAGTCTTCGAACGGGTTTGCTCATCTACGCGTTTGACGATAACGGCACAATAAAGGCTTGGACCAGGCGTGCCGTCCGGCAGATTTTTACCCGGCAGGCTGCCAGGGACAACAACTGAATAGGCTGGCACCCGACCCATGAAAATTTCACCGGTGGCGCGATCGATAATCTTGGTGGAAGCCCCGATGAAGACACCCATGGACAGGACTGCGCCGGTTTCGACCACAACGCCCTCGGCAACTTCAGAACGGGCACCGATGAAACAGTTGTCTTCGATGATAACCGGACCAGCCTGCAAAGGCTCCAGAACGCCACCGATACCAACACCGCCAGAGATATGACAGTCTTTGCCAATCTGGGCGCAGGAGCCAATGGTGACCCATGTATCAACCATGGTGCCGCTGTCGACATAAGCGCCAAGGTTTACGAAGGATGGCATCAGGATGGCGCCAGGGGCGACATAAGCAGAATGACGAACAATACAGTTAGGGACGGCACGAAAGCCTGCTTGACGGAAGCGGGCATCGTCCCAGCCTTCAAACTTTGACGGCACTTTATCAAACCAGGGAGTACTCTCCCCAGGACCACCAGGAATGACGGTCATATCGTTGAGACGGAATGAAAGCAGCACTGCCTTTTTCAGCCACTGATTAACAACCCAGTCGGCACCGTCTTTTTGTGCGACGCGCATTGAACCATCGTCAAGGGCGTTCAAGGCTGCCTGAACGGCATCACGGACAGCGCCGGATGTTTCAAGATTGACGTTGTCGCGGTCTTCCCAGGCGGCTTCGATCGTCGTCTGCAAATCAGAGGCTTGCATGTTCGCTCCTTGCGGTGGCCGCGATGTTTTCGCGGGTTATTCAGAATGGCTATAAACAGAATTGTTGGCAGCTATCTAGCACGACAACAAAGGGAATTGAAGGTTTTTGACCTTAAATGTTAACGAGGCTCAAGGCCGGCTACAGCTGCCTGTAAAAATGTTGTGACATCCTTGGCAATATGGTGCACGTGATCACCTTCGCCATCACCAGACCATTCTGCGTGCCCAGGTACCCAGACCGTTGTCATGCCCAACGCAGCAGCAGGCTCAAGATTTCTGTCCATATCATCGAAAAATATGGTTTCGACAGCGTTCAGGTCATGTTCCCTGATCAGCTTTTGGTAGGGCTGGACGTCAGGTTTGGGTACAAAATCACTGGCAGCAATATCAAAAATAGCTTCGAAATGATGCTCAATCCCCAGTTTTCCAGTCACATTCTCGGCGTGTTTTACCGATCCGTTGGTAAAAATCAGCTTGCGACCCGGCAATTTGTGCAAAACAGCGTCCAACGCCGGCGACACATCAACAGGTGCCAGGTCAATATCATGGACAAAATCCATATAATGATGTGGATCAACATCATGGTCGACCATCAGGCCACGCAACGTCGTTCCGTGCTCTCTGAAGTACCTTTTTTGATGCACCCGTGCATTTTCCATGTTGAGGTCCAGCACATCCGCCACATATTCATTAATACGCAGATCAATCTGCGAAAACAGATTGCAGTGTGCGGGATACAGCGTGTTGTCGAGGTCAAATAACCAGACCTTGATATGATCCAGTTCCGGATTGACATTCCCGGACTTGTTAACGTTTGTCATAGATACTGAAACGGCTCCAGGCTGCGTGCTTTTTTGATTGTCCATGATGATAGATGTGGTCCAATTGAGTGCTGGAACAAGATAGAGAGATAAACTTGTAACGAAAAGAGGCATTCAGATAATGAATAGACCTCATGGCCCTAAAGTGTTTCAGTGACAGTGTTTTCTGCTATTCTGGAACGATGTAGTCCCCGTCGGGACCTGTTTGGTAATGGAGACCCTTATTAATGGGTGTTGAAGACGACCTGCGTTCGGATCGGGATCGGTTTGTTGCGTTTGCCTTTTCGGCAGCGGATGCATTCCTCGAACTGGACGATGACAACAAGGTTATCTATGCCGTGGGTGCAACCCAGTGGTTGGCAGGTGTCACGCCAGACAAACTGACAGATTTGTCATTCCTCTCGATGGTTTCGCAGGAAGACCGTTTGCTGCTTGAGGCCTCTTTGGCAACGGCAAAACGCCAGGGCCGTTTCGGTCCGGTGAATATGCGCGTGTTGAAACAAAATTCCGAACCCATGCGGGTTGCCGTGTTCGGTACCTCATTGCCAACGCACCAGGGACATACATTTCTTGCATTGGCAGCCCAACGCCTGGTGTCGACGGCGCAGACCCCAGATGCGGCAGCCCTCGATGCTGAAACAGGTTTGTTGAACAAGGACGCCTTTTCCGACGTTGCAAACGAAGCCTTGAAAGCAGGCAAGGCCGCGGGCATGAACTACAACATGACCTTGATCGACATGGATGGCCTGGACAAGCTCAAGGACAAACTGGGAGAAGCCGGCGAAGATCTGCTGCACGATATTTCGGCGCATTTGCAAGCTAACTCGGTCAACGGTGCTTCTGCCGGGCGCATAGATGACGGCAAGTTTGGTCTTGTGCACGAACCCGGTCTTGATGTTGCCGCCTTGGAAAAAAGCATTGAGGAAAAGACCAAAGAGGCAGACCCCACAGGTGAAGGCATGGAGGTCGGTGCCGCGACGGTTGATCTTGAAGCAACTATGTCAGAAGAAGACAACGCCAAGGCGCTGCTCTACACCATCAACAAGTTTTCGGAAAGCAAGGGTGATTTCACCATTGGCGAACTGACCGAAGGTTACAAGACCATGATGGATGAAACGCAGGAAAAGATTATTGCGTTCAAGAAAACCATCAACGCCGGTGATTTTGATGCGCTCTATCAGCCCATTGTCGAACTTTCGACGCGCTTTGTGCATCACTATGAAGGGCTTGCACGACTAAGGGTCAGTGGTCCGGAAGCTTCGCCTTTCGCATTCATTACCTTTGCCGAAGAAGTTGGGGTCATTGGTGATTTTGATATTGCTATGACTCGCAAGGTTGCAAATAAAATCATGACGGCACGACAGGAAGGCGAAATCCTGAGTGTCGCAGTAAATATATCTGGCCGCTCAATCGAAAGCCCAATGTTTGTGGACGAGCTCCATGATTATCTGAAGCATTGTTCTTCTATCCGGGAAGAGTTGATTTTTGAACTTACGGAATCATCAAAGATTGAGGACCTCGAGACGACGAACAATATTATTCAGGGCATTCGTGAACTTGGACATCATGTCTGCCTGGATGATTTCGGTTCGGGTGCAGCGGCATATCAGTATTTGCGCGCCCTCGAAGTTGACTATGTAAAAATTGACGGGATTTATGTGCAAGAAGCGCTGAGCACAAAAAACGGCAAGGCGTTTTTGAAATCAATGGCAACATTGTGCACAGATATTAATATCAATACCGTTGCCGAATTTATCGAGGACGAAGAAACAGCCAGCTTCTTGCAGGAAATTGGCGTTCGTTATGGGCAAGGTTATTTGTTTGGCAAACCAGGCGTCAGCACGTCAGGCACACAACACAGGGAAGCGTCCTGATGATATGTGTTTGTTGTGAAAAAAGGTGGCGCAAATGACAGGCCACGATATCCCGATGGTTTTGAAGGGCATTACTGATACTGTCTCTGACGACGTCAACGAGGCTGTTAAGCCAGCGACTGCGGTCGCCGGGTACTCGGCGCTTCCTGAACAGCTTTCCCTGTCTCCTGAAAAACTGTTGGACGGATTTGACGGGCCTGCTGCTATTCTGGATCGACGAGGTAAACTCATCGGCCAGAACGGGAATGGTCAGTCCCTGGCAGTTCTTTTTTCAAGCAATGGTGATCCGGCCATACGCGGGATGCTGGCCAATGTTATCGGTGGCAACAAGGCCGTGTCCGAGAAGCTGGATTTACCGGAATTATCGGGAGGTGGCTCAATTGAAGTTTCGTTGGTTCCCCTGAAAGATGAAACCGGGACTTCTTTTGTCGCTGTGTTGTCGCGGGAAACAACGATGGAGCGAAACTTCATTAATGCCCTGCTGACGTCCAGGCAGCTATTCAAGGATCTGGTCACGTGTTCAGCAGACTTCGCCTGGGAAACGGATCAAAACGGAAATTTCAAATTTGTCTCGGAACGTGGTGTGCTCGGATACTCTGCTCACAAGCTTAACGGCAATCCGCCGAGGAACCTGCTCCATCACAAACACGACAAGAGTTTACCCTTTCCTTTTGATAGCGAAGTACCTCTGGAAGATGCCGAGGTCTGGCTTCGTCATGCCGATGGTACAGCAGCCTGTCTGGTCATTTCTTCTGTTCCGGTTCACTCCGAAACAGGTGAATGGCTTGGTGCGCGAGGTGTGGCCAGGGATATGACGGATACGCGTGAGCGTGATCAGGCGCTGGAGCGCGAACGCAATCGCAACGAGTTGCTGAATACAATTGTTGATGCCATCCGAAATGAAGTAGAACCGGGCCGGATGCTTGGAACGGCTGCCGAAGCAATTGCTGCAGCGGTTGGTGCGCGGCATTGCTGGGTGATGCGGGGAGATCCCGGACAAGGTTTTTTGAACGCCGCTGAATATGGCGGTATATCCTCGCCTATTCCCAAAGAAGCTTCTGATTCTGTATCGGAAATCATGCTGCATGGTGATCCCCGTGGTGTTGTTGAACGGCAGGTGGGGATGCATCAGATTTTAACAGCGGCCTGTCGCTACCGGGGCGAAGTAAACGGCGCTATTGCTATTTCCCGTGGGGTTGATCAGGCGGACTGGAGTGAAGACGCCAAGGCTTTATTGGCCGGCGTTGCCGCCCGTGTCGGTATTGCTGTCGAACAAATTTCAATACATGAGAAACTGGAGCGGTTGTCGCGTGTTGACGAATTAACAGGTCTTTATAACCGACGTGCTTTTTACGAAGATCTTGAAGCCAGGTTGGCCCATCATCGCAGAACTGGAAGATCAGGCGCGTTGGTTTATGTTGATCTTGATAACTTCAAAATGGTCAATGATGTGCACGGCCATTCGGCAGGCGACGATGTCTTGAAACTTCTGTCAGATATTCTGGAAGGTGGTAGCCGGATCGGAGATCTGACGGCACGCCTGGGCGGAGATGAGTTTGCGCTTTGGACGGAAGATACGGACGATGAAGGAGCGATGACAAAAGCTCGTCTCTTGATGGCAGATGCAGAGCAATTGCGGACTTATTCTGCGGACGATGAACATCCATTGGGTATTTCTGTTGGTATTGCGGTTAGTGATCCACGCTCCAGTGAGACAATGAACGAAATGATCGGTCGTGCAGACGGTGCCATGTACGATGTCAAACACTCAGGCAAAGGCGGGTATGCTGTAATGTTGCCCGGCGGAAACATAGTGAGAGGGACGTAATGTTTGGAAATCTTTTCGGGAAGGGACGGAAAGTCGCTAAAAAGAAAGAGGTCACTTACGAGGAATCGAGGGACCTGGCGACAAGTACCAGTCACGCCGAACGCAAGGAACTGGCGAAACGCAAGGACGTAAAACCTGAGGTTTTGTATTTTCTGGCAAGTGACGATTCTCCCACTGTCAGGCGAAAAGTTGCAACCAACAAAAACACACCGCGTCAGGCTGACGTCATTCTGTCCACAGATGACAATGACGAAGTTCGTTGCGATCTGGCGTTGAAAATTGGACGTCTGGTTCCGAATATTTCTGAAACAGAATCTGAAAAATTACAGAAGATGACTTTTCAGGTTCTGGAAACGCTGGCCAATGATCAACTCACCCGGGTCCGCCAGATCGTCGCTGAGGAAATCAAGCGCGCCGACAATGTACCGCAAAATATTGTTGATAGCCTTGCACGTGATGTTGAGCTGATAGTCGCGGCACCGATACTTGAATATTCTCCATTGCTTAGCGACGATGACCTTATGGAGATCATACAGTCCTCGACAACGTCGGGGGCGATCAGTGCAATTTCCAAACGGGCTGCTGTCAGCCCGGATGTATCGGATGCAATTTTCGCGGCCAGGGATATTCCTGCGGTGGAGCAACTTTTGGCCAACAAGAATGCCCAGATCCGGGAAGAAACGCTGGATCAGATTGTCGACCAGGCCGCCGATAAAAAAAGCTGGCACAAGCCATTGGTCGATCGGCCCTTGTTGTCGCAACAAGCCATGCGTCATATCGCAGGGTTCGTCAGTTTATCCTTACTTGATATCCTGGCCGAAACGCATGATCTGGACCAGGAAACGGAAAAAGAAGTCCGTGCGGCGGTTAAGGATGGCATCGAAAAACATGATGTCACCGAAGATGAAGACATTCTGCAAGACAAGGCAAAAGAGCTCGTTGAGTCGGGCGGATTAACTGATGCGGAAGCCGCAAAGTTGATCAAGAGCCGGGAGTATGAACTGTTGGTTCGGGCCATGGCGATCAAGGCCGAAGTTTTGCCGCATATTGCTCACAAGATCATCGAATCAAAAAGTGGCAAGACAGTCACGGCCCTTGTATGGGCTGCAGGGCTGACCATGCGTACAGCTATGGATGTGCAAAAAACAGTTGCCAAAGTCCCGCCATCGGAACACATCAATGCCCGGGGTGGAACTGACTATCCGCTGACGGATGATGAAATGTCCTGGTATCTGGACTTCTTTGCAGACTGAGAAAGTCAGTCTTCGACGTCAGGGCCTTTGATCATGGTGCCGACACCGTGCTCGGTGAAAATTTCCAGTAGCAAGACATGCGGTATCCGACCATCAAGGATCGTTGCTGAACGTGTGCCCTGATCAATGGCGTTCAGGCAATTTTCAATCTTGGGGATCATGCCGCCGTGAATAGTGCCATCGGCTATCATGGCACGGGCCGTTTCGGCCGTTATCTCCGGCATTAACTGGTCTTCGCTATCAAGCACACCTGCGATATCAGTCATCATGATAAGCTTGCTGGCGCCAATAGCGGCGGCAACAGCACCGGCAGCGGTGTCAGCGTTGATGTTATAGGTTTCACCATTTTCGCCAACACCGATGGGTGCTATCACTGGAATAGCATCTGATTGCTCAAGAACATGCAGCACGTGCGGATTAATCTTTTTAGGTTCTCCCACAAATCCAAGATCCAGAACCTTCTCGATATTTGAATCGGGATCCTTCTTTGTGCGGTGCAACTTTTGTGCCTCGATCAACCGGCCATCCTTGCCAGACAATCCCATTGCGGTCCCTCCGGCGCCATTGATTGCCGTAACGATCTGTTTGTTGATCGACCCTGACAAAACCATTTCCACGACTTCGACGGTCGTTTGATCGGTTACTCTCAAGCCATCAATAAATTCGCTCTTGATCGCCAGCCGCTCCAGCATGGCACCAATTTGGGGACCGCCGCCGTGCACAATCACCGGGTTGATTCCCACATGCTTGATCAAGACGATATCGCGGGCAAATCTTTCGGCCAGGGAGGGGTCTCCCATAGCGTGGCCACCATATTTGATGACAAAGGTTTGTCCGGCAAACCGGCGCATATAGGGAAGGGCCTCAGACAGGGTCTGTGCCGTGTGCAACCACTGTTCGGTTGTCTTTTTTTCACTGGTATCTGACATAATGTTGAATTTGTACTTGAATAAAGTGCGCAGGACCAGCGGCCTTTACGCAAGGGCGCGGTCAAGCGATGCCTCTAATCAGAAATGGGTGGTGTCGGCCAAGGTTGAGATGTGGGCGCGCAGGGCTTCAATGCCGATGGCTTTATCCGAACTGGTTGAAATGATTTCCGGATGGGCGGCCACGTGCTTGCGCAATTCAACATAGGTCTCGGCCAGCCGCTTTGTCAGTTCGGGACCTGGTGTTTTGTCGATCTTGGTCATGACAACTTGATAGGGCACAGCGTTGACATCCAACATGGTCATGACCTCACGGTCCTTGTCTTTCAGGCCATGGCGGGAATCAATCAAGACAAAAACCCGGGCCAGGCTGGCGCGGCCTTTTAGATAAGAATCGACAAGATGGGTCCAGCTTTTGATCGCGGTCTTTGAGGCTTTGGCATAACCATAGCCCGGCAGGTCCACCAGATAGAGCACCTTGGAAAGATTAAAGAAATTGATCTGCTGGGTACGGCCCGGCGTTTGCGAGGTGCGGGCCAAAGTCTTGCGACCCGTCAGGGCGTTGACCAGACTGGATTTTCCGACGTTTGATCTACCTGCAAAGGCGATTTCCGGCAAGGCCATGTCGGGTAGATCACCCAGTTTGTTGGTCCCGTGGATAAAATCGCAGGGGCCAGCAAACATCAACCGGCCGCGCTCGATGGTCGCCGCATCAAGCGAGGGCGAGTCCGGATCAACCGGCGGCAGGTTGGTGTCATCTGACATGGTTTTGATCTGCTCGAACGCTGGCTTATTTGCTTACGGCTTTGCCGCCGGGTTTTACACCAGCCCGTTTCATGATGATATACTGCTGGGCCATGGACAAGGTGTTGTTCCAGGACCAGTAGATAACCAGACCGGCCGGGAAGGTCGACAGCATGAACGTGAAGACAAATGGCAAGAACATGAAGATTTTTGCCTGAATGGGATCAGCTGGTTGCGGGTTCAGTTTTTGCTGCAGGAACATCGTGATGCCCATGATGATCGGCCAGACACCCAGTGCCGGAATGAACTCGGGCGGGGTCCACGGGATCAGACCAAACAAATTGACAAGTGATGTCGGGTCTGCGGCAGACAAATCGCTGATCCAGCCATAGAACGGCGCATGACGCATTTCGATTGAGACAAACAGCACTTTGTATAAAGAGAAAAATACCGGAATTTGCAGCGCAATCGGCAGACACCCGGCCATCGGGTTGGCTTTTTCTTTTTTGTACAAAGCCATCATTTCCTGATTGAGCTTGGCCTTGTCGTCGCCATAACGTTCGCGCAGTTTGGTCATTTCAGGCTGCAAGCGCTTCATGGCACCCATCGCCTTGAATGATTTGTTCGCGAGCGGGTAAAAAACAATCCGGACGCAGACCGTCAGGGCCAGAATGGCGAGGCCGAAGTTGCCAAGCAGTTTGTAGAACCAGTCGATGGCGTAGAAGAAAGGTTTTGTCAGAAAATAGAACCAGCCAAAATCCACCGCCAGATCGAAGCGTTTGACAGCATATTTCGTTTCATAGGAGTCCAGTACATGGACCTCCTTGGCACCCGCAAAGAAATGGTTGACGACCTCGGTTGACGATCTGGCGTCCACAGAATGAGCGCCGTGCAGGTAATCAATCTGAAATTTTTCCTGATTGTTGGATATGGAGTGTCCAAAACTGGCGTTGATTTTAGCCTTTTGATCCGGGACCAGGGCAGCCAGCCAGTACTTGTCTGTGATGCCAATCCAGCCACCGGTACTTGCGACCTGAATTTTCCCTTCTTCCTGCATATCTTCGTAATCGACTTCTTTCAAAGTCTCATCGAATACACCCAGGGCACCTTCGTGCAAGATGTAAAAGCCGGTTGTTTGTGGCAATCCTGTGCGGGACACCAGTCCGTAGGGATAAAGCGAAACAGCTTCACCTGTTTTATTTTCAACCACATCCCGGACGGTAAACATGAAATCATCGTCCAGCGTAATCATGCGCTTGAAAATAAGGCCTTCGCCATTGTTCCAGGACAGGGTCGCTGTGGCGTTTCCCGACAGGGTGCGTTTATCTGATTGCCAGACGGTTTGTGGTGTAGGTGTTTTGATTTTTATTCCTGGTCCGGTCGTCCAGCCAAAGTCAGCGTAATAAGGCTTTGCAGTTCCAGCAGGAGATAGCAAAACGATCTGGGCACTTTCGGGATCAACTGTTTCGCGATAACCAGTTAGTGTCAGATCGTCAATGCGACCACCTGTCAGTGAAATACTGCCAAAAACACGGCCATTATCGAAAGTGATTCTTGGGGAATTGGCAATCACGTCGGCACGAACAGCATTTGCAATTGCGCCCTGAGCGCCAGTACCACCAGGTGCGGGGACATTCCCAGGTGCCGGGACACTGCCCGGAGCGGCATTATTGACGATCGGTACTCCGCTTCCGTCAGCGGACGGAGACATGTTTGTGGCCACCCCCGTTTGTTGCTGGGCCATTTGCTCCGGCGTTGGTGCAGGTTTGGGGCCAATCATTTCAAAACCCACAATGATCGCTACAGACAGGGCGATCGCCAGAATGAGATTACGTTGTTCCAACATGGGTTTGTCGTCGCTTTATGAGAAAAGGGAAGGATTAATGACGGTAGCCGGCCAGATGAGGCTCGCCGGTATTATTGTTATGATCATTGTGGTCGTGATCACAGGATTTTTCGAAAGCCGGGTCGCTGCCAGGTACGGGGTCATAACCAGATCCACCCCAGGGGTGACATCGGCCCAGACGTTTTAGCGTATACCAGCCACCGGCAAAGATCCCGTGCCGGGTCAGCGCTTCGAGTGCATATTCCGAGCACGAGGGCGCATATCGACAGGAGGCAGGTAAAACCGGAGAAATCAGCAATCGATAAATGTGGACGAGTCCTTTGGCGGGCAATGCTGCCCACCGGGAAAGTTCAACACTCTTTGACGGCTTGCTCATGTGACGTGCCTTGTATCCTGAGACCCGGTCGAACCTGGCTTCTGGTCATGCCAGACATCCAGTTTGACCATGGCTTGTCGCAAATCCTGCACGAGCCTGGCCCAGGGGCGCTCCAGAGTGCTTTTTCGCCCGATCAGGACATAATCCATTCCCGATCTGGCGTGATCAATGAAAAGGTCGTGAACGGCTGCTTTTAAACGCCGCCTGGCGCGATTGCGCGCGACAGAGTTCCCGACTTTTTTGCTGGCCGTAAAGCCAACCCTCAAATCTGCATCATCTTGCCGCGTTTGATCGCAGGCAGAGCCTTGCAGTTCTGATTCTGAATGAATTTTCGCGCCATTCAGCGCTTGTTGCCGTGCCTGAAGGATCAGACCCGGTGTAACCCATTTGTTTCTGGCAGCTGCGACGCGTAAGAATTGCGCTCGTTGCCTGAGGCGTCCGACCCTGGTCGGCATCCTGGTCTCAGGCCGAAAGACGTTTGCGTCCCCGGGCACGGCGACGTGCAATCACTT
>Ga0257122_1002582_pt1 | contig 11230 bp, 10 predicted proteins | sample SI106_120metaG_FD_190146 | JGI IMG/M metagenome (GOLD analysis project Ga0257122, IMG submission 190146) | Marine microbial communities from Saanich Inlet, British Columbia, Canada - SI106_120 | ecosystem: Environmental > Aquatic > Marine > Inlet | place: Canada: British Columbia | collected... | reverse complement strand
ATTGTCCCAACAAAAGGAACCACTTCCTGGCAAACGCCCAAGGCCTGCAAGATGACGTTCGAAAGGGGCGACTGGCTTGCGGCTTCGTCCGAAACCACGCCACTCGACACCAGTTCGTTGATCAACGACTGGTCCTCGGTTAGCTGATAGAGCTGCCCTCTGCGAAGCAAATACGCTCGACTGTCGCCAACATGACCGATAACGAGCACGTTCTGTTGCAGCGCCGCGACCGTGGCTGTTGTACCCATTCCAGCGTAACGACGCTCTACCGCAGCGCGGCTACGCACTTCCCGGTTGGCCACAACGAGAGATTGGACAACCGCCTTTTCCAGATCTTCTGCATCGCCGCAGAGTTGCCTGCTCACAGAGTCGCGAGCAATACGCGCCGCTACATCGCCGGAAGCTGCCCCCCCCATACCGTCAAAAACGGCGAGCAAGCCGCGGCCTTTCTCCAAGTCGATCTGTGCGGGTGCCCCACCTTCCATGTGGTCGGTGCGAGCGAGATCTTGTAATAGGAAGAGGTCTTCGTTCCGCTCTCGAATCTGCCCCAGATCCGTGGCAGCAGAGAATGTCGCGGTTACGTTTTTGCTAGGGGCGTTATCAGCCACGGGAGTCACAACGCAAGGAGCTAAGACTACGACGCGGATTCGAAGCGTAGGAGCTGGTCACCCACGCGAAAAATGTCACCTGTTTCAACGACGGGAATGTCCGCAACCCTAACGAACGTGCCATTGGAACTACCGAGGTCCTCAATTTCCGCGCGTTTGCCGTCCCATGAGAGCTTCAAATGGCGCCGAGACATAAACTCGTCGTCGTTAAACGCAAATTCACCTTCCTCACGCCCCAAAGTGACTTCGGCGTTGTTCAGATGGTAGATATCTCGCGTGATACCCGCCACCGTTTCTTGCCTGAGCCGGCCCCAAGGAGAGCGCGTTGGTGAGCCAAAGATCATCACGCCGTTTTCGAAGGCCGCATCAACTTCTGTTTCGACCGTACCGAGCAATTGGAACCGCAGCATTTGTTTGCCAAGCAAGACCTGGTCACCATTGCCTAGTTCCCGTTTTTCAATTCTTTGATAAATACCATTTACCGACTCCAGATCACTCAGGGACCATTTTCCATCCTTGAGTTCGAATCGACAATGCCTATCCGAAAGGTACGGGTCCTCGGAGAAGGTCAACGCACCCGCCGTTCGACCCACATCCACCGTAGCATCCGTGATTTCAAATATGTCGCCATCGCTGCCGTCGCGCTCTAGCGAAACCAACCGGGCGAGCACCTTGGGCTTGGCTTGCGGCACAGCTCGCAGATCCGATCCCGGCCCCATGGTTGCAGCACCGATATCCACATCTGGCTCTGCCTTCGCATCGTCTTCTTCCGCGGGTTCCGGTTCAGCTGGTGCTGGTGCAACGGGTTCCGCTGTATTTTTCTTGGCCTCGGTTGCCGACGGCGCTTCCGCCAGGGGGGGCGGAAGATCGAGAGCCGCTGGTCCTGCTGGGCTCGCGAAGGGTTCGTCGACAAGCGGTGGCGGCAAATCGATCGGTGCTGCAGACGGCGCCCTTGGTGCGGGCGCCTCGGGAGCAGCGGGAGCCGACCGAGGTGCAGGAGGTGCGATGGGTAACGATGCCGGCGGCATTCCCGCTGCGGGAGTTACACTCGCGGCCGCTGGCACAACCGCGGCCGGACTCGGCAAGTCACCCACGCCAACCTGAACGTCCGAAGCCATCATCGTTTTGGCCACCGCTGCGTCATCAGCGGCAGCAACAGGTGCAGGGGCTACGGGGGCGGCGGCAGGTGCAGGTGCAGCGACAGGCGCCGGTGCATCAGCGGGCAACGGTTGTCCACAGTGCTGACAGAATTTGAATCCATTGGGCGTTCGGCCACCGCAAGATCCGCAGAGTATCTTTGCTGCAGGGGCTGCAGGGGCTGCAGGGGCAGCAGGGGCAGCAGGGGCAGCTTCGGGAGCTGCAGGAGCGGGAGCTGCAGGAGCCTTCAGACTACCGCCGCATTGCTTGCAAAAATTCATGTCGGGGTTATTGGCGGCGCCGCAACCCGGACAAGCCTTCGTATCCGGGGCGCCCGCCTTCGAAGCCATTTGCCCCGTGGTGGCCGGCACTTCAGCCGCAGCCATCGGAGATCCACATCCCATGCAGAAGCTCGATTGATCCCGGTTTTCCTTACCGCATTTAGCGCACGCTGACATGATCCTCTTCCCTATTTGGCTTGGCCGACTTGGCCAGTTGCTCCGCGGAACTCGTATCCCGGTAATGCACATTTACAATCCGAGGTCACTGAGCTATACGGAGCTTTCCTCTTGTTGGCACAACCTATTGAAAGGAAAGTACCAATTCGCCTCATGGCCGTCAATCTCCAACCCCCACGCTCGATGTTATTGGCCCTGGCCCTCTCCGTCGTTCCCCTGGCGGCAAATTGCGGCCCCGTCGTTAAAACTGCAGCTTTCCGCGCTAGCCCCAATACGGTGCGCCGCGGTGACCTGCTGGGGCCGTTCACCGGCAAAGTGGTCGACGCCGATTCCCAGGCCCCACTCAGCGGCGTGCGGGTCTGGTGCAGCTGGGGCTTCGTAAAGGACGTAGGGGATGCCCTTCCCTATTCGTCCATGACAAAGACAGTCATCACGGGCGCGGACGGGACCTACGATATCGCAGCGTTGTCTCGATTTCCCACAGGATTCAAAATCCGACTCGCTCGATTCTCTCTCATTGCCTACAAGAAAGGCTTCGTCGCCTATCGCCACGACCGAATTTTCGGCCATCATTCTAGCCGACATTCGACCAAGACGGGCCGGCGCGCGGACTTCGCCCAGCGTTTCAATCAAATTCGATTGAACCGGTGGAGCACCGAACAATCGCATGCCCAGCATTTGCTTTTCTTGGGGGGCGACAAATCATTGCGCGACGCTAGCGCTTGGGAACGAAAACTGGCGGCCAAGGAATTGAATGCCACGGCACGCAGGGCGTCCTCTGGCGCGACGGCCTCACGCCCGACCGACAGCCCATCCAACGCCCCAACCAATGAGTCGCAGCTCAATCAAGCGGCCCTTCTGCTCAATACGGATGAGGTTCGTACCATCAACAACTATCGAGGCGCCTTCAAAGGCGGCGTACTCCCCGGACGCACCGATGCAAACGCCACCTACCATCTACGGGCGGTGAACCGTTCGGAACGCTACGATATCGCCGTCCGTTTGTGGCGCTTGTCCGGCGCGCCCGCGACGGCTCTCTACGAAAAGATGCTCAATGCCCTAGCCGACAGCCGCCAGAAAGATGAGCTCGCAGATCGCAATTTTGTCGGCGAACGAGGGGAAATTCGAGTACTTGGGCTCCTGGATCAAACATCATCCTCAGTAGTGCTCGTAACCTGTGGCAAGGGTCAATGCCCAACCGAAGAGAAACTCTTTGCCTTGGGAAAAAAAGTGGAAGCGAGGCTCGCCAAACTTCCCACCAAACCCTTGGTACCTTAGCCCCAGAAGAAGACGAAAAGTAGACACATGAAATGCCTCACCCTCAGTAGTCTGACCGCAATCATCGTCGCGTCGATGATTGGCGCCCCCAACAGCGCGTATGGGTTTGAGGGCGCTACGACCCACGCGGGCATGACGGGAAATGCCGCGCTTGCCAGTCAGCTTCACCGAAGCCTAACCCAAGCCGGCCATCCGCTTGGCCTCTTTGAGCTCCTGAAACTCGACCCAAGCAAAGCCCCGAGGCTGTCCGGGTACCTGCACAGGCTCGACCCTGATGGCGGTTTCAGGCCTGACGAGAAATTTCAACAAACCGCGCTGGCTTGGCTGATTGCGGGCAGCGCGCTAGCAGATATTCCCGACGGTGCGCGACTCAACCACTACTACACCCCCCAAAAGGGGAGAGACCCGAGAACAAAAGATCGGAAAACGAAGGGTTTGGCCAACACGTCAACCTTCACCAAATTTGAGGGAATACCGGCCCTCGAATGGCTTCAATCCAAAAACAATCTCCAATCGCTGGGACGTTTCTACGAGACCTGGCGCAAAGCGACTCAGCTTGCGGATATGCCTCAAGCACGGCAACACAATCGCGCTATGGCCCTGCTCGCCCTGGGGGGCATCCTCCATCTGTTGCAAGATATGGCTGTTCCCAGTCATACGCGCAACGACTACGCGGTGGGGCATTTTGAGAAACTAGGCAGCAGCACATTTGACCGGGGGTCGAGTTTCGAACGCCTTACTGGCATGCTTTTCGGCCGACTCGGTATCCCTTCCTACAAAGGCCCCGCCATTCGTTTCACTCGGGCGGCGGATTTTTTCAGCAACAAACACCATACGGGGTTGGCAGACCTTACCTCCCGCGGCACGTTTTCCCCCGGAACACTACCCCGATCCGTGAGGCTATTGTCCGGAGTGGATCTCAACAAACTTCGGCAGACCCTAACGCGGTCCTTACCTCTTCCCCTGCCCGGCTTGCCTCTCGTTGACATAGTTCGCGCCCAAAAGAGCGTTTGCTATGTGAAGGGCCCCAACCATTTGCTCTCAGCTTATTCTCTAGATGCGAACGACAATCTGCGTTTCTTCCTCGATCGAAAGGTCCAAATCAGCGTTTCGCGGCATGTCGTGCCACTCGCCGTCGGCTATTCGACCGCGTTCATCGACTTCATCCTCTCTCGCTTACCCGAAAACGGAAAAAACACTGCCCCCGGCCACTGAATGCCGGTAGAATCGCCTTTACTACGTCTTGTGAAGGGGATCGAAATTGAACCCAACCGGTCAATCCAACAAACGCATTCTGCCTAACGCCGCGGTCGCGATCCTAATCTGCTTCGCGTTCACCTCGGTCCGCGCGCAACAAACCACGCCAGCGCAGAAGACCGCCCAGGCCAAAGCACATTTCGGCAAGGCTGAAACAAAATATCGGCTGGGGGCGTTCGCCGAAGCTCTAGAAGGCTACAAGAAGGCTCTAGCGCTCGTTCGATCTCCAGGGATCGTCTTCAACATCGCTCAGTGTTATCGCAAACTCAGCGACGCAAAGCAGGGCATATTCTACTACGAGCTTTATCTCACGGATTGGGCCCGAGCAAACCCTAACAAGCCCATCCCTTTCGCCGACGAAGTACGCGCCTATATCGTCGAACTCAAGCAGGCTCAGAAGCAACAGAAACTGCTAGAAGAACAGAAACGTGAACGGGAAGCAAAGGCAGAGAGGGAAGCGCAAGAAAAGCGGCTCGCCGACGAAAAAAGAAAAAAAGAGGAAGAGCAACGCGCCAAAGAGGCCGAGGACGAAGCGGCCCGTCAACGAATGCTAACCGCCCAGGTAGAGGCGCAGCGGGGAATCAAAAAGACTTGGGCGTACGGCGCATTGGGCCTTTGTGCTGCGGCCGCGGTCACGGCTGCGGTGCTTTATGGTGTAGGGATGAGCAATCGCAGCGCGGCGGAAGAGGCTTACCTCGCCACAACGGAAGACGACCAAGCCGGTCGTGACTTACACTGGGCAGAAGTACAACACGAAGAAAAGAAAATCTGGGCAGCACATGCCATGAGCGCCGTGAGCGCCGCTGCCCTAGGCCTGTCAATCTACCAGTTTCTGACTATGCCCAAGGAGGAAACGAAGAAACGTGTTTCGTTTGATGTGGGGCCGCGAGGAATACTCGTTAGAGGAACGTTCTAGCAACGCAAGGTACTGCTCCCGTCGGAAGCGGCCGTGGCCTACTCTTCCCAGGTCACCTTCACTTGATATTCGCTGGCCCCCGATGCCCAACCATAGACCCCGATTTCCAGGGATTCACCTAGAAGGCTGGGATGGTTGCAGGTCTCGTCCGAGCCCTGACGATACGGACGACAATCAAACGCCTGTTGGGAAGGCTTGCTGTCAAAACGCGTGTACAGGTCGGCGTCATTGGTACCGCTCAGTACAACTTTGATATTCTTGGCTGCTGAAGGCAACGTGACCGCATGAAAGAGCATTTCGCCTTTGCCGACCTGCCCTTGAAACGTCTTCTCGTTGGTTTCTCCACCACCCGTTCCTGGGCCCTGGGGAACGTCTGCTACGCGTGCTGAACCGTACGAATGCAGATATTGCATCGAGATATATCCATACCCTGCACCATTTGCATTCTGGATACCGAAGCCGCTGGTGCCCCAGCTGTTCTTGAATAAGTAGAAGCCTTTTTCGACAACCGGCTCGCCTTCTTCGTCGACGACAATCTCGCCTTCTTTGTCACGTTTGGGGACTTCCAGAGTATCATCCCAACCGATGATCAGAATGGAATGGCCCGCACGATGCTTGTGGCTTTCCGTTACATCTTCGCTATTCGGAGCGAGAACGATACCCTTATTCCAGTTGCTCCCCGTCGTCGGCAAAGTGGACTTGCGATGGTTCCATGCCTGATAGAAGAAATCTAGGCCAACAACGACACCCGTCTTCTTATTCGTAATATGAGATTTGATGCTTCTGCTACTCACGTAACGGCCGGTGGGTAGGAAATATTTGTCGGCGTCAATGGCACCTTGGGGAGGCGCGCCGTTGGTGTAGCAACGTGTTGGCATATCGTCGCCCGCGCAAGCTGCGTCCTCGTCCTCTCCCCACTGGGAGATTTCGTAGGGCCACGCTTCTTCTTTAGGAATACCAAATTTGCTGATGGCGCGAAGGTTGGCCGCACCGTTTGAACCGGAGGAATTCGGAAATGCCCCCTCCTGAAATTTCGCCGACCACTGAAGATACTGCTCGGAAAAAGTCCATCGCGGGATGTCCTGCGACAAGATAAAGATGTTCCATATAGCCCACCGTCGAAAAGATCGAACAAACGCCTCGGCGTCCTTGGCTTTTTACCGGAGATTGAAAACCGACCAATGCAGTGTGCTTTTCAGGATAGGTACCGTCAGCCTTTGTATCGTAGGGCAGGCTGTCATTGTCTGGCGTGTTGCTGAAGACATCCTGGTAACTACTCAGGGGAGCTTCATCCCACCCTTGGGGCTCGCTGTCGATCGCCGCGCCGCAACCACTGAGAACCATGGAAACAAAGAGAGAAAGGAATAGGGGTGCCGTTGTTCTGGCCGTGAAATAAGACATCGTCGCCTCCGCCATGGTCGGCTTGATACCGCCACAGCTAATGATAATTGGGAGAAATGCTGGCTCTTTGCGGGATCAACCCACCGCGTTCATAGACGTGACGGTTGCCGGAGCGAGAGAGGCGCATTTTTTTTAGCGACATACGCAACATTTCTGCACGCAGGCCGAAAACCTAAGGGAATAAAGGAGCCTGTGATGAAATCGACCTGCCAGTTTCGACCGAAGACCAGCGTGCTCAGTCACCGACCGGAATGCCGGCCCAAAGAGCGGCCGGAGGATCCGCAGGGAACCGGCAGCAAAAACAGCACCGAAGACCGAAATACCCAGCGATGCCACGACCGCTTTCAGCTCCCCGCTGCAAAGACGACGCACCGCCGGGAAAAGTCCTTGATCGAGGGGCTGATTCGCGAGATCAGCCGGAACAACTCGAAACGCGTGGCCGCCATGCTCCGCAAAGGGCCAACCATGCGCGCACTTGGCCAAATGGGCCCTAAGGACCTCACGCGTTTGTTGCATCGCTGCGATGACGTTCCAGCCGGCAGAGCAGCCAATCGCGTCTACCAGGCACTGCAGAGGGCTGTGGCCACAACCTATCTCAACGCCTTTGCAACAGATGTGCAGCTGCTACTCGCCCGCCCGATCCGAGAGATAGAAAGACACCTAAGGGAGCCTAGCCGGCGAAATGAAGTCCTGGCTCTCATGCAGACGCAGCCCGAACAATTTGTCGCCCGTCTCAATTCACTGGGCATCGAGGCTGAATCGGCACAGGAAATTCGACGCAGCGGCGTTCCGTCGGTCGAGTTTACCCTGCGCCTAGCGGATAGCCGGCGCGCGTTGGATAAGGTCGGCCATTTGGCGCGAAATATGCTGCACGACGATTCTCACATCGGCTATCTGATCGATGGGAAACCGTTGGCCAATCGCGCCCGCCAATTGCTCAGAGACTTTCGCCCCGTTGCTCAACGAACGCGACAGCGGTTGGGAATCGACAAGAAATCGGCTGCAAGTGGAATGATTGGTCAGCTGTTGGTGCGGGGCAAAGAAATGCAACGAGATGCGCAATTGAGAAAGGCGATCCTTAAGACCACCCTGGCCGTTGTAGCGAGTATTGGTGGTTTTGGCGCAATGAGCTTCACCGCCAGCGTAGCCTACGGAGCCGCCACGACAACGCTCGATACGGTGCCAGAGCTGTTGATCAAATCCGAAAAAGCATCGATGCTACGCAAGGCGGCAACCGTTGGTTTGGCAGATGACCGACGCGCTGCCGAAGCAGAAGCAGAACGTGCTGCAGCCGAAACTTCCCTACTCCATAACGCCATTTCCGGCGGAGCCGTGGGGGGCGCCACCCATGGCATCGGCCATATTCTAGGCCCCACTGCTGACCAGCTACTCAAGGGAACGGAAGCGGTGCATAACGGAAAAAGGACACTGGAGCGTAATCTGTCTCAGAATCCCTGAGGATGTTACCCCTTGTTGGCTGCGGTATTGACGGCGTCTGCGCTGGCTTGTTCGCGGACAGCTTTCGGGCTGACAGGCGTCGTATCCAAAGACTCGATGCTGACCGTGTCGCCCAACGCGATATCGTCGGGTTCACGCCCCGAGAGCACCCTTGCCCGTTTACAGATTCGCGTGATGGTTTCGTCGAGGTCTTCCGATGGTTCCGTCGGTAGGGGGTCGGCGAAAGAAAGCTCCGCCGCCCGCATGCGTAAATAGGGTTCCACGTCACGTTGCAGGCTTAATGCACGATGCACATCGCGTCGCCTTCCGCGACCGGGCAAGAGCGCCAGCGCAAAAAGTGCCACACACCAGCCGATGATGGCGATGGTTGCGATTGCCCAGTCCATGGTTTCCTTGTTCCCCCAGTCGATCAAATACGACGTATTATCCGCACAATACCCCGACACCGCAGGTTTGGCCAACGTCAGGGGGATTTAGGTGCTTTGAACCACCCCTCTATGACCTTCGAGGCTGGCTTATTGCGAGGCGTATAGTTCTTATCCTCTTCCCCACCCGGACCGTACCAGTCCCAGAAGAAGACACCGGCCAAAATAGACTGTCCCGACCAGGCCTTGACGAAAGCGGCGTACGCGCGGCGTTGTTCTTCCAGGTCGAGGGGGGTGCTTTGCGTATAATCCCACGGGTTGACCGCGCCGCCATCGAGGCTGGGATAGCCGACTTCCGTGAAAATGAACGGGCGGCCCATTTCCTTGGACCATTTGCGGAGCTTTTCGCGCTCCAACTCCCACCCCTTCACCATTTGTTCCAGAGACGCATCGTTCGTTTTAGCGATGCTGTAGTAGGCCGTGAGACCCACCTGATCCACCCATTTCCAGAATTTTACCGGCCGGTAATGGTCCCAGTTTGCCGAATAGAGAAGTTTTCCCTTGTAGACTTTGCGAACCCGATTGATCAGCGTGGTCCAGCGTCCCACCATCTCTTCGGTGGAAACCAATTCCGAGCCCACGCTGAGCATCGCCACCTTCGTCTTGGCGGCAATTGAAGCAAAATGCAGAATGAACCGTTGATAGCTCTTCCACCAATCATCCCAACTCTTGGGTTTGATCGTTCCTCGCCATTCCAGGGGTTTACGTTTCTGCACGTCGATGATGGGAAAAAGAAGTACTTTCAAGCCCCGCGCGTGGGCGAGTTTGATCATTTCCACGAGTTTGGATGTGGAAGTGGAATAGTCCTTTCGTGGCGAGATGGAGGTCGACCTCACATCCGGCGTGGACCAAGCCACCACCATGGAGACGCTATCGGCGCCTAAGGCCTTGATTTCGCGAAGAATCTTATTCAGTTTGGCTGGCTTGATAGCGGTATGATGCCCGATGGCCACACCTTTGACGAAGGGCGAGGATTCAGCCCAGGCAAAACTGCCCAGACAAAGCATTGAAATAACAAAACTAGTTAGTGTCCAGCGCGTATATCGCATCGTTGGTTCGCTATGGTCTCAGTTGCTTCTGCTCGGTCGCTTGGTCAAAGGGCATTGGCGTTGCCGACATCCCCGCATCGGATCCTTGACCGATGGCCGACCCGTGCAAATTCACACATACTTAACGTTATGGAAAGCCATAGGGTTACCCGACACAGGCCCATTTTTCCTCCAAGGAGATAAGATGCGAAAATTGCTAAAGAAGTTAAGAAAGGACCAACGCGGGCAGGGGATGACGGAATATATCATCATCGTCGCTCTCATCGCCATCGCCGCCATCGGCGTGGTCACGCTCTTTGGCGACAACATCCGCAACCTTTTCGCCGGAGCCAGCGACGCGCTAGCAGGCCAGCAGAAGGTGACCGTCGGAACGAACAAGGCTGCCTCGCACCACAAAAAAAGCAGCAATCTGAAAGACTTCGCGAAGAACAACAAAGGGAAATAGCCTGCGACGCCCCCCCAACTTCCCCCGTGACAACGGGTAGACTGTGTCGACGTTTAGTTGGGCCGTGGCTATGCCCGATGCGCTTTGCCTACTTATTTGCCTAATCGCAACGTACACGGATTTAAAGGAATATCGAATACCGAACTGGCTGACGCTTTCGGGCGTTATTGCGGGACTACTGTGCAATACGATTCTGGTCAGCATGCTCTTGGGCCCGTCTGCCGGTTTTTTCCGGGGCTTCGTCCCAGCGTTGGCCGGCTCCCTTTTGCTATTTCTAACGTTCGCCGTCATGGGTGCGTTCAACCTCGTCGCCATGGGCGACGTCAAACTCATGGCCGCGGTGGGCGCTTGTTTGCGCTGGCCCACCGTGATCTACGCCCTGCTCTACGTCCTCGTCGCCGGCGGGGTTTTGGGCATCATCATTTCTTTGCTGAAGGGCCGCCTCGCGCAGGTACTGAGGAATATCCTTCGCCTGGGGGCAAAAGCGGTGGGCGGCGCCAAGAAAGAAGACATCGAATTGCATCGCATCCCCTATGCTCTGGCGATTTTGGTCGGAGCCAACTTGGCAGCTGCGATCAAATACTATCCTCAACTCGCACTATTTTAGGATTGCCCAACCATGGGAAACTTGACCAAATTCACGTATTTAGTTAACGTACCGTCATTCTGATGAACCGTCGAATCGTCGCCTCAATGGCATTCTTATCACTCGCCTTCTTCTCGAACGCGCACGCACGCGCTGAACGGGTCATTCGTCTTACCGTGGGTCAATCTCAGGTAGTCGCTGCCAAGGGAACG
>Ga0257122_1002579_pt1 | contig 11237 bp, 12 predicted proteins | sample SI106_120metaG_FD_190146 | JGI IMG/M metagenome (GOLD analysis project Ga0257122, IMG submission 190146) | Marine microbial communities from Saanich Inlet, British Columbia, Canada - SI106_120 | ecosystem: Environmental > Aquatic > Marine > Inlet | place: Canada: British Columbia | collected... | reverse complement strand
TTCAATAAAAGGTAATTGAGGAGTAATTTTACTTCCAGCATTAATTGTTAAATGAGGAATACTTGCAGATTCTAAAGCTGTTTTTGTTAAAAGACCAGGAGTAGGTTTTCCATCAGGAGTCATTGGGATATTATCAATGGTTTTACAATATCCATAGTGAAGATATTCTGCATCAGCTGGAGGAGTATATTGCATTGAATTAATGTCAGCACCGGCAATAGTAATTCCAGGAATTTCACAAGTTTCAGTATATGACATTACAAAAGAAAAAAGAAATCTTCCAGATTTTACATATTCAAGGAAATTTTGAGCCTGTTCAACATTACCAAATAATTCAAAATCTTCCAAAAATATCACTAACCCATCATGTCTAGAAACTGTTGTTCAGTTCGTTTTTGCATTATCATATTAGTCATTTTTTCTTTTCCTATAGTAGATACTTCAGTTGGACCATAATTATGACCGGGATATAATACTAAATCATCATCTAAAGAATGAAGTACATCAAAAAGACTATGATAAAGTTTAGATGCACTACCTCCGGGCAAATCAATCCTACCACAATTACCAACAAATAATGTATCACCTGAAAAAATATTTCCATCGCCTACTAAACAAATACTATCATTAGAATGTCCAGGGGTGTGAAGAACTTTTAATTTTGAATTACCAAATTCAATAAAATCACCATCTTTTACAATAATATCATTTTTCAATGTTGAAGATTCATGTTGAATGATAGGGGCTTTGGTAGAATCTACCATTTCTTGATTTCCTCTAGTATGATCATCATGATAATGAGTGTTAACAATATATTTTATTTTTAGATTATTATTTTTAATTATTAATTCTAATTCCATTAAATTCCAAGAAGGATCAATAATTATAGATTCATTAGTAGATTCATCAACTACAATGTAAGAAAAATTCTGCATTGGTCCAACAGGTATTTGATGTACTATCATAGAATTCCCTCTTCAGCTTCAACAGGAATTCCAATTTTTTCCGCATATAGTTCACCAGTCAAATCCTTTCGTTTTGGAATACCTTCCTTCATTTTATGAAATGTGACTGTCATGTCACATTTTGTAAAAATATTAGCAGTATTTCCTGTTTGAGGATCTAATCCAGACGGAACATCTACGGCAAATTTGTAACAATTAATTTGATTGATATAATTAATTGCAGATGCATATGGTTCTCTTATATCTCCAGAAATTCCAGTACCTAAAATTCCATCTATAATAATATCAGGTTTAAAATTAAAATCCAAAGAATTTCCAGACATTAATTTTATCGATGGCATTTTTTTTAAAATTGACCAATTCCAATTACTTTCATTAGTTTTAATTTTTTCAGGATCACCAAGTAGCATAACAGTAACATTTGAGCCATATCCAGCTAAATGTCTAGCCATTACCAAACCATCTCCACCATTATTTCCCAAGCCTACAAAAACTAAAACATTTTTTGAGGCTATATTTTCGAATTTAGTAATTAAACGTCTTACTGCGGCAGCGCCAGCATTTTCCATCATGAATTTTTTTAAAAAACCCATCTCATGACCTTTATTTTCAATTTGATACATTTGATCTACTGTTATTTCCATATTTTACATGAAAATAGTTACTAAAATAAAAGTTTAGTAAACGACTTTATTCTAGTTTTAAAATATTGTAACATGACATTAAAAAATGTTAAACCATCATTAAACAAAATTACAAAATCATTAGCTGCAACTCAAAATTCAAGAGAGTTTTTGCTAAAAAACACTAGAGAAATAATTATTTTATGTAGTAAATCAATCATTGCAGTTCATAAAGGAGAGATAGCAATGGCAAAAAATAATTTAAAACAAGCTGATACATTATTAAAAAAATACAAAAAAAAGGCAACAGGTCAATTAAGAAGATATCTCATTACACCAGAACAAGAATTTGTTGAAGCAGCATGTTTAATTGCAGTTGTTGAAAAAAAAGATATTCCATCAGATAAAAAATTAGCAGTGATGCCAGAATCATATGTTTTAGGATTATTAGATTGTGTAGGAGAGTTAAAAAGAAAAGTCTTTGATGAAATGAGAACAGGTAATATTGATGAAGCAGTAAGATTTTTTGAAATCATGGAAGGCCTATATCTTCAGCTTTATACTTTCTCATTATATGATAAAGTTGTAAAAGAGGCAAGACGAAAAATTGATGTAAATAGAATTCTAGTGGATGATGTTAGATCTGCAATTACAGAAGAAAAAAGACGAACAGAATTAATTAAAGCATTAGAAAAACTAGAAAAATAATTTTAAAAAAATGGTGCGGATGATGGGATTTGAACCCACGTACTCCTAAGAGACTAGCCCCTCAAGCTAGCGCCTTTGGCCAGGCTGGGCGACATCCGCAACGATAGAATCTTGTATGGTTTTTATAATCCTTGGCGACTTTTTTGAACGTGTTAATTCCAGTCAGATGTTTTACATGTGGAAATTTAATTGCTGATAAATTCAATGATTATCAAATTAAAGTTAAAGCAGGAGAGGATCCTGAAAAAGTTCTAAATAATTTAGCAATTAACAGATATTGTTGTAGAAGAATGCTTTTGACTACTGTTGAAACAATCCAACAAGTAATTCCATTCTATGAATCAATTCAGAAAAGAAAAGAAGAAGTTGAAGCTGAATTAGATTAACTTGTCCAAAATTACTTCAATTGAAGGACGTGTGTTATTCAATAGTAGAGGCAGTAAAACAATCGAAATTGACATAAAATCAGACAATAAATTTCTAGGAAGAGTTTGTGCACCATCAGGTGCAAGTGTAGGAAAATATGAAGCAGTTAGTTTTCCAAATGGAGGTCCTGAAGAAAGTCTCAAAATTTTAACACAAAATTCTCAAAAATTTATAGGATTAGATTCATCAGATTTAAAAACAATTCATGAAACTTTGAAAAGATTAGACGATACTAATAATTATTCAATCATTGGAGGGGCACTTGCATTTGCAGTAACAATTGCATCAATGGAATCAGCATCAAAATCATTAGAACAACCATTATTCAAAACATTATCACCAGATTCAGATGTTAAATGTCCATTTCCATTAGGAAATATTTTAGGTGGTGGTGCACATGCAGGGCCTGGAACTCCAGATATTCAAGAAATTTTAATTTGTGCAACAGGTTCAAAAACTATCGAAAATGCAATTGAAACAAATTTAGCAGTTCATAAAGAACTACGGAAAGTTTTAGAAAAAGAAGATCCTAACTTTACAAACGGAAGAGGAGATGAAGGGGGATGGGCGCCAAAATTAAAAAATCATAAAGCATTAGAAGTTTCAGCAAAAGCTTGTGAGAATTTAGGATTTACTTTAGGTAAAGAAGTTTCATTAGGAGTAGATTTTGCATCATCAACACAATGGAATGAAAAGAAAAAAAAATATTTGTATGATAGAGCTGGATTTGAAAATTCAACTGGAGAGCAAATTGATTTTGCAGCAGATATTATTGATAAATTCAAATTAATTTATGCTGAAGATGCAGTTCATGAAGAAGCATTTGAAGACATGGCAGAATTAACTGCAAAATTCCCAAATACACTTGTCACAGGAGATGATTTGACAGTTACAAGTAAAGATATCATGACAAAAGCAATTAGTGTAAAAGCATGTAATGCAGCAATTTTGAAAGTCAATCAAGCAGGCAGTCTATTTGATGCTCTTGAATTTGCAAATGTTGCAAATCAAAATAACATCAAATTAATTACATCACATAGATCTGGAGAATCTACAGATTCTCAAATTTCACACATAGGTATAGCAACAAAGTCAAAAATGCTCAAAATAGGCGTCGTGGGAGGTGAAAGAGTAGCAAAATTAAACGAATTATTACGTTTATCAGGGCATGATTTTATATGTGGCATGGCGGAGATTTAAAATCGTCATGAGTGAACAAACTGAAGCAATAGACATCAAAAAGAAAGTTATTTCAACAGGGATCAGAGTTGGAACACAAGTTAAAACAAAATTCATGAAACAGTTTATCGAAAAAGCAAGTCCAGAAGGACTTTACATGTTAAATATCGATATGACATTAGAAAAAATCAAGACGTCTGCAAAATTCATCAATAGAGTAGGAGCAGAAAATATCATAGTATGTTCAGGTAGACAATATGCAGGAATTCCAATTGAAAAGTTCTGTGAGATGACAGGAGCTAAACAACTTCTTGGAAGATTTATGCCAGGAACTTTAACTAATCCATCATTACCATATTATATTGAACCAAAATTAGTTCTAATTTCAGATCCTGAAGTAGATGAACAAGCACTAATTGAAGCAACTAATGCAGGAATTCCAATAATTGGAATTGCAAATACAGATAATATTACATCAAAATTAGACATCATTATTCCAGCAAATAATCGAGGAAGAAAAGCACTGGCAACAGTTTACTGGTTACTAGTTCGTCAAATTCTCATTGAAAAAGGAGAATTAAAAGAAAATGAATCAATGAAATATGAAATTGATGATTTTGAAGCAAAGATGACAGAAGAGGAAATCGAATAAACCAATTCAAGTGTTTAATTGAAATCTAAAGCATCAGCTCCAGGAAAAGTTATTCTGTTTGGAGAACATTTTGTCGTGTATGGTGTTAAAGCAATTTTATGTTCGATCAACAAAAGAGTTACAGTAACTGCAGAAAAAACTAGTGAAAGAAAAATTTCCATAAATTCTGAAATAGGAAAATTAGTTCTTGAACCTAATAAATCAATTTTAGAAATTAATTCTCCATTAAAACCATTTTATTATTTAGCAAATAAAGCAATAGAAAATGAAGATACAGGAATACATATTGAAATTAATTCAGAAATACCATTAGGTGCAGGACTAGGTTCATCATCAGCCTGTTGTGTCGCAGGTTCTGCAGCAATTTTTAAATTATTTGGAGAGATATCTAAGGAAGAAATCTTAAAACGTGCAATAGAAGCTGAAAGAACAATTTTTGAAAATACATCAGGAGCAGATTGTACTGTTTGTACATATGGAGGTGTTATGGAATATGATAAGAATAAGGGTTTTAAAAAAATTCAAGATGAGCCTAATTTTCAATTGATAATAGTAAATTCAAACATAGAACATTCAACTCAATCCATGGTTTTCAAAGTTAAAGAATTTGAAAATAGAAATAAAGAAGAATTTTCTAAATTAATAAATTTAGAATCAAAATTAGTAGAAGATGTTTTAAAATTAGTTAAAGAAAAGAAAATAAAAGAAATAGGAGAAAAAATGAATCAAAATCAAGAATATTTAGAAACTTTAGGAATTTCAAATAATGAATTGACAAAGATGGTAAAAATAGGACAAGAGTCATCTTATGGAGCAAAAATAACAGGTTCGGGTGGTGGAGGATGTATTTTTGTATTAACAAATGAATCAAATTTACAAAAAATACTAAAAGAATTCAAAGATAGTAATTACGAATGTTTTTCAGCTAAAATTGATTTCAAAGGACTAAATACTTTTTAATTGATTAGATAGTTTGGTACAACATGATTCTAGTAAAATTAGGTGGATCAATTATCACAAATAAAGAAAAGCCATTATCAGCAAGAAAAAAAATAATTGATAATATTACAAAAAATTTGAAAAAAATTAAAGAACCAATCATAATTGTTCATGGGGGAGGATCATATGGACATTATTGGTCTGTAAAATATGATATGCATACAAAAGAAAAAAAATATGGTATTAGAGGAGTTTCAATTATTAAAAATTCAATGATTGAATTGAATAAAATCATTTTAGATTCATTATTAAAAAATAAATTGAATCCATACTCTTTACCTCCAACTGATTTTATGTCAGGTAACAAACCAATTAGAAAAAAAATCAAAGAAGTTGAAAAAATAGCAAAATCAGGCTTGATTCCAGTTACATATGGAGATGCATTATGGTTTGGTCAAAATAAAACATACATTTTATCAGGTGATAAAATAATGACTCATTTTGCAAAAGTTCTAAAACCAAGATTGTGTATTTTTGCATTAAATGAAGATGGACTTTATTCTGATCTAAAATCAAAGAAACTAATTTCTGAATTAAAAGGAGATATTCCGTTAATGTCAGAAAACAAAATGGATGTAACAGGGGGAATGACTAGAAAAGTGGAAGAAGCTATTAAAATTTCTAAAATGGGTATGAATGTATTTTTTGTTAATGGGGGAAAACCAGAAAGAATTGTAAAAGCTGTTCAAAATAGAGAGTTTAAAGGAACCATGTTTAGAGGTAAGAAAAATGCCTGAAGAATTAGTAATTTTAGTAGATGAAAACGATAATCCAATTGGAACAGAAGAAAAAGTAAAATGTCATTTACCAAATGGAAAATTACATAGAGCATTTACTGCATTGTTGTTTGACATTGATGGAAGATTAGTATTAACAAAACGGGCAAAAGAAAAAATGTTATGGCCAGGAGACTGGGATGGAACATTTGCAAGTCACCCTAGAGAATCAGAAGGATATGTTTTATCAGGTGAAAGAAGAATGCCTGAAGAATTAGGAATTACTGGAAAATTAGATTATTTTCATAAATTTGAATATCATGTACCATACAAAGACATAGGTTCTGAAAATGAAGTTTGTGGAACTTTAGTAGGAGTGATTGACAAAAATATAGAATTAAAAGAAATTGAAGGAGAAATTGATGAAATTAAATGGATTTCAGCTAAAGAGTTAGTTGCTGAAATAAAAACAAATCCTGAAATTTATTGTCCATGGATGTTAATTGCACTTGAATTACTTGAAAAATCAGACCAATCTATGCTCAAAAAACATGAAAATATCTTATCTACATGGTTGAATAATGAAGTACATGAGGGATTACAAGAAGCAATTAAGACACACATTCCAGCAGAAAAATGGAGATTAGTAAATGAAAAAAACTAAACAAATTGAAAAAAATGCTAAAATTGTAAACAAGTATCTTAATTCAAAATTAAAAGGTAATCCAAAAAAACTCTATGATGCAGCAGGACATCTTATTGTTAATGGTGGAAAAAGACTTAGACCATACATGGTAATTAGAAGTTGTCAAATTTTAGGTGGTACGTCATCTAATGCAATGATTGCTGCAAGTGCAGTAGAAATGGTACACAACTTTACTCTAGTACACGATGACATTATGGATAATGATGAAATGCGTCACGGGGTTCCAACAGTACATAAGAAATTTGGTATGCCAATTGCAATTTTAGCAGGTGATGTATTATTTTCAAAAGCATTTCAAATTATTTCAGAATCAAAATTATCACCAAATGCAAATACACATTTGATATCCAGACTTGCAAAAGCTTGTGTCAATGTTTGTGAGGGTCAATTATTAGATATTAAAATGGCAGATGAAAAAAGAATTCCAACAGAAACAGAATACATTACAATGATAGGTAAAAAAACAGCAGCACTATTTGATGTGTCATGTGCAATGGGAGCAATTTGTGCAACAAACAAACCTAAAGATATTTCAAATCTTTCAGCATTTGGAAGAAATTTAGGAATCGCATTTCAGATTACAGATGATTTGATAGGAGTGATGGGTGATCCTAAAGTTACAAAAAAACCAGTAGGAAATGATTTAAGAGAAGGTAAGAAATCTCTTCCAATTTTAATGGCAATAAAATTAGCAAAAGGTAACGAGAGAAAAACAATACTCAAAGCATTTGGAAATTCTAAAATTTCAAAGAAAGATCTAAACAAATCTGTAGAAGTGATTCGTTCCTTAGGTATTGAAGAAAAAGTTAGAAAACAGGCTTTAAAATATGCTGAAAAATCTAAAAAATCATTAACAAAATACAAAGGAACCGCTAAAGTAGAATTAACAACATTATTAGATTTTGTAGTTAAGCGAAGTGTGTAATTACAATAGAAGGTACTATCATGGATGAAGAAATTAGAAAAGAAATTAGAAAAATGACTCTTCAAAATGCATTTGAACATGGAGGAGAAACTCGAGATAAAATAATTTTAGGAAAGATTCTTGGAACTAAACCAGAATTTAGAACCAAAGTAAAAGAAATTTCAATTGAAATAGCTGAAATTGTATCTAGTGTAAATCAATTGTCAATTGATCAACAAAAAAAAGAAATTTATGAAAAATTTCCAGAAATTTTAGTACCTAAAGAAAAAATAAAAGAAAGAGAAGGATTACCTGAATTAAAAAATGCACAACAAGGAAATGTCATTACAAGATTTCCTCCAGAGCCAAACGGTTATCCACACATAGGACATGCAAAAGCAGCCATCATTAATTCAGAATATGCAAAAATGTATGGAGGAAAATTTATTCTAAGAATGGATGATACAAATCCTGAAGCTGAAAGAATGGAATATCATGCAGCAATTAAAGTAGGATTAGAGTGGTTAGGAATAGAATTCGACATAGTAAAAAGTACTTCAGATGATATGGAAGTATTTTATGAAAAAGGAATGGAATTAATTAATTCTGGAAAAGCCTACATTTGTAAATGTAAAAGAGACGACATTAGTAAAAACAGACGAGAAAGAAAAGCATGTAAATGTAGTATGGAAAATATAAATAAAAATATCGATAATTGGGGGAAAATGGAAACTAAATTCAAGTCAGGGGAAGCAATTGTTAGATTTCGTGGAGATATGAAAGCAGATAATGCAGTAATGAGAGATCCAGTATTATTCAGAATAATAGAAGGAAAACACTACACAGTAGGTGAAAAATATAGAATTTGGCCAAGTTATGATTTTGCAGTTGCTATTGAGGATAGTATTGACGGAGTTACGCATGCTTTTCGTTCAAAAGAATTTGAGTTAAGAGAAGAGTTGACTGAAACAATTTTAGATTCATTAAATATGAGAAAACCACAACAAGGTTTTTTTTCAAGATTAGAATTCAAAGGGATGCCAATTTCAAAAAGAATTATCAAACCGTTAATTGAAGAACGTAAAGTTTCATGGTATGATGATCCTAGACTACCAACTTTAGAGGCATTAAAAAAAAGAGGAATCAAACCAGAAGCAATAAGAAAATTTATCATGTCATTAGGATTAACCAAAGCAAATACTCTTGCACCATTTGAGTCTCTTGAAGCATTTAATAGAAAAATTGTTGATGAGAATAGTATTCGATTGTATATGGTAAGCAATCCAAAAAAACTTTTAGTAAAAAATTTATCAATAACATCTATTGAAATTTCAAATCATCCAATAAATGATATGGGTAAAAGAAAAATTGATGTTGATGGAAGTTTCTATATTTCTGGCGAAGATGCACAAAATATCAAAGAAGGGAAACAAATTAGACTTTTAGGATTAGGAAATATTTTGATTACAAAACAAGGAGAAGAATTAGAAGGAGAATATGTAAAAGATGGAGACATTAAAAATATTCCAAAAATACAATGGGTTTCACAAAAAACAGCACATCAAATTAAAATGATTATTCCAAAAATCCTGTTTATTAATGATGAATTCAATGAAAATAGTTTAAAAGAGATAACGGCATATTGTGAGCCACATTACTTACAGATAAAAGACGGAGATGAGATACAATTTATTAGATTTGGATATTGTAGAAAAGATTCACAAAATCAAGCGATTTTTACACATAAGTGATGAAATATGAAAATAGTTAGAGTAACAGATGGTACCACTGAAACATACGGTTTTCTTAAAGACACTAAAATAGCTATAAAAAGTGAAATTACAGAATTAACAGGCGTACCAATTCCCATCAATGTCAAAGATTTTTTGTTTGATGGATGGTATGATGAAATTAAGAATAAAATAAACGAATTAGAATACAGGGAAGATATTTCAAAATATAAGCTATTAGCACCCATTCCAAATCCAAGTAAAATAATATGTCTAGCATTCAATTATTCGGATCATGCAAAAGAGCAGGGATTAGAAGCAATTGAAGATCCAGCATTTGTAATGAAACCAAGAACAACACTAAATCATACAAAATCAGATATCGTATGTCCAGACTTTGTCACACAATTAGATTATGAAATCGAATTAGCCTTGATCATTAGAAAAGATTGTAAAAATATCAGTGTAGAGGATGCAAAAGACATGATATTTGGATATATGATTTTCAATGACACATCAGCAAGAGATATTCAAAAAACAGATAAACAATTTACCAGAGGAAAAGGATTCGATACATTTGCACCATGCGGACCATGGATTACAACAGCTGATGAAATAGAAAATCCCCAAAATCTAAAAATGTCAACAAAAGTTAATGGGGAAATAAGACAAAACTCTTCAACAAACAAAATGTTTATTAAAATTCCAGAGATAGTTGCAAAAATTAGTAAAGTGATGACATTAGAAAAAGGAGACATAATTTCAACAGGAACACCAGCAGGTACAATGTTAAACAAACCAAATGCAGTATATCTAAAAGACGGCGATGAAATAGAAATGGAAATAGAAGGCTTAGGAATGTTAAACAATACAATAAGAGTAGTTAAATCAAATTAAATCAAAGATTTTCTCATCAAATTGAATGAAATTCTATATTCTAAAGAATCAAATGAAGATAGTTTCTGTTTAGTTAAAATTTGAATTCGCTCATAATTTTTTTCAATTGCATAATTTTGTAAATAAGAAATAATATCAGATAAAGTTTCAAATGAGCCTGAAAATAGAGTTACAATCAAAGTCTTTTCATCATGTTTATAATCTACAACTATGGCAACAGAAATTTGACCATTCAAACTAGATTGAATGATTTTATTTTGAGCACACAAATCCGATAGAATTTTTTCATTAGTTGAAAACCATCTCCAGGAATTTACATAATAAGGAAATAGATTAGAAGATACGGATTTTACAAATTCAATTTTATAATGAGAGTTTATTTTAGGAACTAATGAATAAAAGTGCCATATTTCAGATAGTTCATAATTTAATGAGTTAGCCATGGAAATAGATGGAATATTTTCAGTGTCTATTAACATGTAAGAAAATAATGCGTTAGTTTTTTTTCCAATTAATTCAGCGTGAGTAACAAGTTTTGAACCAATCTTTTCCCTTCTAAAATTAGGATCAATTCTAATTCCTTCAATCCATATTTGATTTTCAGAATAAAATGCATGACATATGCCAACTGGAAATTGTTTTTCAAATAAAAACAAATTACCTTCTTCTAACCAAGAAGACCAAACTTTATCAATATAATCCCCCCAAGAAAATGTGTTCTTACAAAATTTT
>Ga0257122_1002569_pt1 | contig 11266 bp, 7 predicted proteins | sample SI106_120metaG_FD_190146 | JGI IMG/M metagenome (GOLD analysis project Ga0257122, IMG submission 190146) | Marine microbial communities from Saanich Inlet, British Columbia, Canada - SI106_120 | ecosystem: Environmental > Aquatic > Marine > Inlet | place: Canada: British Columbia | collected... | reverse complement strand
GAGACTGTCAGCTTTTTTGTGTAAGTTCGCCTGAGGTTCATCAGACAGGCAACCGCCCCTCAAAGTATATCGCAAATTGATTCATAGCTCGACCCCAGTTTTGGATCGGCATGGTCCATTTTTTCTCCGCAATAGATAAAGCTAGGTAGAGCAATTTGAAGACGGCGTCGTCAGTGGGGAAGTGCCCCCTGTTCTTGATGATTTTTCTTAGCTGGGCATTGATCGATTCGATGGCGTTGGTGGTGTAAATCGCCTTTCGAATGTCCTTGGGAAAAGCCAAGAAGGGGATCACACGCTCCCAATTGTTTCGCCAGGATTTACCAATCATCGGATACTTGTCGTTCCATTTCTCCTCAAACTCGGTGAGCGCCTGCTCAGCGGCGTCTTCGGTGTCGGCGGTGTAGACAGGCTTGAGTTCGCGGGCGACTTGCTTGCGTTCCTTCCAAAGCACGTAGCGCAGCGAATTGCGAATCATGTGGACGATGCAGGTCTGAACAGCGGTCTTCGGAAAAACCGCCTCAATGGCATCCGGAAAGCCTTTCAGCCCATCGCAGCAGGCAATGAGGATATCGTTCATGCCACGATTCTTCAGCTCGGTGATCACCTTGAGCCAGAATTTGGCTCCCTCGGTGGTTTCAATCCAGAGGCCTAAAACTTCTTTCGTTCCCTCGAGATTGATGCCGAGGGCCATGTAAACGGATTTATTGCGAACGGTCCCTTGGTCGCGAACTTTTACCACCAATGCGTCGAGAACGACGATGGGCCACACGGGGTCCAGCGGGCGGCTTTGCCAGGCCTTCACTTCCTGCATCACTGCGTCGGTCACGCGCGATACCAGATCCGGGGAAACCTCAACGCCATAAAGTTCTTGAAGATGACCTTGGATGTCCCTGACCGTCATTCCTCGGGCATACATAGAGAGAATTTTGTCGTCGAATCCATCGAAATGCCGCTGGTGTTTTTTCACCAATTGCGGCTCGAAACTGCCGTCTCGGTCCCGCGGTACCTCGATCGGCAACGCCCCCTTGTTGGTTCTCAGCGTCTTCTTGCTATGACCGTTGCGGCTATTGCCGCTCTTCCCAGCGACGCGCTCGTGCTTTTCATAACCAAGATGGTCGTCGAGCTCTACGCTCATGGCGCGCTCTACAAGCGCAGCCGTCAGCTGTTTCAGGATGCCGTCGGGGCCAAGAAAATCTTCCGGATTCTTGTATTCCTTCAGCAGCTCGTCTAATAATTCTTTTCGTATCTTGCTCATGGTTCCCTCCTGTTACAGGATCGGAACCTGACCGTAAACCCACTCAGCTATTTACACAGAATTCCTGACAGTCCCGTAGCTAACTTAGCTATTGGGTCCCGCATTAGCCCAATTTATCAACCTTGGCCTTCAACATTTCTGTTCGCGCCATCTGCGAGCGCCTCGATTCCAATCGCTAAGCAGCCCCCTTCTTGCCCCGCCTTCGCCACCGCGCCACCTCCAAATCGATTCGCCCACCCTTTATCTCCACCCCTTCTTGCCGCAAGAGTTTGCGTTGCCGGCGCTGGCGCACCTCATTAGGGCCAGAAAACTCGCCCTTGGCGTTGACCACCCGGTGCCAAGGCACGCCCTCATCTCGCAACGCGGCCAATGCAAACCCCACATTACGTGCAACACCTCTTGACCCGAGAGCCGCCCCGATATCGCCGTAGGTGGCCACACGTCCCTGTGGGATCTTCTTTACCATGGCGTAGACTCGCGCGTAGAACCCCTCGGTTACCACACGCGGCTCTGGGCCGCGGGGTGTCGCGATCAACTCATCTGGCTCTTTCCGCTTTCGCTTCGCCATCCGCCTCTCCTCGCTCAAACAGTACTCTACTTCATTCATCGTTTGTATGAGCAAGAGCCGTACCCGCCAACGGACACGAATTTCCGGGGAACTACACGTTGTTGGTGGAGATGGCGCCCGGATCTCGGTCCGGCGGCGAACGGATTTCGGACGCCTTGCCCAATTGGATGAGGCTGCGAGATATCTGAAGCTCGATACGCCACACGACCTTTGATCATATGCGTTACAGGCGATCCTTTTCCTCTCAAGAAAAGACTTCCTTTGTTTCCAAACGGGCTCAGAGACTGCGTATTCCTCGCTTATAGAGCCGACCGCGTACCTTGGCACGACAATCGCATCTCCCGGTTCGGTAAGCCGGGTCCCCAAGCAACGTGATGCGGCCTGGGTCCACGGATATTTACACTCGGCCCTTCGGGGCAGACACGAAACTCTAGAAAGGAACTGAGCATGAGGAAACTGGGAAAGATCGCCTTGGTGACAATGGTGGGATGGGCGTTGTGTACAGATCAGGCGAACGCCGCCGATAACGCCCACGTCCATCAGATAGCAACGGCCGGAATGAAAAGCGTTCGACGGGCCATCAAGAAGGCTGGAACGGTTGAACGCTTGCGCGCACTCGGTGCACCGGCCATCGTGCTTCGCCAGGCAGGTTTGCTAATGCGGGCGGCCCAAAGAGAACTAGTCGCCCCCCTCGCCAATGGCAAAGATGCGGACCTCTTCGTCAACACCCTGGCGACCGCCACCGGATATACCCAATTGCACACCACGTTCGGCCGCGCTTCGGCGAACGAGCGAAGACTCAGCCTGCAATGGAAGCCGCTAGGCGGCCAAACGGAGCACTTCTCAAGGGAGGCTGCTATGACGGTTGAGGGAGCGCGCGCCGATATGAACTTCCGAGTCTGGGATGCCCAACGCAATGAAGTCGTCCGTGGACGTACCACATTTGACATCGTTCAACCCGTGCCCGCTGGCGCCAACCGTCATCTTCTTGCCGAGCGCATGATCGAAACCGCCGTGGGGGTCAAACCAGTTCCGGGTACCACCCTCGTTGTCAAAGCAGGCAAGAAGGCGAGCGGCGAGCTTCGTCACGACGTGGCAGTCTGGCATCCGGTGGCTGAGGGCAAACATCGCCGAATTCCCGTCTCCAAAGACCAAATCGATAATATCCATACCGCCTGGTCTTATATCAACAGGTTCACCGTCGACGATCTCCGTACGCGGCAATAGGCAGGGCCCGTACAACCGGAACTTCGGAGAGATTGAAAGTAAACTCTTTCAGCAAATGGAATTTATCATGCATTGCAGAGCAAATAGTCGCCCCCCTGGACCCGGCACCGGAGCGTTTCCGCCCGCACCACGCCGTCCTCGTAGCCAACGAATTCGTCGTATCGGCATTTGGGGGACCGTTCTTGCGGTCGTCGGCATAGGCTGCAGCCCCGCCAGCCCCAGTCAGCATACAGAGTATGATTCTGTATATTCGAAAGGCGACAACGCAGGTGAAATAGCTTGGAACGACACGCGGCTAGCGAAACTGGAGATTAAGTCTGCCCAGGGCACACTGTCTCCCAGTTTTCACCCGGACATCCACAACTATGTCTACATCGTCGACATGAACCACTACTTCGCCGTCAACGAAATGTCCATCCGGGCGCAAACGGCAAATCCGTTGGCCCAAATGGGCGCTGGGGGAACCAGCCTCCCCAACGACGTATCGACGGCCCTGGCATTGACCGATGCCAAGTTCTTTGACATTCAAGTCTCGGTCCCCGGCGCCCCCGAACGCACCTACCATATAAAGCTCGACCCAAGACCCACCTATCTCAAGTCGAAGCCATGTTACGAATGGGAGCTCTTCGGATACGCGATTGCTATGGACGGCAACACCATCGTCGTGGGTGCCCCCCTCATGGGCTGGGAACCCTACTACGGCGAATTCGAGGGTCTGCAGAAGTTCGGTGAACTGGGGTCCGGCGCAGCGCTCGTTTTCGTCCGCGAAAATGGTGTTTGGTCGCAACAGGGCCATTTGCGAGCACCCAATCAAGGTATGGACGATCAATTTGGTCTCTCTGTGGCGATCGCCGGCGATACTATCGTCGTGGGTGCACCTTTTGAGGACAGCAGTGGGGCTGGGATGGACGAGGAAAACAATCTGGCGGAAGATTCAGGTGCAGCATATGTCTTCATCCGGAGAGACGGCATTTGGTCGCACGAGGCCTACTTGAAACCATCGAATATCAGCGGCTCAGACGCGTTCGGTCGATCCGTGGCAATAGACGGCGACAAAATTGTCGTTGGTGCCCCATACGAAGGAAGCAGCGCCACCGGTGTCAATGGCGACGAAGAGAATGAAGACGCTCCGTATTCGGGGGCAGCCTACATTTTTCAGCGTCAAGCAGGAAGCTGGTCTCAACAAGCATACCTTAAGCCATCTAATACCGGAACGTCGGATCTCTTCGGCTACTCGGTGGCCATCGCCAAGAATACCGTTGTCATCGGTTCCCCCTATGAGGATGGGGGCGGCGTTGGCGTTAACCCCGCACAAGAAACGGACGACCGTTCGTATCATTCCGGCGCGGCGTATGTTTTCACTCGGCACGATGAACGATGGACACAGCGAGCATATCTCAAGGCTGAGAATTCCGATGCCAATGACCAATTCGGATTCTCCGTGGACATGGATGATGATGCCATCATCGTTGGTGCGCCTGGTGAAATGAGTAAGTCAACAGGCGTTGACGGTGTCCAGCAAGACAACGGCATGGAACAATCAGGAGCAGCGTATATCTTCTCACGAAAATACGGCACCTGGTCCCAAAGCCATTATCTGAAAGCCTCCAACACCGATTTAGGCGATGCGTTTGGCAGCGCCGTGTCGATGGACGGCGATTGGGTCGTCGTTGGGGCGCCCAATGAAGATAGCGAGAGCATCACGACAGACGGACACCAAGCCAACAATAACAATGCCGATACAGGCGCGGCGTACCTGTTCCACCGTAGCAACGGAAAGTGGAAACAGAAATCGTATCTGAAGGCGCCCAACGCCGACGACCGTGACAGCTTTGGCCATTCCGTGGTTGTGTCTGGTACGACTGCAATGGTGGGTGCCATGCACGAGGACGGAGATATCGACCAGTGGGGTGGTCCACCTCGACTCTACAATTGGTATGAAGACAGCGGCGCCGCGTACATCTTTCAGTGGTAGCATTGGTCCGCGCGACAGTACGCGCATTTGACCAACTAAGGGTGGGCCACAACCATCAATGCTGGCGCACGACGCAATACACACTTTAGCGCCATTGAAAGTGTTTCTGGGTCCAGAGAAGCGAAACTCTCGTCGAGTAGCATCAAGTCTCCACCCTGCAATAGGGCGCGAGCGATGAAGAGCCGGCTGCGTTCACCGTGGGATAACTGCCAGCCTGTATCTCCTACAACCTGCAACAGACCGGCGGGCATTTTTTCGAGCAGTTCTCCTAAGCCCAATTCGATACAGAGTTCCTCGGCAAGTTGCATATCTTCTGGCGAGGGTGGCCAATTTCTCCCCATCAAGAGATTGAAGGCGAAGGTTCCGGTGAGAACGTGGTTCTCGTGAAACTGCGGCGCGGCAACCACTTTTCGGCGCCAGCCAGTCGCGCCGAGGGAATGATAGTCGAGACCACCGACTAAGAGCAGCCCCGATTCCGGTCGTCTCACGCCCACCAGTAGCGCAGCGAGCGTTGACTTGCCCCCACCGGATGAACCTTCCAATAGCAATCGGTCTCCGGGAAAAATCTGCAGATCACATTCGCGCAGAACCGGCCGGCTTCGCTCTCCGTAGCGAAAGACCAACTCCCGCGCATCCAACACCGGCAATTCGTCTGCAGCATCCGGCGATTCGGTAACGGAATACGAACTGCCCAATGCTTCCGGCTTACCCGCCGCGCGATATAGGGGTGCCACCTGCCCCCATGCGATAATGGCGCCCGTGAATTGCGACAGGCTCTGGCCTGCCTTGGTCAGAGCGCTGCCGGCCAACATGATGCCACCGAGGCTCACCGCCAACGCAATGGGCTCAACACCGGCGACGAATGCGGGCGCCAAACCGATCATGCCCAGAATGAGCCAGCCCGCGCCCAACAAGGCAAAGAGTTGTACGCCACGTCGATCGAGTGTTTGCGATTGTGTAAGGTAGTCTTCTATCGCCTCGTCTTCACCATCGTGCCAATGCTGTGGCGCCTGTTGCGCCAGCCGCGTTCGATGGCCGACCATGCGTTCGATCAAATCGTGGGTTAGTTGAATGCGGCTGTTTGCCCATTCTCGCCTTTGCACATAGTACCGCCACCCCAACACGGCTGCGACGACCATCCAGCAGATGAAAAGCGAAATATGCGCAGCCCCCGCGGCGCCGAGAGCTAACACGATGAACGCGAAAAACAACTCGACCACAGCAAAGATACCGGTTACTCCGGCGCCCAATGCGAGCGACTCTACGGCTTCGGATTCCACGACCCTCGCCAAAAGCTGCCCCGCACCCTCTCGACGAAGTTGGTCCATATCGACCTTCATCGCGCCATAGAGCATACGCTGTTTCAGCTTCCCGCCAACGCCCACCGCAAACAGCCCCTGCCACCACGTTGCCAGGAGCCGGAAGGGAATCATCGTCAAAAGGAGAAGCATCCAGCCAAAGAGCCAGTCCTTTTCGATTCGCCCCTCAAGAGCGCCTCTGCCCAATAGCGCCCACGCACCTAGCAGAAGGAGGTATTCGACGGCATGAGCCGCAACAAAGCCAAGAGCACGTCGATGCAAACCCGCTCGGAATATTTGGCGCGAAAAATTCGACCCTGGAGACGAATGAATAATCCAACCAGCGTCGATACGCATTCCGCTCAAGCGTTGACGAATAATCGCGTCGCTTGCCCTTTTCCTGCGCCCAGCTGAAACACCGGCATCTTCCAAAATATCGTCGACGCTCGGCCTCAGCGCGTCTTCACCGGGCGCACAGATCGCTCCACGCACAATTTCCGCACTCAGCGCAATGGTCTTCAATTGGGGACTCAGCAGCAAGACATTGCGCCCCCTGTGCCCCACCAAAGCGAGAAAACTATTCTCTTGAGGCAACCGAATGATGGCCGGCGCAGCGCCTCTAAGCAGCGTCGTAACCTCTTCGTAGGGAACTTCTACCGCTTCTGCCTCAAGGCCTAGCGAGCCCGCCGCGCTGTCAATTCGATCGCTGAGCAGCCTCTCATCTTCTTTGGACGAAAGTGTCGACCAGCGAGGCACCTCGGCGCGACGCGGCGCCAGACGCTTCTTTCGCGCCAGTGCGAAGATCGCTGCACCGAGTTTTGCTCTGGGCCAAATCGCGGCCTTCAGTGAATCGCCCATGGTCGGTACTATTGCCCCTCTTCGGTCAACACGCCGTCGGTCAAACTCTGTTTTCGCCAATTCGCGCCCGACCAGAGCTCGTTGCGCACGGACTGTTCAGCGTCGTACAGTGCGCGAAAACGCGACCCCGGCTGTTCGAGCAACGCTTTGGGTGACGCATCCTCAACGAGCTTTCCTCCATCGATCACAAGAACTCGATCAAAGACAAGCGTTTGACTCACATCGTGGGTAATACAAAGCAGCGTAGCTTGCCGCCACCACGCGCGGGCATTTTTCAAAAGCTGTTCGCGGCGTTCTCGGTCAAGACCTCTAAACGGTTCATCGAGAATGGCCAGCCGGGCATCGGCCCGCATGAGCGCCCGGCCATAGCGAACGCGCTGCCCCTGGCCTCCCGAAACCAGCGCCCCGCCTTCGCCCAGTTGTGTTTGCAAGCCTTCCGGCAGACGCTGGAGTAGATCCTGTAAATGCGCCGCACCAAGAACCGCTGCCATCGGCGCCGCCCGATCCGGCATGATTCCATAACTCAGATTGTCTAGAAATGACCGATTCCAAAGTTGTACGGCTGGGTCGACCCAAGCGGATTGCCCTCGAAGCGTTGCGATACGTTCGCTATTCAGCGGCTTGCCATCGATTTGGATCTTCCCGCCACTGGCGCGATGCCACCCCAGAAGGAGCCCAACGAATGAGGATTTACCCGCGCCCGAAGAACCCACCACTGCGATGTGTTCACCGGGCGCAACGGACAGGTCCATCTGATCCAAAATGGTATGACCGGCAGCACGAATGCTCACCTTTTCCATCTCGATGCCGACGCCACGCAGTAGCGCCTTCTCCGAGAAACTGGCGTGCCTCTTTCGTTCGGTGTTTGCTGGCTTTACCTCGGCCTCCTCTGGAGCACCGAGGGGCTCGAGCACCCGCAGCGTCATATTTCGTTGAGCAGGATATTGTAGTGCGATACGGGCGACCTCTTGTCCCAAAGCCGGTAGCTGTAATGACCAATAGACCAATAGCAATAGTGTTCCGAGTTCCGCTTCGCTATTCAGATGCGCCATGACCAGCCAGGCGGCAAGGCCATAGCCACTAAACGCGAGCACGGCCTCGATCACTACGGCGATCTTTTGCAGCCCCATCGCCGCGCGCGTCCATTCGACCAGAAGACTTTCGTGCTCGGAGCGCACAGACCGTTGAGCACCATGAGTTAACACGGGGACCAGGCCCAATAGCACGTCCAAATAGAAGCGACTCAGCGCGCCAACGTGCGTCCGCACGCGCAGATCGCGTTCTGTGAGCATTGGCTGCGTGGTCAAAGGCAGAGCGATAGAGAGAGCCGCGACGGTTAGCGCCAGCCATAGTGCCTCCGGAGCCAGCCAGATCACACCGGCGGTTGTAAAAACCAACGAAAAGCTAGAGCGCAGCAGTTGGCCGACCAATTGCGGCCACATTCGTAGCCCTTGAATCATATGACCGCGCTCAGCCATATCCGAGGTGAGTCGGCTCTGAAAGTAACGGTCTCTCAAACGCGGGATCTTACGCACGAAGGCCAGGCGCATACGTACTTCGAGTTGTCGCCCCAAGCGCAGCATGCCGGAGGCGATGGGATATTCTAAAAGCAGGCTGGCTAGCAAAAAGAGCAAGATGGCGGCGATGGTACCCAACCGTTGTTCGGTGAGCCCCAAGTCACGGCCAATATCCAAAATGCCGCGGAACACCAAAGCCTGAACGATGGTGGCCCCCGCGGCCATGATGAGCGCGAAGAGAAGCATGAGCGGATGAAAGAGCCCACCTTCCCGCATCAAACGCCAGAGCTCACGGCCAGGAGATGTTGGCTTTTCATCTAAAGCCGCCACAATCTCCGGCGACAAGGCGGGTTGGTCTTCATCCTGTTCCGCGGATTGGGTGCGTTTACCGAGAGCACGAACTAAGACAGCCCCCCTAAAATAGAGTTCTTCAGCGGCAACGACATCGGGGGCACCGCCGGGTTCAGCCTCAGCTTGGCCAACCGGCGGCGCGGGAGGCAAAAAGGCAGACCAAAAGGAATTGGGAATCACTTCCTCTTCTGGCGACGATAAAGCCCGTTCATATAGTGAATGGACCAGCTTTCCCGCACCTGAACCACTCCTGAGCCCACCCACATCCACCAGCGATTGCCCCATTCGCAGGGCTGCATCTAGCGTGGCTATGCTTCGCCACCCCTCATCTTTCAGGGCAGCGGTGATATGGGACTTTCCCAAACGCCCCGCCCCAAGACGATTGAACCTCTCCTGAAGCGGTGCGAGGAAATCCTCGCTTCCTGCCCATTCTCGCCAATCTTCCGCCGGAACCGGCATCGTATGAACGTAAACCGAATTGACCAGGCTTTCCGCTTTTGTCCACCTACGGCCCGTGGCTGGATCCATCAACTGGATCCATTTGCCAACGCGGCGCCACGCTACCGTAAAATGCGTGACACCATTGGCCTGGCGAACCACGACGATAGCCGGCAGCGTCTTGGCCGATCCCAGCAAGAGATGGTCGCGCGGAACCATGATCTGTTCCGCATCGAGTCCCAGTTGAATTGCTATCTCCTCCATCGTATCGATGGAGGTACCATCTACATCGGTTTGGCAGGCTTCACGCAGTCGGCCGTAGCTGACCTGAATTCCGAAACCATCCAGCAGCGACTTCAGCGCGGCGGGGCCACAGTCCATAGCCGAAGTCTGAATGACTTCGCTGGCGAAGATACGACGGGAGCTTGAGCCGGAGCTACTCAACGGCTTTGACTTCTTGCCTCACGTCCTCGCCCGGGACCTGACGTTCGATTAGTTTTCCCGCTGCGCGCAACACGATGACGGCAGGTGAAACCTTTTCCACCTCAACTTCCACAACACCCGGCAGACCGTGTTGCAGAGGAATGCGCGTGGCCTTGCTGGCATCCACCTCTAGCTCAACCCGTACTGTGCCTTCCTGCGCCTCGCTGCCTATTCCACTGACGTGAGCCGCTACACTGCCGTATTCGATCCAAGGAAATCCATCCAAGCGTAAACGTGCCGACTGTCCCACCCTAACTCGGCCCATCGCCAAGGAAGGATGATACTGAGCCACAATTCGAAGCGCGCCAGGCGGCACAACCGTTCCGAGTAAATCGCCAGCCCTAACGTACGCGCCCACACGAAGGATTCTTACGTCTCCGAGTGCTCCTGATACCGGCGCTTTGATCTTGCGCTGGGCTATTTCAAATTCCAGTCTTTTCGTGGAAGCCGCGATAACGGCTATTTCCGCGGTAATCGCACCAATTTGGTTTTCAAGCCGGCGAATACGCACCTGGCGGTCGCTGCTGCTACGCCGATATTCCTGCCTCAAACGCCTCGCCGAGGCGACGAGTGCGGCGGATTTTGCGACACCTTCGGCGGCTTCTTGCTTTGCCTTTAGCACGTCGATTCCCGCGATGGTGCCGCGTCGCAATCGTTTGAGCCGAGCCGCACGCTCTCGAGAATATCGCAGACCAGGTTTCGCCACGTTCTGTTGCGCGCGCGCTTCCCGCGCTGCCAAAGAACCTTCCTTTCTTGCAACAGCCAGCGCCTTCTTCTCGGCCACGATCTCTCGCTTGATACCCTCGATCTGCACGAGCAGAGCGTTGCGTTTGGCGACCTTTTCATCCAGCGCTAGGCGAAGTTCACTAGAGTCGATCTCAACGATCAACTCGGACTTCTTCACCATTTTTCCGAGGGTCATTCGCGTTCGAATGACGCGGCCCGCAACGGGTGCCTCGATTCGATGCGCGGCATGGCTGACTTCCACCCGCGCAGACTGGCTTTGTTCGAAGATTGGAATCCGGGAAAAAGCGAACCAAATACCCCATGCGGTAAGCAGTGAGGCTCCGACTACCAACGTCCAAAAGGATGAGCGATAGCGATCGCTCTCCAAGGCCCGCATGGATCTGGAAAAGGTCGTCGGCAACAATGCCTCCCGGTCGGCGAATTTCCGAGCATCATTATACCGCCCAGCTTTCGCCCGCCGCAAGCTAACGACCTATTCAATACGGGGTTATGCCTAGCTCGCCAGATCTCGGTCGTTGTTTGGGGTTCCCACGGATAGCGAATGTAGGA
>Ga0257122_1002567_pt1 | contig 11270 bp, 7 predicted proteins | sample SI106_120metaG_FD_190146 | JGI IMG/M metagenome (GOLD analysis project Ga0257122, IMG submission 190146) | Marine microbial communities from Saanich Inlet, British Columbia, Canada - SI106_120 | ecosystem: Environmental > Aquatic > Marine > Inlet | place: Canada: British Columbia | collected... | reverse complement strand
TGAGCGCGACTAGCGCTTGAGCTTTGTGGGCCCCCGCCCGACTCAATACCACCTCGTCATCTGGCTCGCCTTCGATGACAATTCGTCCCTGCCCGCGAAATGGTTTGAGTGCCGCCTTATCTTGTCCGAGGATGGTCACTTGGCTGCCGGTTGCGCTGAGACGTCGGCTAAGCAACCCCGTCATTTGGTCCGACCCCACAATGATCACGCGATCGCGCCGTACTTCTTCTTCGCGCCGAGGCAAAATTCGGCCAAACAGAAGCGGTGAAAGCGTACAAGTGACAACCGCAACCAAGATAATCGCAGCGTTGATCTCTTGGCCGATAGCGCCCTTTTCCAGGGCGATGGCGGAGGCCGCGATGATGAGCGACAGCCTGGATGAAAGCAGCGCCCCAGCTGCCAACGTCTGGCGCCAACCGAATACGAGACGAAACAAGAGCGCTGGTACGAATTTTACGAGATAGGCGATGACGACCAGAATCGGGACCAACATCAGTGCCTCAGATGAATTGAATAGTATGTCTAGTTCGAAGTCGACGCCCACCTTGATAAAGAAGATGGGAATGAAGAAACCGAAGCCGATGGCGTCGAGTTTGGCCCGTAAAGCCGATTCGCTTTGCCCGCCAACAATGCGAACAACCGCGCCAGCGAGAAAAGCGCCGAGTATCAACTCAGCACCTAGCGACAAAGCCAAGACAACCCAGGCGACCATGAGGGCAAAAGCACCGCGAACGCGAATCTGCGCGGTGGCGTGGGAGAGTTCATCGACGATCTTCCTTAAGATGGGAATCGACGCGAAACGCTGTCCATATCGAGCAATCGGCGCGAATACCGCGATCAAAACCAACACGAGAAGCAGGTCGAGTTTGAGCCCTGCGCTGGCCATAGCGATGGCGGCGGTTAGCAACAGAAGTGTCACGAAGTCGGCTACCGACGATGCGACGAGAAGATATTGGCCGTAGCGCGAGCCGAGAAGATGTCTTTCCTTCAGCACGGGCAATACGACGCCCAGAGATGTGGTGCTCAAAATGAGTCCCATCAAATAGGGACTCTTGACCAGGCCCGCCTGAGCCATGAGCCCTGCAGCTCCCATGGCCATCGTGAGGGTAAGTGCGAGGACGAGTAGCGCGAGAGGAACCGGCTGGGTCCATAATCGCTGTTTTTTTCCGCGTACTCCCGTTCCCACCAATTGTTCCATGTCGACTTCCAAGCCCGAAAGGAACATGAGGAACGTGAAGCCGAACTCCGCCAGAAATGTCAGTGTTTCAGTATGCGGGATCAGATCGAATCCGCTCTTGCCTATCACCATACCGGCGACGATTTCGCCTACGACGATGGGTATCTGCAATTTTTGAAAACCCCGTGCGAGCACGGGAACGAGCACGGCCAGACCGGTGATCAGTAGTAAGGGAAGATAGGGACCGTGTTCCACGCTTGTCCTTAACCGAAAGTTAAGCCACCACACCACCGCGATGACGCCCGCTGGCCCGAAAGCCAATTCAGCGAATCGAGGAAACCTACCACAGATCCGGCGTGGGAAGTACCGTACTAAGCCCGTGCAATTACCAGTGGTTTTCGAGTCTTCACGCAATACGCGAGCGCGGTTTCCACGACCGGACGTTCCGATCCATAATACGCCATGCAATTCCTCAAAAAGGCATCTACCTACCTGCTCGTGATGATCGTTCCTTCGTTTGCCGTCGGTGAAGCGAACGCCAAAAAGACCGGGCTGGCAAAAACCGCTCAGGCGCAGGCCCAGACGATTGAGAAGGCGCAGGCGCACCTGAGCGCTCGACTCGCAAAGCTCGCTGAAGCGAAGGGCCGCAAGATCGTAAGGTCCTCGCGGTCAGTGGGTCACGGTCTAACGATCGTCCAAGCCAGTATCGACGGCGCCTATCCCGGCACAGGCGTGTACACGATGCTCCTTAGCGCCAGAGGCGTCAGCTACGGCGTGCACGGCAAAAAGGACCTCGCCGATCTCGTACGACTATTGGGCTGGCTGAAGGTGCCCCCGAAAAAAGCGGCTCTCGTCCAACTGGTGAATCTTGCCCATTTCAATGGGATGTTGGCCTATTCGGAAGAGGATACCATCACGGTGAAACACAGCCGGGCTGGGCTCGAATTGACCTTACCCATTCGTGCGCCAATGAGCGGAAGGCCCGACGGCACGGTCATCGCGAGGTTCCGCCAAACCGGAACAGGCCAGGTAAAACTCATTAGAGGCTCGGGGAACAAGGCCCCCTAGGCCCCGGCCACCAACCCGCAGCGATCTCAAGACCGGCAGACGAATTGATTTCTTGGCTCGTGGGTCGTCAGAACGAACAAAACTCTTTCGCATCAGAAACGGGCGCCCCCCCCTCTCCTGAACGCCTCAAGGAGATCTAATCTGCTGTTTTTGCTTAACTTTGCATTCTCTGCCCCCTCAAACGACCCATTATTTTCCCCTTTCCTATCTCACCTAGATCTGTTGTCTTTCACCGCCGAAATTGCTATATGTTTCGGGTGATCTGTCAGTGCCCCGTGTGGAGTTCAGGGCAGGCGAAGACGCCAGCGCTATTGCTGGCAATGAGGAGATGAGAGAAATGTCAAAGAAGCTTTTTGTTGGTGGCCTGAGCTGGGGAACCGACGACCAAGGACTGATGGCTGCATTCGAACAGTTTGGCCAGGTATCCGAAGCAAAAGTAATTACCGACCGTGACACGGGCCGTAGCCGTGGATTCGGTTTTGTTACCTTTTCTGAGGGAGCGGACGCAGACCGTGCCATTGAAGAAATGAACGGCACCGACCTAGACGGTCGTACCCTCAACGTCAATGAAGCCCAAGATCGCCGCGGTGGCGGTGGTGGTGGTGGTGGTCGCGGTGGCGGCGGTCGCGGTGGCGGCGGTGGCGGCGGTCGCTGGTAGACCCAACCCGTTTCTTTGAGATGCCGTTCGGCATCTTAGGCCTTTGCTTATTTCTAAGCAGGCTCCCAAGGGCAGCAAAGCTCGCCCCCTAATTCTCTCACAATATTTCTACCTACAGACCGCATTTTTCGGGTCGCAACTCGTTCCTTTTGGACAGCGACCATCAGCAGTGGTCTGCACGCAATTTCCTGACGATTTGTCACAGGTCCACGTATACGCAACATACATCGTTGAGGTTGCGCATTTTAGAGTCGCCTTTGGACAGCTAACGTTGGCGCAAAGGTCGAGTGGCTGGCACCCCCCACCGCTGCACGCTTCTCCCTTGCTGCAATACCCCGTTGACTTGCGGCTTGTGCATGAACCCGTCGCGGCGTCGCACGCATAATTGACCGTCACAAACGATGTATTCGTAGCGCATTTCGTTTCAGCTGCAGGGCAGTTGACTTTCGCGCACAGGTCCGCCGCTTTGCAGGCCCCACCGCTACATGTTTCTCCCTTGCCGCAGTACCCCGCCGACTTACTTCCCGCACAACTTCCCGTACTCGGATCGCATTTATAGGAAACCGTCACGAACGATGTAGATGAAGTCGTCGAGCATTTCGTTTCAGGTGCTGGACAGTCTACGTTCGCGCAGAGGTCCGCCGCTTTGCAGGCGCCACCACTGCAGGTTTCTCCCTTGCCGCAGTACCCCGCCGACTTACTTCCCGCGCAACTTCCCGTACTCGGATCACATTTGTAGGAAACCGTCACGAATGATGTAGATGAAGTCGTCGAGCATTTCGTTTCAGGTGCTGGACAGTCTACGTTCGCGCAGAGGTCCGCCGCTTTGCAGCTACCGCTCAACTTGTCGCACACTTGCCCCTTGCCGCAATAGCCCGTCGTATCGGTACTCTCGCAACTGCCCGTTTTGGGATTACAAGTGTAGGTTTGCGTCGTGAACGTGGTACTTGTATCGCATCGTGTTGACGCTGGTTGACATTTGACGTTCGCACAGAGGTCCGCCGGAGCTTCTTCCGCAACGCAAGTTCCGCTCGACTTGTCACATACCTGTCCCTTGCCGCAATAGCCCGTCGTATCGGTACTTTCGCAACTGCCCGTCTTGGGATTACAGGTATAGGTCTGCGTCGTGAACGAGCTATCGGTGGTGCATTTTGTCGTGGGTGATTGACATTTGACGTTTGCACAAAGGTCGGTCGCTTTGCAGCTACCACTCAACTTGTCACAGACCTCCCCCTTTGCGCAGAATACTTCTTTTCTATCCTCCACACACTTCCCGGTAGCCTTGTCGCAGGTCGATCCATACAATACATACGATTCGGCCGTTGCGCAGGTGGTTGGAGCGGGTTTGCAGGTTACGCCCGCGCAAAGGTCCGTATCCCCGTTTGGGGTTGGCGTATCAGCGGTCACACAGGTCACCGTCGCCTTGTCGCAAACCTGTCCTTTTTCGCAGAAGACCTCTTTTTTGCTATCTACACAATTTCCCGTCGCAGCATCGCAGGTAGCCCCATAAACCACATATGAATCGTCCAAGGCGCAGGTGGATGGAAGCGGCGTACATTTCACACCGTAGCAGAGGTCCGTGGCACAGGCCCCACTCTTCTCATCACATGTTTCACCCTTGGCACAGAATGCCTCGGCTTTCGTACCAACACATTTTCCGCTGGAAGGGTCGCACGTCGCCGAATAGGTAACGGATGACCTCTCCGTCGTGCATGCCGGTGCAGGTGCGTCACAAACAACGCCAGCGCAAAGGTCTTTTTCGGGCGCGGCAGGACAACATTCATAGACACCGTAGGCGCGATCTGTTTTTGCTGCGCATTCGCCTGAGGTTTGCAGCGAAGTTAATTCCAGGTTGTGACTTTCACACAATTTATACGCCTCGTTCTTCCAGTCCGCGTAACTCTTGCACTGCGGCGTCTTATACATCAGGCCACTGCTGCCCCCCTTGCAAACCTGCGCCCCGGTCCCCGTAGGTGGAAGGGGCGACGGCTGGCATGCAGAGCCTTTTTCATCACAACCATATTCACATTTTTCTGTCGTCGTTGTGGAAGTCGAGCACTGACCATTTGTACAAGTCGATTGAATCAGTACTTCGGCTGACACGTTGCTGTCGCATGTCGCGCTAGCTGGGGCGCAGACAACGCCTGCGCACGGGTCGCCTTTGCAGGCGCCGTTTTCGCAACCCAAAGGACAAGCCTTCTTGCTCTGAGTATAGGAGCACTGCCCTGCGCTACACGTACCTTGGGCCGAGTAGCTGAGCAGAGTGGTTTTAGACTCATCGCAACTGGTCGCGGGTGGGCTCGCACAGGTTTTCTGTGCACACGGGTCAGCCTGGCATGCGCCCTTAGCACAGCCCATCGGACAAACGGTTTGCTTTGCTTCATATTCGCATAGGCCCTGCTTGCATGCTCCGGCCAGCTGATAGCTTTCGAGAGTAAACCCGTCGTTTAGGCAGTGATCGGCAGGTGGTTTGACGCACGTCACAGATGCGCAAGGGTCATCCACGCATTCACCATTATCACAACCATTGGCGCACGCCTTCTTCAAAGCGGTATAGCTACATTGACCAGCCTCACAGCTGCCTTTGTAGGAATAGTAGCCGACGGTATTTTCGTCGAGGCAGGTACTCGCAGGAGGCGCATCGCATTTTACGCCGGCACAGGGTTCATCCAGACACGCGCCGTAGAGGCACCCCTTTGCACATTTGGTGTTGACCAACTGGAAAAGGCACGCACCATTTTCACACACGCCAGGGCTTTGAAATGCGACTAGACTCTCTCCGTCCGAGGCACACATATTGGCCGGCGAATCCGAACAGTAGACCCCTTTGCAGGCGTCTTCTTTGCAGCTGTCGGTAGCCGCATCACACCCTTCGTCGCATACAATGTCCTTGCTATCGTAGACGCACGTCCCCTCTACGCATCGACCGCCTAGATCTGAAATGCGCAGTGTATTGTTGTCGGCACAGGCTTTCTTGGATGGCGTGAGGCATGCGACGGGTGCGCCAATGCAGGCCCCTGCCTTACATGTGTCACCCTTCGTACAGGCGTCGCCATCATCACACGACGTGCCATCCGCGGCGCCGTCGTCACAATTTGATGATTCACCCGTCGCCTTCGAAGATAGTGTCTCGGCGCCCTCACCCTCCACCGGCATCTCGGAGTTTCCCCCCTGATTATCAGGGCCTTCCACGTGACCACCACAACCCGAACTACCACCTCCAGCCAAGCCATCCAGGGCCCCGATGCTCCCTGCGACCAAGATACCGGCGGCGCCGGCGATAAGAAGAGCTGCTCGTGTATTTTTCTGCATGGTTGCTCCGAAAGTAGCTGTAGCTGTCGCCTCGACGACTTGCATCCCCCTTCGGCGGAACCTACGCAGGATTTAGGAGCTGGCGGATATTTATTATAGATACGGGTGGATAGAGGACAAATGTGGGCAGTCGGTCGGGAGAACCGAGAACCGAGAACCGAAAACCGAGGACCGAAAACCGAAAACCGAGAACCGAAATCCGAAATCCGAGAACCGAAAACTAACGCAAATCGAGTTCCGCGTTCAGTAGTTTCAAATCACGACTATTCAAGACGCGTTTCGACCGGCGCGTCTTCAAACGGGGCGCAGCTGTGGCACGAGCTGACTTGCGTCGGCGCTTGGCCTTTTTTGCGTTTGGCCGGGCACGGACTGGCGCTTCGGCCGCGGGTGTCGCGGCAGCTTTGGCCGCCGTCGGCTTCGCCTTCATAAGGTGCTGCCTCTGAGCTGTACGGAGCGGAACCCGGCGGCGCACAGCGACGGGCGTCATCCGCTTCTGTTGTTTGGCCCATACATAACCCGCAGCGCGGCGTTGATGTTGTTGAAGCCGGCGTGAAGGAGCGCTGCCGGCGGACCACGCGGGCCCCGCGGCTAGCATGAGCGAAACTGAAAATAGAGCTAAACTGCGAAACATCCGTTCCTCCGCCTATCGTCCTTCACTATCCCTTCAACTGCCGAACACGGGTTGTTGCAACGACGGTGCCAAGGCCCTGCCCTGCTCGCCTATGTAATTCCAGCATCTTATGCGGTGTGAAACCCAGTTGAGACAACGAGACATGGCTCGGTAAGTAGCCAATTCCAAAGGAATTCCCTCAACCAACCGAGAACCGTCTAACGCTATTTTTGCCAGGGCTCCGGTTCGTCGACGGCGGGCGTTGGCTTCGCTGGCAGGCTGAAATTCTGAGTCAGGTAGAGCAAGATGACTTCGCCATTCTTTTTGATGCTGATGCCCAGGCCCACATGGGTAATGTCTTCGGCGAGCATATTTTGTAGATGACTCGGACTCTTCGTCAGCCGTTCAAAGGCGTCATAAAGAGAATAGGCCCTCGCGACGTTTTCCCTGAGTACGCGGTACGGAACGCCGATGATCTTCGCGCGATCGGCTGGACCCGTTCCCGTGGGAGAGCGATGTCCGACGTAGTCGCTCCGAAGCATATCTGCGCTATGTAGGCGTGCCATCTTCTTCAACTGCGTGTCCGCAACGAGCTTCTTGCGCCCAGACCGCAGCCGGAGTCGCTGCAGCAATCGCAGGGCTTCCGCTTCAAGTTCCACTACGGAGGTACCCACCGGCCGTGGCTTCGCCAGTTCTAGTTCATCGGGCGCCTTGGTACCGCAGTAGACCGGAAAGCCCGCTAGGACGGTCTCGCCCAACTTCCCCTTGCCCATCAGCTGAATGCGGTAGACGCCGGAGACCAAACATCCGAAAGCTACGCCCTCTTCAACGTTGGCCTGGCTGATAATATTCTGACGGGGGTCCGCGATAACCCACCGCACGTGAGCCACCCCCGCCGCTACTTTCGCGTTCAACACAGTCCGTTGCTGAAGGCGCATCAGCCGTGGGATCTTCGCAATACGCACCGCGCTCGGATAATATGCCAAAAGGATCCGCCGCCGTCCGGCTTCCAATGGGTCCTCGCAGATGCCGATGCCGAGACGCGAAGACGCCGCAGCCCTAGCCTGATGGCGTGCCAACGCAGCCTTTAATCCCGCGCCTACGGGGCCACTGAACGTTCCCGACAACATATGAGGCGGCGGCCCGATCATGCCTCGGCGCCTCATCAAATACTCGACGACCTTCGCTGGTGCGGGGCCCTTCTTGGGATCGGTGAGGAGACAAAGCGCTGCCGCCACGCGTTGCGCAGCCCGGTCTATCTCAGGCGGTTTCTTCCCAGCAGCCTCACTGAAGCGACGCAAACTGAGAAAGACCTCTGTTTCTTCATCCGTGAGCTTTGCCGGCAAGCGTTGGCCATAATGTAACGCCGCCACCATCCGGTCACGATAGAGAGTCAACTCTCGACTTGTATCCGCTTTTTTCGGCGCGATGCAGCCTTGGAGGCAACAAGCGGAAAGAAGGCCGACAACTAGAAACGCGCGGCTTAGAAAGGTGGGAAACCGAGCTATTTCTTCTCGCCTTTTACAACGGGTTTAGCCGGCCTACGCACCGAGCGCATGGCGCTTACGGAGCGCTTGCCTGCGAGGCGGCCTTGAAGCGCGGGGGAAATCATCGCCCCGGTCTTCCCGGCAGTCTTACGGGCTGGCGCTTTGCCGGCCTCGTCTCCAAAAACCAAATCTCCGAATCTGTCGAGTTTATGGAAGTCGCCAACCAATGGCGGCGACCAACCTGCTGCGATGGGGCGCTTGTCTTTCGGAGCATCGAGGCGGAAGAAATTCACCCGCCACCGACTTCCAACTTTGGGTGGAAATGCCATCGCGTATTTTCCGCGACCTTTGACATCGGCCCATGGCACGGCGATTTCAACGGTCCAGCCCTTGTCTTTGTCGTCACGCTTGTTGACGGTACCGTCCACTTTTACGGCGGCCTTCATCTTACTATTCCAATCGTTTTGATTGGCGCGATACCGGGGCAGATAGCTATCGAAAATAGCTCCGTTGGGGTTCACTTGAAGTTCGACGTAATCTTTCCCATCGCCATTGGCATCGATGAAAATCTCTACGACCTCTTGCGTATAGAGTTTGTCGTCGCGTTTTTTCAAAGAACTCCAGATATCTTCGTCCTGCGCGTTGAAGCCGAAGTAGACGAATTTATCGTCCCAAGCCACTTTGACGTCCGTATGAACCGGCGATTTACTACCGTTCATTGTATTGACGAAGGCACCTGACGATGCGGCCTTGGCCCAAATTTCATCGTCTAGCTTGCCATCGATCTTGACGGCCTTTTTTGTTTTGATGGCGACCAGTTGTTTTCTAGGCGCGGGCTTTGCGGCCCCTGTAACGGGTAGCGTCACGGCGCGTACGCGATTCTGTCCATCGGAATTCTTGCTCGGCTTCAACCTTTTCTTGCCCTGCCAAAGCCCGACGAAAACAGTCACTTTGGAAGATGACCAATTTCTGGGAAGCGTAACCTTGTGGATGTCACGGATGATCTCACCGGCCTTCCAATTGCGTACAGGATAGCGACCGACGACTGGCTTGTGGTCAGCGTTGACGTAGCCTTTGCCGCCTTCGCCGTTGAGGTGAACGAATAGCCGCCAACCTTCGAGGTTTTGGCTAACTTTCCAATAGTGGGTCAGCGTAAATTGCTGCCCCGGCTTGATGGTGGTTTTGTCGACGTCGATTCCAAGGTACGTAACCTTGCCCTCAAGATTCGCATCCACCTTATATTTGATTGCGGGGACGGTCTTGAGAATATGGGCTTTGATGGCCTTCAGATCAGCCGCACTAGGCTCATCCGATTCCTGCTCGAGGCAACCCACCAACAACCCGGCCAACAAAAAAGCGAATGATACTCGCAGTAACATCGACACCTCCTAATAGAAACGGTCGACGGTCATCTAGCAGTCTACCTGGCAAAATGCAAGATTCGGCGGAAGCGGCGCTCAGCTCGGCTAGATCAGGATATCGCCCACGTCGATCGGCTTGGTGGGATTTCCACGGGCCATGAGGTTCCCTTGTTCTCGTTCCGTACCCACCTGCCAAATATGGGCCAAGACCTCGGGGAAATCACCGACTTTCTTATGAAAATCATCGCGTGGCAGCGTGAGGATCACCGTTTTGGTATCCGCGACGACCCGGGCGCTCGCCGGGCCTGCCTTGACCAAAGAGATTTCCCCCAAGATACCGCCCGGCCCCAACTGGCCGAGTTCGAGGCGTTCGGTGCCTTGCCCCTTGCTGACCCTGACGGATCCTGAAAGCACCATCCGCAGTCCGGGCGAATCTCCGCCTTCGTCGATGATCACCTCACCAGCTTCAAACACTGAAGAACCGAAAAGTTCGATCAGCTGTGAACGGCGTTTGGGGTCCAGAGGTTCGAAAAGCGGCGAACACGCCATGAGATTGCGCAGGAGCCTCCCCCGCGCATAGCGTGCAAGCACCTCGCCTACTGAAGGGCTCTTGCCAGCCAACAATTCAAGGGTCGCGCGTTCGGCACGCAGCAGAATAGTCGGCGCCTCGCAGCGAACCGAAGCGGAACGCGGGGCATCCGTCAACAGCGCCATCTCACCGAAAAATGAGCGGGAGCGTAGGTGAGCGAGTTCAACACCGTTGGCGCGAATAGAAACCACGCCTCGCGCGACCATATAGAACGACTGACCGGCCTGCCCCTCCGTAATCACCTCAGCCCCGGCATCATGGTATTCCACGGCCAAATGCGGCAAGAATCCGGAGAGGTCTTCCACGCCGAGATCCGAAAGCAACGGATGCGCGGGAAGCTGCAAATCCGCGTCTGGCGGGACGCTATGATGCGTCTGCGCCGCAGCACACACATCCTTCAGCATCGCTCTGACGGCCTTGGCTTCCGCGAGTTCAAGGCTGGACTCATCCAGCTCCAGCCGACGATCAACAGGAGGTTTCGTCGTCAACCCTTCCAGCAGACGCTCGGATCCCATACCGTACCAACGTCCCAGCCGCTGCCATATACGTTCGGCGGCCTGAGGATCCAAATCGCTGAGCTCTTTCGCTGCGACCAACGCGAGCAACAAATTCCCCTGACTTCCGAGCGCGACTGCCGATGCCTCGAGATTCTCGGCGGCCGCTAACTGCAGTCGGAAATGCTTGAGCCCCAACGCCGCCCGCAACCAAAGATAGGGATCATCCAAATCGCGATCCAACAGTGCAACGTAGAGCGGAATGGCCGAGTCACGCTGATTTGCGACCCATAGTCCATCCGCCTTTTCCACAAGCTCGCGCATCTTCTTCATCATGACCTCAAAATGAAATCGTCAAACCGCCAGTGGAACTCGACGCGTTGCCCTTCGCGGGAATGGAACTCACTACGATGACCGCAGCTAGAGCGCCGACCACGGCTATGGACGTCCAAAACCACCATTGAGTGTAGACCGGGGGTTCCGGTGCGGGCGTCGGTTGCCTCACGGGACGACG
>Ga0257122_1002566_pt1 | contig 11271 bp, 9 predicted proteins | sample SI106_120metaG_FD_190146 | JGI IMG/M metagenome (GOLD analysis project Ga0257122, IMG submission 190146) | Marine microbial communities from Saanich Inlet, British Columbia, Canada - SI106_120 | ecosystem: Environmental > Aquatic > Marine > Inlet | place: Canada: British Columbia | collected... | reverse complement strand
AGACGTCACCCCACAGAATATTCTCGTCAGTCGGCATGGTATCGCTAAATTGATGGATTTTGGTCTGGCCCGTGCCATGGACCGCGCGCGTATGACTCTACCGCATATCGTCAAAGGCAAGCTCGCCTACATGGCGCCTGAAATCGCCGAGGGCAACGAAGCTTCAGGGCTTAGCGACATCTTCAGCATGGGTGTGGTCATGTGGGAAGCGTTGGCCGGGCGTACTCTGTTTTCGGGGAAGTCTGACGTTGAGGTCTTGCTCAATGTTCGCGACACGGGCGTGCCTCCGTTGCGTGAGTTTCGGCGGGACATACCGGCGAGTTTGGCCGATCTGATTCAGTCCGCCTTGGAACAAGATCCCCAAAAGCGCCCCCGCTCCGCCCTGGAACTCGCGCGAGCCATGGCCAAGGAATTGCGGAACATCGACGAATACACGGATGCCCCTGTATTGGGTCATAGCATTCGTCAAGCTCAGCGCAGGCTGAAGCGAAAGGCGAGTTTGGCCATGCCGCCCATTCCGCCTCCCGTCCCCAAATCCTAGTTCCATCGCTGACAGCATCGGTTTAGAGTATGCGCAGGAGCGTTGTGCGAACTTATGGGTGATTACTCCGGTACGCAGGGCGGTACTTTAAATAACACTTCTTTGCGGATTTCGACGGTTCCCGGTTTGGCGCCGCGGGGTTTGCTCACGTGCTTTCCGCGGGTGGCGCTCACGGCCACGCGGCCGCCTTTGCGTTGTTTGCTATGCCAGGCTGCAACAGACGCCGCACCTTCAATGACCGATTTCGGTGGTTCGATACCATCCCGAACGAGCAACACAACATGGCTTCCAGGCATGCCTTTGACGTGAAACCACCAGTCGTCGCCTCGCGCGATCTTGATCGAAAGATAGTCGTTATCGCGCGCCGTACGTCCAGCCCAAATGGCCCAGCCGTCGAGTTCGTAGGTAAAGATTCCCGGAGGGGGCGTTAGGGGTTCCCCTTTTGCCATCGAATAGTCTCCTCTTGCCGCTACCGGTCTACCTGAATTCTACCGTGAAATTCGTCGACCAACTCACCGACCAGCGCAGCCACGACGCCGCTTTCTTTGAGCTCCGAGAGCAGTGGTTCGGCGTCTTCCGCACTCACGGCGAAAAGTAGGCCGCCCGATGTTTGGGGATCGCACAATATGAGTTGCTCGATTTCATCCACATCGGCGTCGAAGCGGACAACGTTTTCCAAAAATTTGCGATTGCTTCGTGCGCCACCGGGAATATGACCCGCCTCGGCCAAGCTTCGCGTACCGTCCTGTATGGCCATGGCTGAGGCATTGATGCGCGCCCCGCATACAAGGTCGCCAACCATTTCGCGGAGGTGCCCCAAGAAACCGAAGCCTGTGATATCTGTGCAAGCGTGTACCGCGAAGCGCTGACCGATGGTCGCCGCATCTTTGTTCAGCTTGGCCATCGCGGCGATCGCCCGTCGTTCGAAATTCTCATCGAGTACGCCATCGCGTAGTGCAGTGGAAATGATGCCCATGCCCAAGGCCTTGGTTGCGATCAGCTTATCTCCCGGTTTTCCACCGACATTGCGCCAGAATTGTTCCGGATGAACAAAGCCGGTAACCGATAGGCCGTATTTCGGTTCCTGATCATCCACCGTATGGCCGCCGATGATCGATACACCGGCTTCCGTCGCCTTATCCGCGCCGCCTCGGAGAATATCGCCTAGCTCAGAAATCGGACAATCGGGATTGTTCTTGGGAAAGCCGACAATATTCATGGCGAGTACGGGGCGCCCGCCCATCGCGTAGACATCGCTCAGGCTATTGGCAGCGGCAATGGCGCCAAAGTCGTAGGCCGAATCGGCAACGGGTGTAAAGAAGTCCACCGTTTGGATAATGGCGAGCTCGTCGGAAATTCGATACACGGCCGCATCATCCGAGGTGGAGGTACCCACCAGGACGTTGGGGTCGGTAATTTTCGGTAGGACGCTCAGCACGTGAGCGAGATCGGCGGCACCGATCTTGGCCGCTCAGCCACCGCGCTGGGCAAGCTGGGTCATCCGGATTTTTTCCTGGGGCATGCATTTCCTCCTTACCTAGTGCACACCATTGATACCCAGATCGAAGCAGAAGTAAAATGCTATCGGTGTTTCTTGTTTCTTGTTTCTTGGGGGGGGGCTTAGCCTGCAGAGGAAAGTGGCGGACGACCGTCCAAGAGATCCAGTACTTCACTCATGCGCGTGGTGGTGCGCGCCGGCAGAATCACATTTCGGTCGCTAGGCGTGCCTTCGGCGTTCTCCTCGGCTACATCATCCGCTTGGGTTTCATAAAGGGCGAAGAAACGGGCGGCCTTGGCAAGTTCGCCGCCCTGATAGTCCGTGTCGAAGTCGACCATGGTCAGCCAGAGTTCAATTTCGGCGTTGCCCTTGTACACAACCTCAAAAAGTCGCGACTGAAGGGGCCATTCCGCGAGCGAGCAGGTTTGAACCTCCCAGTAATCATTTTCTGGGGTGTCGCCACGATGGGCGATGACCTGATTGGTATGATGATGTCCAACGAGGTGCACAAGCACATTGCAATACGTATTTAACAGACGGCGAAGCTTTCCGCTCTTGCCCCAGATATGTTCGCTACTGTGGTGCGATACGACAATGACGAGGCGGTTTTCATTCTGGGCGGCCTGCAACGCGGGTTCGAGGAAATTGTCGAACTGTTCGTTGGTATAGGCTCCTTGGGCGCCGGTGTTCGAGCAGGTATCCATGACGATCAGACGGATCGGCATTGTGGGTATGGGGTCGACAACATAGTCGCCCTTACCGCTTTGCACGTTCTCATCGGTATAGCCATGCTCACCATCCGCGACATGCATGGCCAAGAAATCCTCGCGGCTCAAATGCCGACGCTCTGTATCGGCGACAAGTTCTCCGCGTTTTAGTTCTTTGGGGGAAACGGCCGTACACCGTGCGGGTTCTTGCGCTTCGTCGTCGGGAATAGGCAAACACGTAGGAACATTTACCCTTGCTGGGCTCAAGTTGCGAATTTCGTCACGGGTAGGGTCTCCGGTATACGAGGCGTAACCGGTCTTTTCCGATACGGCGAGATTGCCTTGAATCAGCCCATCGTGATTCCCCACCGTCGAATACCAGGGGATGGTCCCCAAGCCTTGGGCGACAAAACCATCGTTGGGGTCGTTGTTGGGGCCTGCAAGCGCATCCTCTAGCGCACCCGAATTGGGAACGATAGGGCCACCCTTCATCAGTTGGAGAAACCAAGCCAATTCGTTCTTCTGACAGTTATCGATCACGTCGCCCGTTACCATGACAAAGTCCACGGGCGACAAGGCGTTCAGCTTGACGATCTTACGCACCATGGCGTCGAGCAACTGCGTCGAATAGCATTCCTGACGGCGCCACGCATCCCTAGCAATACCATTGAGTCCAATGGTTCGTGCCGGAGATTCTTCGTCAATAATATGGATATCGGTCAGGCCAACAAACGAAAGCAGTGTGATGGGCGCCTTTGCCACCGGTACGTTGTACTGTTCGGTATGGGCGAGATCTTCGCGGTAGAGGTGGCTTTCACCTGGACCCGGGGTAGTCAGTCCCCACCTTGCTTTGCCACTCTTTTGCGCCACTGCCGGTAGCAATCCGACGATTCGCTGCCCCACGGTTGTGAGGGCCAGGGCTTCCGCACCATATTCGGCTGTCGCCGGGGCGTCACTCTCGACACTATCCGCTTTGCCATTCCCTGCGACGACTGGATCTCCCTGGGCGTTACCTGAACAGGCCGCCATCGAAGTACCGATAGATACGCCAGCGATGGTTCCTAGGCTGCGCTTCAGAAAGTCCCGGCGCGTCTTGTTCTTTGAATTATTTGAACTCGTAGCCACTCGCTATTCTCACTCCCCCACGGCTCGCTCAGTGTCGCTGGCAAGCTCCGCTGGGTTTTGGTCTCCCCCCAACGGTGACCAACAGGCCTCGCCTAAGTGCAATTATTTGGCCAACCTCGTGCTCCTCCCGAAAAGGGCGAGATGCTGAACATTGTTCACTTTTGTGATTGTGTTCCGCCTCTGAATTTCGATTGCCCTTCGCGAATACCTGCCGGCCTTGTCGTGAAATGGGTGGTACTGGCTTCTGCTCGTGCCGCAAACCGTCGTCATCAGATCGCCACAACTCCGACGCGAAAGCTCCACGGTAGATCCCGAGAATCGCCGCGCGGGTCTGCGTATCATCATTAGGCACTAGAGATGAAACCGTTATCCACCCGTCAGGAAATAGAGGAAGCATAGCCGCCATGAACAAGCCAACCACTGAATCAGACAACCCCGTCTCCCCGACGAACCACCGCCTTTCGGTAGGATATGTAATCGCCATCGCTGTGATCTTAGGCTCAACCACCATCGCCTGGTTTGTCCTGGGGTCGGTGACCCGTGACAGGACCCAACAAAAGAACAGCCAACTATACCGTGCAGTCGGCGATATTTGGGGAGGTCGACATCAGCAAACCGCGCCCAAAATCGCCCTCGCGGAGGTTCCGGCCTTGACCGACTCCGAGGCGGTATGTCGGCGAATCTACCGACAATGTAATCACCGCCTGATGGCGCAAAAGGGTCAAGCCCTAGGAGAAGAGCAGTGTTTGGCCGCGGCGGAAGTTGCGGGCAACATTCCCGTCTTTTCCTGCCTGCAGAAGATAGGCTGCAGCTCTATGGCGCTATGTCTCGTGAAGGCTGCGCCGGCGAAAGGGGCGAAGGCGAAGAAGGGAAAAAGGGAGAAGCGCACTGTGATTCCACCATCGCCCTATGCTTTGACGGGTATCCGCAAGCAAAGCGCTCCAAAATCGGTAATTCAGAGCGATTGTCCCGGGGCCACGGCTGTTGACCTCGTTCCGCAGAGCACAGATGCGGAAGCGAAACTCGATTTGCAGCATCGGCGAAAGGGGCTCCTTTGGTATGCAACGTATGGCGTAGCTTTCCGAGGAAGCTACCGGTTCAAGAATTCCGGTGACTGCAAACGCCAAGGTCACTTCGAAATGCCGTTGCCCGCTCGCCATGCTGCCTATGATGGATTTGCAGTGATCGTCAATGGGCGTTCCATGCCCTTTCGGTTTGATGGCAAGAATAACGAACGAGTTGTTTTGGCCCTATCCCTAGCGCCGAAAGAAACAAAGACTGTGGAGATTCGCTTTAACTCGCGAGGGCTCGACGAATGGCGCTACTTCTTTGCCAATGGCACAGGGCGAGCCAATGATCTCAAATTGAAAGTGGTTACAAATTTCGACGAAATCGACTTCCCCCCCGGAACGCTTTCCCCTACCGCTAAGGAGAAGACCGCATCGGGGTGGGTGTTGAATTGGCGTTTCGAAAATCTCCTCTCCGGGGCTCATCTAGCCATCGCGATGCCTCAGAAGATCAATCCAGGGCCGTTGGCTAGCGAGATTTCCTTCTTCGCGCCTGTCTCGTTGGTGTTCTTCATCGGCATGATCCTCTTGCTCTCCCTGATCAAGAAGGTTCGCCTTCATCCCGTGCATTTCGCCATGCTGGCGGCTTCGTTTTTCTCTTTCCACCTTCTCTTCGCCTATTTGGTCGACCATGTTTCCTGGTGGGTTGCATTTGCCATCTCGTCCGCGACCTCTCTCGGTTTAGTGATCTCCTATTTGAGACTCATCGTCGGCGCGAAGTTCGCTATTCTCTGGGCGGGTGGCGGCCAGCTCTTCTATTTGGTCCTCTTCTCCCTGGCCTTCTGCTGGAAAGGCTACACAGGGTTGACCATTACCGTATTTTCCATTCTATCTCTCTTTCTCTTGATGCAGCTCACCGCGCATATCGACTGGTTTCAGCGCTTTTCGAAAGCCAAGCCGGATGCCGGAAATCCGCCGGCGCCCGCGGCCTATCATGAAGTGGGTTGAATAGGTGTCGGCTCAATCAGTGCTGGCCGGTCCAGCAGAGACAATAACTCTAGCCGGCACTGTCGGGGCCAGGTCGTTCGTGATTGCCCCATTCAGTGCCAGGCGCTGCGTGGCCTACAGGGCGAGTTTGGTGTGGTGGCGGCGCTATTTTCTGAAGGGGCGACGTTTCGAACAATCGGGGATACCGTTCTACCTGCGGATTGTACCAAATGATACGAACCCCACGGGCCAGATCCTCGTCGATTCACGTGGCGCTAAGCTTCTCGTCGACAACCAACATTTTCGCCTGGCCTACAACGACGATCGCTTGCTCGCATTCAACCGGCGCATGGGGCTACGGCCGGCGCGCGGTCCAGCTTCGTTGCTGGAACGTGCCATTGTCATGGGGGACCGCGTGGAGGTTTGTGGCTGGCAGTACTGGGTGGCCAGTCCGGCCGGGGTTGTGTGGGGCTATCGCCAGTCACCGCAGTTGCCTTTCCTGCGGGCGAGTTCGATCCGCCTGTTGGGCCACGTCAACGGCGCCGCCCTAGGGGAGGTCTAGGTTGGAGCGTCAGCTGAAGTGTCGGAAAGATATCTCTCCAAGGTTTCCGTCAATTTGGTTCTATTGATGGGTTTGCCAATATGGTCGTTCATTCCCGCATCCAGGCATTCCTGTTTGTCTTTGTCGGTGACGCCGGCGGTCATCGCGATAACCGGTATGTCGTGATCCAGGACTGTTGAAGCCGGGTTTCTAATTTCTCGGGTGGCATCGTAGCCATCCATGATGGGCATCTGACAATCCATCAAAACGAGATCGTATTCTCTCTTCGAGAGCGAATTGAGGGCTTCCTGACCGTTGACCGCGATATCGGCGCAGTAGCCGAGTTTCTCCAAGATAATAGCGGCCAGTCTTCGGTTGGTCGCCACGTCGTCCACGAGAAGAATGCGTTGTTGTTGAGACGACTCTGCTTCGGCGAGGGCATGTTTCGTGATGATTGCGGTTTTGACCGAAGGTGGTCGTTTCGTTCGGGTCATGACTTCCGACAAACATTTTCGAAGTCGCGACTCCTTGATCGGCTTTGTGAGATAAGCAGCAAATCCGATTTCTTCCCACCGTGCCCCATCGCCCCTTAGACCTACGGAGGTAAGCATCACCATCGCCGTTAGATTGAATGTGGGGTTCTCGCGAATCGCACGGCCCAAGGTCTCACCGTCCATGCCGGGCATCTGCATGTCCAGGATTGCAATGTCATAAGGTTCACCGGCTGCTGCGGCCTTTCCCATCGCTGCTAAGGCTTCGTTGCCGTCTTCGACCTCATCGTGAATGCACTGCCAGGATTCGAGTAGCAAGCTGAGAAGCCGACGATTCGTTTCGTTGTCGTCCACCGTGAGGATTTTCTTGCCCTGAACACTCGTCAGTTCCTTTTCTACGGGTGAATCTAGTTCCACGGGCTGCCTGGAAAGGTGCAGCGAAAAGAAAAACGTCGAACCGTGACCCTCCACCGATTCGGCCTGGATTTCGCCGCCCATCAATTCCGTGAGGCTCCTGCAGATGGCGAGGCCCAGGCCGGTGCCACCGTATTGGCGTGTCGTCGAGGTATCCGCTTGGGTGAAGCGAGTAAAGAGATGAGCCAAACGGTCCTTCGGAACGCCGATGCCCGTATCGCGCACTTCGAAACGAAGCCTCACGTCTTCGACGGTTTCCTCGATAAGCGAAATGCTCAGGGATACCTCCCCATCGGGGGTAAATTTAATGGCGTTGGCGACCAAGTTCATCAGCACTTGACGGATGCGGCCGGGGTCACCCCTTAAACGAGAGGGCACGTTCGGTTCGATGATGCAGACGAACTCAAGTTTCGCTTCATGGGCACGCAGGGCGAGCAGGTCGCATACGCCTTCGGCGATAGCCCTTAGGTCAAAATCGAGAATTTCTAAGTCTAGCCTGCCAGCATCGATCTTTGAAAAGTCGAGAATGTCGTTGATCAGGGTGAGAAGGGCCATGCCACTGGTATGCACGGTCTCGGCGTATTCGCTCTGTTCCGTGGTCAATTCCGTATCGAGAAGGAGGCTCGTCATGCCCAAGACGCCATTCATAGGCGTTCGGAATTCATGGCTCATATTGGCGAGAAAGTCACCTTTGGCGATATTGGCGGCTTCCGCAGCTTCCTTGGATTTCCGCAGTGCGTTTTGGGCGGTGAGCAAGTCTTCGGCCATGCGGTTGAAGACTTTGGCCACGTTGCCGATTTCGTCTTCGGAAGAGATGTCCACCCGCGAGTGGAGATTTCCCTTGCCGATATCCTCCGCCGCAGTTGCCAGATGCGATAGGGCGCCGACCATGCGTCGACCCACGAGCCGTGACAGAAATAGCGCTAGGACCAGTATTCCAACAGCGAGGAATGCGAAGAATATGGCCGCTTTGTTCGCCTCTTGCCGCTTCGCTTCCGCGCCATTCTTGAGTCCGAGATTCAACGAGTCCTCGACCTCCTTTAGCAATTCGATCTTTCCCGTCTGCATCTTCCACCAATGCAAAGGCGAGATATCCAACTTGCGAAGATCTGCGCTGAGAAGGACGCGTTTGCGGATCCTGGCGGTTTCATCGATGAAAGGCCCTTTCATCGTAGCCTGATAGGCTTTCTTTTCCGCTTTCTTCGCAAAGGAAAAGAAGACCTTCATGTAGATTTTCTCCGCTGCCACAAGCGCCAAGAAGTGCTTTCGCGAATCCGGGGAAAGCCTGCCCAGCGCGAGTGAATTGGCGAGAACTGCGCGTTCAAGGCCTGCGTGTTCCTTCGCTTGGAGCAGGCTGCTGTAGGCGCCAAATTGAGCTGGCAGGCCTTGCGCGTGGCTCGCCGCAGACATCTGACCAATGACCCTGAGAAGCGCGGTGTTGGCTTTCGTGTAGTAGCGAAGAATCTCGGTTACCGGGATTTGAAGCCGACTGATCGCATTTCGCTTGTGCTGCAAGTCGTCTAGCAGCGCCAAGGCGGCAGTCAGTGAAGTTGATGTCGTCTGATCGAATGAAGAAACGTTGACGTTGCGCAGAGTCTTGAGGGCCGTATCGGTAGCCTTGGTCTGGGCCGCCAGTGCGACGCCGAATGTTTTTCCCGCGCTGCTCATATGGCCGGCGGATAATCCGCGTTCCTTTTGCAGTTGATAGACCGCTTCACTGATGTCCACAGCGAGTTTTGAGAGTGATTCTGCGTTATCCATTTCCCCGGAGATGCCGACATGACGGACGATTCCGAAGAAAACGAGAAGCGCGAGTCCGATGAGAGGGGCGGCCAGCATCATGGCTAGCTTTGCTCCGATTCTCAGATTGTCGATTTTCTTCATGACACACTCCCCCTTTGCCTATCGATGGAATCCCAACCCATTTTTTCGAGATCGGTTGGCCAGAGGAATGCCCCAAAGCCTAGATGTTCTCGACGTGTGTAGTCTTTGATTGTACCCTTTGCCAGGTATGGAAGGAAGAGACAGGTGCTAGAGGCAAAACGACAACGGGCCCGGACTTTGCTCCAAGAGCAATTTGCGTCCGATGAAATCGATGTCGATCAGTATGAACAGCGGGTGGACCGGCTCGAATACGTGGATGACATCGATCAACTTGAGCGTCTCTTTGATGATTTTGGATTGCCGCGGGAAGAAGCATCGCTCGTCGAGGTGGAAAGTAAAGGCGGCGCATTGGTCCCTACTGACGAAGGACGACGCACCGGCCAGACCATTCTCGGTATTTTCAGCGGGCCGCAGCGCCGCGGGCGATGGAAACCGGCCCAAAAGATCAGAGCTTTTAGCCTGTTTGGCGGAATCAAACTCGATTTTCGGGAAGTTGATTTGCCGCCCGGCGTGACGGAAATCAAAGCCGTCGCGGTCTTGGGGGGTGTTGATATCATCGTTCCGCCGGGCATGCCCGTGGATGTCGAAGGGGTGGGGATCCTCGGCGACTTTGACGATCGTCATGGCGTATTCACCGAGGGTGACGGCCGGCCCTCGCTACGTATTACGGGTTTCGCCCTTCTGGGCGGTGTCAAGGTCAAGACGAAGAAAGCGAAGTCTGCCTAGGGGAAGCTCTGCGCGCTCTGCCAGTCTTTGTTGAAGGTACTCGTAATCACGCCGACGGCAGCGGCATTGCCGGTGACAAAGCCGACTTCGCGGTTTTTGTTTAGCGACGTATAGCTGAAATTAACCGATCCCACATAAGCACTCTTTTCATCGACGACCAACGCCTTCGTATGCACAGGTGGCGTGTCAGTCCAGCGCACCGTGACGCCGTGCTGGCCCAAGATTTCCGCAGCATCGGAATTCGCATCGATCCAATCAGGGTCGGCTAGCAGTGCGACGACTTCGATCCCTGCATCGGCTCGGGCTGTGACCGCGTTGCGGATATCCCAATCAGCCATTTGCATCGAAAATATCTGAATCTTCGTTTCAGCGGATTCGATCAAAGCGACCAGGCGTTCCTTGGCATTCACCGGTGACACCAAGAGGCGCGTGCAATCTACAGTCGGTTCTTCGCCATTCCAATCCGAATCGAAGATGGCGACCAAATCGCCGATGTCTTGCGGGTCTTTGATGGTTGTAACGAAGTTTCGCTCTTTGTTGATGGAATAGGTGTAGGAATAGTTTCCGGTGCTGGCAACGGCGATCGTATCGTCAGCGATGATCACCTTGGCGTGCATGTATTGAAATTTAGGATCGCTCCAAATGATCTGTACGCCGGCCGCCTTCAATTCGTCGTAGTATTTCTCATTGGTCGATTTCTTACGCTGGTCGATAATCACGCGCACGTCGAGCCCGTCTTCAGCGCGCTTCTTCAAACCATCGATGATCCCCCCACGCCCCATGAGGTAGCAAAAGACTCGCAAGGTTGTTTGCGCCGCTTCAATGACAGCGACCAGAGGTTCTTCACCGGCATCGGGAAGAGCCTCTATTTCGAGTGGTACCGCGCGTGGACTCGTCGCCTCGCAGGAACGTGTTGTAGGAATGAGGTCGGCAGACGAACCCCCGTCTGGGTTCGGCATGCTTGCCGTATCCGGCAAGATAGTGCCGCCCGTATCGCTACAAGCGCAAGCGAAACAGAGGGAGAGCAGAGAGACGAAAGCAAATTTGCGATTGAAATCGTGCAGCATGCAAAGACCTTTGCATGGGATGCTCATTTTCGAAAACTGCAAACCGAATGGAGGAAGATCAAAGGGCTTTTCCCTCAATCCCAAAACCGATAGCCGATAGCCGATGGCCGATAGCCGATGGCCGATAGCCGATAGCCGATAGCCGATAGCCGAAAACCTACGACCGAAAACCTACGACCGAAAACCCACGACCGAAAACCCACGACCGAAAACCCACGACCGAAAACCTACGACCGAAAACCCACGACCGAAAACCGAAAACCGAAAACCGAAAACCGAAAAC
>Ga0257122_1002563_pt1 | contig 11277 bp, 8 predicted proteins | sample SI106_120metaG_FD_190146 | JGI IMG/M metagenome (GOLD analysis project Ga0257122, IMG submission 190146) | Marine microbial communities from Saanich Inlet, British Columbia, Canada - SI106_120 | ecosystem: Environmental > Aquatic > Marine > Inlet | place: Canada: British Columbia | collected... | reverse complement strand
ATCGCCCGCATCTGACTTCCTGACTCCTCCAAGTAGCGAGGTATTCAGCGTCAGCACGGCGAACCAGATTCCGGCATTGGACGAAGACGGATCTGACTCGTTGGACTCGCTCCCCGGGGCACATTACTGGGCGCTCGGACCAGCCCGTGAAGGTTCGATACCAAGCGATCCGTCACGAAGGGTTCTCACGATCGGCCCGTCTCAGGGGTTGTCACCCTCAGAGACCGGCCCACACGGCTGTTTCGTCGTCCAGACGGACGAAGCAGGACGCGCCGGTCCCAGGTTCGTGGCACTGGATACGGTTCGCTGGGAGAAGCTGACGCTTGATGTCTCGCAGATGGAGCCTGAAGGTCTCACGACCGCCGCCCGCGAATCTGTCCTTAACGCACTCGGTTCCGCAGAAGGACGTGACCTGGTATGCCGCCTGACACTTACCGGAACTCCGCTCGGGCACCCCATCAGCGTCGATCAGCTACTTGGTGAATTAAGAGAAGCCGTCCAATTCGAGCAACCGTGGGTCTGGGTGGACAGGATCGAGAACCTTACCGAGCCCGCACCGCAAGTTGTAGGAGGTGCCACAGACGCGGACCCGGAGACTCATAAAGACGCCGGAACCGCGCCACTCCTCGCAACCCTCAACACTCGCTACAACTCGGTCATTCACGATGGAGCACTGGGCGAACTCATCAAGATGGCCTCGCCTGAAGATCACGATCCCGACGAAGACCGAGATCGGATATTGATCGCCCGAGACGCGTTGGCGCTAGCGACTCAACATCTGGCTAATAGCAAGGCGGGGCAGTCATGAGACTGGACCGCGTCTTCCTGGATTCCTTTGGCCCGCTAGAATCGCTGGACCTAACAGACCTCTCCCCCGGGCTAAACGTATTCCTCGGCCCCGACGAAGATCACCTTCAATCTTTCCGTGATTTCATCCGCCAGGTCCTGTTCGGGTTCGATGTGGACGAGACCCCGCTGATCGATTCCGTAGCAGCCCCGATCGGTGGCCTGCTTGAAGTCGTGCACTCGGACGGTTCGCCCCTGACCGTTGAGCGTTATCTCAGGGTCAGCGGTTGCAATGCAGGACAGGTCAGCGTCAGCCGGGCAGGCGAATCTCGTCCCGATGCCGATCCCATGCGCGGCCTGTCGTCGCTCGACCAGAAATCCTGGTTGGACAAGTTTGTAATCCCGTCCGACATTCTTGACTCCGAACCTGAAGCCCTTCTTCGGGTGATCATGTCGCTCCTATCCGGCACGGATGGGGCGGATGCCGAAACGACGAAAGAGTTTTTCGTCTCTGAAGAGCAGGCCGTCGAGCGCGCCATCGCCACGGCTCGAACGGCCCGACAGGTAGCAAACGAACGATATCGCAAGGCCGGCCAGGATTTTGACACGTACGCCACACTACACGGCCAGCGGGCTGATCTTGATCGCCAGCTTGTTCAGGCGGACGTGGAACTCTCCGTAGTCCGGGCACGCGTCCACCGCATCGACGCCCTGGAGGAGAGCAGACCGGCTTGGAGCCGGATGCATGATCTCCAGACCTCCATGTCAGACATGCCGCGCTTCGCGTTCTTACCCCAACAGCCAGCCATCCTTCTCGACACACTGAAGGAACGTGAAAGTGAGCTACAGACGGGGATCGATAACGGCGACGCCGAAGACTCGCCGCGCGCCATTGAGGTCGAAGAGTTAATCGCCGCTATCCCGAACGACTTCCCGTCCGACGAGGCCCGCCGCCTTCTGGCACACCGTGACGAATACGCAGAAGCGGTCCATGAGTTGCCAGGGCTGTCCGAGCGACTTGAACGGACTGAAAAACGTCTTAAGGACGGGCTAACCCGGCTGGGATCAGGCTGGGACGAGGCGAAGCTGGATACGGTTGACGACTCCACGGCGGTCCGCGACCGCCTGGAGAAACTTGAGACCAACATCGCGTCGCAGCGTATCAAGAGCGCTGAGCTGGCCGCCAAATCGGAGATATCCGGTCAGCTTCATGAAGCGGCTCAAGGAAAAGCTTCCGCCGCGAAGCAAGCTGTCGAGGCCGTTGGCGAAGAACCGGAATTATCCGTAGAGGCGGCCAACGAGCGCCTGGACATCATTACCCGCGCCCGCGCCGAGACCGCTGAATATGCAACTGCAACAGAAGCCGTAGGCGAGGCGCTCGATGAAACGATCGACGCCAAACCTCGCCGAGTAATCACCGCCGGGCGCCTCATTCCACTGATACAGCTCGGGATGTCGGGTGGATTCGCTGTCGTCGGCATAGTCCTAACCGTCATGGCGATCATGGCCGGAGACAGCGCCCTGGCCCGCACCGGTCAGGTCGTCGGGGCCACCGGAGTGATCGGCGTCCTGATGTCTCTCGCCATTCTTGAAGTCCAGAGACGCCACTCCAAGGCACAGTACGAAGCTTCCTCGGTATTGCATGAACTCGCAGCGCAGACTGCCATCGAGCTCGAAAAAGATATCGAGGTCGCCAAAATCCAATTCGCCTTTGTTGAAGAACGCCTTCGCGCCTCACTGGATGACCTGGGTCTCGAACACGACATCCCGATGGCGCAACTGGATGTCGAACAAGAGCGCGTGACCCGCGAACTGCACAGGCGTCAGATCTTCGATGAAACCATGACTGTGCTAAAGGCAGCGAATGAAGTAGTTGATGACGCTTCGTGGACTGCCGAAGGGGATGCGGAAGTAGCCGGTGAGGCGGCCATTCAGCTCGGCGCGATGGAGGATGACTGGATAGATATCCTCATGTCACTCTGGCTCGAGCCCGAACTTGGCCTGACTGCCGTACGGGAATCATTAGACCTCGTCGTCGAACTGCTCAAGGTTCGAGCCGAGGTGAGCGAGCTAAACGTGCGTGTTCCGGCTATGCGTGTGATCGTCGTTCAGGTGGAAGCAGGTCTCTCAGAGATCGCCGAGCAAACGGACCTCCTGGAATTTGACGCACTCGAGGCGCTTCCTGTTCTTGACCAACTCAAGGAAGACCGCGAACAGGCGACTCGTAAGCAAGACAAGATCGGCAAGCTGCGCAGGGATGGCGAGACCTGGGTCGCACGGCGAGCAACCATCGAACGGGAATTAGCCTCTGTCCGAAATGAGCGTCAGGAGCTTCTCGATCTCGTTGGCGCTGAGGACGTAGCCTCGTTCCGTGAGATCGCGGCGCAGGAAGAAGAGCGCCGACGACTATCGGCCGATCTGGACGAAATCCGACGCGACTCAGGCCACCTAACCGGTCCAATGGGCCGTGAGATAGAAGCCGAACTCCAGGAGGCGGGATCAGAAGTATTGCTGGCCGAACGAGACGCACTTCAGAGTCGCGTCGCCCGGCTCGACGAGTTACACGAACGACTGGAAGAGCGCTCCAGCGAGCTAGACGAACGACTCGACGAGCTCTCGGGATCCCCGAAGACGCTCGACTATCGCATCGAGATGTCCCAGCTAGATGAAGAACTGTCGCACCTCGATCGGCGACTGACAACCGTGCAGACGGCTCGCCGCCTCATTTCAGATGCCGTCGCTGAGTACGGAACGGGTGAGCAGGAAGACCGACTACGTCTCACAGGCGAGTATTTGAAACGATTGAGTGGGGGCGCACTGGTCGACATCCGTCGAGTTGCATCTGACCCTCGCGCCATCTTCGGTGCTTACGAGCTTGTATCTCTCAACGGAAACGCTGAGTCGGTAGACACATTGGGCGGAGACATCATCCGTCAGATATACCTGTCAATCCGGCTCGCAATCGCCCATGAGTACGCGGCGAAGGGAGAGTCGGTGCCGGTTCTCCTACATGACCTTGGAGCGGCGCTCGGTTCCGACAATGACAGACATTTCGCTGCGGCCGCAGAAGAGTTGTCACAGCATACGCAGGTCATCCTGCTGGCCGCCCACCCCACTTCAGCGGACCGTGCCCGGGATGCCGCTATATCAGCGCAGCCACGGGTCTTCGACCTCGGCCTGCAGGGTCGCCAAATCCGCCTCTCTGCCTGATCCCAGGTCACGGGCCTTAACATGGCCTGTCTACGGGCGCTATGTTCATACCAATGTGGTCGTTACATACGAATTTCTTATCAACGTATCATTACTATATTTTTGAGATATTTCGGTCTAATTTATTCTCGTTCTCTAACAACCATACCTAGCAAACTAGATCGTTTAATAATTCCTACAAGAACATCAGACTTTATTACCAGAATTTGATTGATGTTATATCGGGCTAATAATTGAAATGCAATCGATAGTGAATCATCCGGCCCAACTGCGACCAACGGCGGTCCGGTCATGCCCTCGGAAACAGGCGTCTCACCCCACAGGTTCCGGTTAATTCCGTCCAGATCATGAAGGGTGATGATCCCTACCACTCGGTCATCCTCAACCACCGGCACAGATCTGCGTTCGAACGGAATCATGTACTCATCCACCAGCGCACTGATCGATACGTCAGGGTGAACCGGCCGCTCAGGTAACGACATCACGGCCCGAACTGGCACATCGGTGATGCTCCGTTTGCTACTCCTCCTGACGGCCGTCGCGGAATCCTTCAGATACCAGCCAACGAACCCCATCCACAACCCGGACATCACATCGTCCGTTATGGCAGTCAGCACTCCCGCCGCCACGAGGAGCCAGCCAAACCCGATTCCAACTCCGGACGCTATCCCGGTAGCACGGGCATTGTCTCCCGTGGATGCCCAGATGATGGACCTGAGTACGCGCCCACCATCAAGAGGGAACCCGGGTAGCAGGTTGAAAATCCCGACCAGGAAATTGGCCAGCGTGAAGTAGATCAGGATCCCCTCGACGGGCGAATCATCTCCGCCAACTCCAGCACGCAACGCCAGGAATCCGGCCAGCGCGAGCAACAGACTACTAACCGGCCCAACGATCGCTATCTGGAACTCGTCACGTGCGGAACGGGTGTCGCCGCCGATGTTGCTCACGCCGCCAAAGATGAAGAGCGTGATGCTGCGGACTGACATCCCCCGTGCAATAGCGACCAGCGAGTGCGCCAGTTCGTGAACAAGGATCGATCCGAATAATAGAAGCGCGGCAATCGCCGCGGCAGCCCAGTAGGTCGCCTCACCCCAATCAGGGTAGTCGGACGGGAACCACGATCCCGCCAACGTCCACGTAATAAGCGCAAACGCGAACAGCCACGTGTAGTGGACGCCGATATCGATACCGGCCACCGTCGCTATTTTGTACGCGCCGTTCATAAGCACACTTTCTTCTGGTCGGCCTTCAATACGAAGGCACGAAACAGGATAGACCCATGAGTACTCGGCCTCCCGATGGCTCTAACATGTTGCTATGGACCTATATCTCGTGCGGCACGGCGACACCGAACTCGGACCGGACGGCCTCTACCCGGAACCCGCAAACCTGAGCGAACTGGGCCATTCCCAGGCTCGTGCCCTTGCCCCACGACTGGCTTCAATCTCGCCGCACGTCCTGATCACCAGCGGCCTCGAGAGGGCCGACCAGACCGCGGCTCCTTATTTGGAGTCATCCCAACTTCAGCCCGTAATCGTGCCCGGGTTCGACGAGATCGGTATCGGCAATCTCCGATCAAGAGATCTTGCCGAGGTGAAAGAGAAACTCTTCGCCCGACCCTTCATACCCGATTTTTCCGATTATGAAGGTGAATCTTCATCAGAGTTTGAGCAACGTGTACTTGGTTCTCTGAAGACCCGGGTACTGGACAAGTTCGATGATGATCAACGCGTGGCTGTGGTCATTCACGGCGGGCCGATCAACGTGATCGTGGACTGGGTCGAGCACGGCGGCTTCACCGGACAGTTCGTGCGTAACATCAAGACCGCCTCGATCACTCTATTGAAACGCACTCCGGACGGCCTGGCCATCGACTACATCTCGGATACGAAACACCTGCGCGACACTGACTAGACAGCCCCGCCGTCCGCTACCCCATCGCCACCGCTCTGGCCCAGGGACTCCATCAACTTCGTCATTCCGTCGAACCACTTCTGCTGTGTAGCTGCGTCCCAGGTGGGATCGAAATCCGGATACTTGTTGAGCACCATCTCCGCTATCGAGGTGCCCGGCGTGGGCGCCGGACCAGCCGCTGCTGCGGGCGCGGCTTGGGCTGTTGGCCGCTCCGCAGGTTGCTGCCGGGCTCGGCTGGGTCCGCTGGAAGATCTGCGTGACACATGCCTTCCGGCCAGTACATACGGCGACAGCTCCACGCCTGCGTCCTGCGCCGCCTGGATGAAGAACGCCTCGCATTTAGCAAGCACACCCGCCTTCGCTCCGAATCTCCGGAACGCCTCCCGGAATTGCGCTTTGGTTGCCCGCGTCAGATCCAGATCGAAAACCGGCATGTAGTGGCGTCGCAGCAAGGTCCCTAGCGCGGCCTTGCGTTCGTCTCCCTCAAGTCCCGCTAGATGCTCAAGGTCCTCCGTCGGTCGCTCGTCATCGTCTATCAGATCCAGTACCCGGAGAGCCGTCATGAGTTGAATTCCCGTACTTCCGGACACACGTTGCCCCCACACACTCCTGTCTATACGTGCGGGCATGCCTTCTCCGAGAAATTCCAAAAAAGTTCGGAATGTTCGGTATGGCACATATGGGGGAATCGTGGGGGTAGGAGACGTCACGTTCATCACGATGGGAAACTTCGATGGACTCAATCGTACCAAGACCAAACTATCCCAGCCTCATTCCAAAGTCAATTTCATTCTGGACAGTTTTGGAAACTACTTTTCAGACCGTTCAGAATGTTCCTCAGATCGACCGGAATGACCATCCTCGTCAAGAGGAGACATTAGCCCGGCAAACCAATCAACAGACCCGGGAGGCTGGCATGCTTCTACCTGTACACTCCATAGCTCCCGACCCAGACCAGCCGCGCAAGCTTCCACGTAAGGGACGCAGCGCTAACACGTCGGACGACCTCCGCACCCTTGAACTTCGACAGCCGCTCGTCGTGCGACCGAACCCCGCTCAGACGGAAGACGTCGACGCTGCGCCTTACGTAGTTGTCGTCGGCGAGCGCCTGTGGATGGCGGCACGTCGCGCAGGCCTGACCGATATCGACGGACAGGTCCGAAACGATATCGAAGAGCAGGAAGTCAGAGAGCTCCAGCTCAGCGAGAACTACCACCACGAGAAGATCCCCGCCATGCAGCTCGGGCGCGCCTTCCTTGAGTACAGGGAGGAGCACGGCGTCACCCAGCAAGAGCTCGCCCGTCGCACCTCGATCACACCGGGGACGATCCACCATTACGAAAGCCTGATCCGAAATCTGGACCCGGAGCTCGGCAAGAAAGTCGACTCCGGCGAGCTCACTTTCAAGGAAGCTCGCAGCATCGCAGACATAGATGATTACGCCCGCCAGCGCGAGATCGCGGGGCCGTTTGTCTCCGGACAATTGAGCTCGGTATACGTCGAGCGGATCGTCGGTCGGGCCAAGAACTTCCCGACCAAGTCGATCGACGACCTCCTGGATGAGGTGGTAAATGGTGCAAAGCCTGCGCCGGAGCCGGAACCTGCCCCTCTGCCGAGGGCGCCGGAGCCGGTGATCCACCAGCGCAAGGATCTAGAGGGCATGCTCCTACAACTTGCGGGACAGCTCGACGGACTTCCGTTGCAGACCATCCCGGAGTTCCGACGGCTGAAACTGGTTTCCTCGCTCCGAATCCTGGACAGCCGGGTGCAGCTCGCACTGCACCATCTGTCTGGAACTCAAGTAGCAGGCGCAGGTATGCCCCCGGCGCTTGTAGGAGCCGCCAACCGGAGATAGACAAACACAGACATAGTCACCCGGCGTTTCTCGGCCCCCCCAACCCCCCGTTGAATCGCCGGACCTTAGACCCCTCCCCAACGCCTCCGGGGAGGGGTCCTTTTTTTGCTATTATTTATTTGGGCGCTATGTGCGGCATTAAGTGAATATTTAGCGCACTTTAAAATACTTGCTCCAGATTCAACATCGGTGAGGGTATTAAGTTGGATAACACTGCAAGTCTAATTACCGGGCCTTAACTCAAGACGCACCTTCGATAAACCGTCTCGGGTTATTCACCATAATATTCTGAACATCTGCCTCCGTCCCGCCGCTCTCCTTGAGGTAAGGAAGCGCGTTTCGGGAGATGAACAGGAACTTGTCCGGGTTCAACCTCATCCGCTCAGCGAAAGCCTCGTTCGATGCGATCCGCAATCGAACCTGGGCGTCATGCCCCATCATCAGCCGCTCGCCGTAACCCGCGTCGATAAGTGCCTTTGCGGTATCGGTACGAGTTCGCCAGTCAGGTACCCCGGGGCGAGCGACCGGGTGGTAGCGATCCAGCCCAATCCACACACCCTTGTCCAACAAACCCTTCAGATAGTCGAGATTCGTGGTGTCGTTGCTGTGACCGACGCAGACACGATTCAGATCCACGCCCTCATCTTCAAAGATCCTGACCTGCTGATCCCCGACTCGCTCCGGCGCCCAGGTATGCGTATAAATCGGTGCGCCTGTTTTCTGATGTGCCCGTGCCGCAGCCCGTAAAACGATCTCGCCCTCATCAGTCACGCCACCGATGTCATTGGCGACCTTGATGATGCCCGGCTTGATACCGGTACCCTCAATCCCCTGCTCCAACTCCCGCACGTACAGCCCTGCAATCTCATCAGCCTCTGCGGTCCAGAAAACACGGGGAATGTCTCTCCAGGTGCCCGTGGCTGCGATCATGTTGACCCCGCTGCCCCGTGACACGGCCTCAATCACACCAATGTCACGACCGAGGTCATGCGTTGTCAGGTCAAATATCGTGTCCACGCCGCCGGCTTTGGCGTCCTTGAAGAGCTGGATCCCCTCCTGAATCGCCTCGTCCCTCGGAACAAACTCTGGGAACGTGGTCTGTATACCGGCTGAAGTGATCAAAACGTGTTCGTGCGACAGGGTGAAACCCATCTGAGAGGTATCTATCGGTCCTAGTACAGAGTTGACCGTGGCCATCCGTTTCCTCCTGAACTGATTTGCGCACCGCCCTTCGGAGCCCGCATACCTTACCCGCAATCATCCGGCTTCGTTCCAACCCGTGAACGCCTCGCCATGCTCATAAGCGCGAGACTGTGTGTAACGACCGGGAGTCAGCCAAGTGTCTATTTCAGGGATCCTGGTCCCGCTGGACGGCGCGGGAATTGCGGCGTCGGTACTGCCGACGGTGGCGTCACTTGCACGCCCGATCCGGGCCTCGGTGCACCTCACCGCGGTAGTGGACCCCCAGAAACTTGAGATCCCGACCCTCTACTACCAGCCCAACGTAGATTCAAGCGCCGACTCCGATCCCTCGAAGCCGGATTCCGCGCCCCTTGTTGCGCCAAATGCGCAGGTCACAGAAGCCGCCGCGAACCAACGGATCGAGCGAGCACGCGTATACCTGGGCGCAATGGCAAGTCGTCTCCAGGCACTCGGCATCGAGAGCAGCTATGAGGTCTTTGCCGGTGATCCGATGACAGACATCGTCCAACTGGCCCGTCGAAAACGATTCAGCCTGATCGCCCTCTCCCCGCACAGCCGGTACGCCATCGGGCGCGGCCTCGGAAGTGTCACCGATCGTGTCCTGCACTCCTCTCCGATTCCCGTCCTCGTGGCTCCGCCGTTGTCCGATACACCACCCGACAGCTCGGACCTCGCCATTCAGTCGGTAATTGTGGGTCTGGACGGATCGCGCGCCGCTGAGCTTGCCCTGGGTACAGCCGCCCAGGTGGCGAAAAGCTGCAACGCCCAACTCGTCCTTCTCAGGGCTATCGGCGGCAGGGCTGGTGATGCGGCGTGGGACATCGGAGCCGAACGCGTCGGGCGAAATATTGAAGCCGATTTCCGTGGAATAGCGATGCGCTACCTAGACGAAGCCTCTGAACAGGCTGGAATGCCGACCACCACCATCGTCGGCGGCGAGGACGAAGTGACCGAGATTCTCGGCACCGCCGAGAATCTGCCATCCTCTTTAATAGTCCTCGCATCTCAGGGGCAATCAGGATTGACCAAATGGCGACTGGGTAGCGTGACTGACCGCGTAGTTCGGCAGGCTACGCGCCCCGTAATCGTCGTCCCGCCAATCATGACTTCTCGCCGCTGAGCTTCGCCAGACCGCCTCTCAACGACTAAACTCGCTCAAACGCGACACACGGCCCATAACGAATCGTCACTGGCCGCTGATAGAAAGTCCGTATTGAAAGATCTCAACAGGTGGGCGCTCGGCTGGACCATCGTGTGGACCGTCCTCGGGGCAGCATTGATCGCACAGTTGCTGCTTCAGTCGATCCCCGACAACGATACCGTTTTCATAGCGGTCGACCTGGCGGCCATAGTGTTTGTTCTCATGCGTTTGAGAAAATCTATCGTCCTCATCAATCCGCCCTCAGGCGATGAGAAATAACGAAGCTGCGCCGTAACAGATAACTAATCTGACCAATCTTCAGGAACACGGAAGCACGAATAATAGGAGCGACACCTTGGCCGAATACCGCATCAACAAAGCGAAACAAAAGCTCGACGACGGTGGCGTGATCTCCATCGTTAACGGCGTGAACGACGGCGACACCGCCGAGATCTTCGGAAATCTTGGCTTTGATGCCATCCTGGCCGAAGGTGAACACGGCCCCATCTCGTGGGACGTGATCGGCGACATTTCCCGCGCCTGCGACCTCTGGGACATGTCGTCCGTAGTACGCGTCCACCGAAACGACCCCGCACTCGTGACACGAGCACTGGACCGGGGTGCAAACGGAATCATGGTTCCTCACGTGAATACTCGTGAGGAGGCTGAGCTTGTGGCCCGGTCTTCCAAATACGGTCCTGACGGCAACCGGGGCGCGTTTGGCGGGAGACGAGCACTTGGAATCAGCGACTACCACCGCAAAGCCAACGAAAATACGCTCGTCACGATTCTTCTCGAAGACATCATCGCCATCCGCAACATGAAGGAGATCGTCAAAGCCGACGGTATCGACGTGTTTTACGTTGCACCCGGCGATCTGGCACAGAGCATGGGTCACACCGGCGATATCGCTCACCCGGAGGTCCTTCAGGCGGTCGAGGACGGACTCGGCGTCATCATGGACTCCGGTCGTGTCGCAGGAACACTGGTCAACGACGACACGGTAGAGGACTACATTGCGAAAGGCGTCCGCTGTGTCGGCCTCGCCTGGCAGCCCTGGCTCAACGCCGGAGCGACCGCGTTCTTAGGGAAGATGGGTGGCTGATGGGCGATAACACAACAGGATCCGGCGAGTTCAGCTTCATACAGTTGGCCGACCCACAAT
>Ga0257122_1002559_pt1 | contig 11288 bp, 8 predicted proteins | sample SI106_120metaG_FD_190146 | JGI IMG/M metagenome (GOLD analysis project Ga0257122, IMG submission 190146) | Marine microbial communities from Saanich Inlet, British Columbia, Canada - SI106_120 | ecosystem: Environmental > Aquatic > Marine > Inlet | place: Canada: British Columbia | collected... | reverse complement strand
GTACGACTTCAGATGACCATCAAGCTGCCCGATGCGGTCAAGCTGAGACTCGGTCAACTCGACCGACGACAGCTTGCCGTCACGTACCTGAGGCGCTAGCTCGGATATGGTCTTGTAGTGGAGATCTTCGGTCATTCAGCGATCCTTATTGCTGCGGAAGAGTGCGTGTTTGGCGTCTATACCGGCGGATGAAGGTTGTGGAAATCGGTCGCCCGCTCGAAAGCGTGGCCCGCCTGTACCAGAAGCTGCTCAGACAGATGGTGCCCCGTGAATTGGAGGCTTAGTGGGAGTCCATCACCATTAAGACCGCACGGAAGTGAGATAGTCGGCAGTCCGGCGAAGTCCATCGGCACCGTAAACCGTGACGTCCACGGATCACGATCGGGCGAAGGTGGTCCGTACAACTCTTCTGGCGTCACCGGATATGCAGCGCGTGCGGTCGACGGACCAGCCAGGAGGTCGACTCCCTGCATGAGAAGTCTGAACTCTCCGACACACGCGGCACGGAGCAGATCAGCCTGTGCAAGTTCAACGGCCGTGTGCGCGCTGCCGTTGGTTAGCCACTGCCGGAAAAACGGGCCGTAGTCTTCAGAGCGGGAAGGGAAGGTCTCGACGTGCGCCGCCGCGGCTTCCGACGAACAGATGATTGGCCAGGCGCTCATGTATTCACGGAGACGGGACGGCATTTTCACCGGAACGATCTCCGCGCCGAGCCCTTCCATCACCCGCACGCCATCGATCACGGCTGCAGCGAAGTCCGGGGCCATATCTTCGGTGGCGTAGTTCTCGTCAAAACCGATCTTGATTCCGTTGACTCCGGCGTTCAGTGTCGCCGTCATGTCCGGGACAGGCTGCGTAAGCGTGGTGGGATCGTTGGGATCGAGCCCTGAGATGACCTGAAGAACGTATCCTGCGTCCGCAGCGGACCGCGTCAGCGGTCCTACGTGGTCGAGCGACTCTGCGAGGTTCATCACCCCGTATCGGCTTACACGACCCCAGGTTGGTTTTAGTCCGACCGTTCCGCAAACAGCCGCCGGATGGCGAATCGAGCCGCCGGTATCACTTCCAAGCGTGCCGAATGCCAGTCCGGCCGCTGTAGCACTACCTGAACCGCTGGAAGAAGCACCGGCCCAGTGACTTTCTTTCCACGGATTTTCCGGGATGTCCAACTTCGGGTTGTAGCCACCCATAGCGCCTTCAGTCAGATTGAGCTTTCCGAGCATGACCGCACCGGCATCGTTGAAACGGGTCACGACGGTGGAGTCAAATTTCGGAACGTTGTCGGCAAATACGGCGCTACCGCCCATGGTGCGGACGCCATTGGTAGCACACAGGTCTTTGACGGCAACGGGGATGCCATGCATCGGGCCCCGATAGTTCCCCGATGCGATCTCGGCGTCGGCGGCCTTCGCCTGTGCCCGGGCGCTATCTGACATAACTGTGGCGTATGACTTGAGTCGGCCATCGAGTTGATCGATGCGTGCGAGCTGCGATTCCGTAAGCTCCACCGAAGTCAGTTTGCCGTCGCGCATCAGCGGGGCGAGTTCGTGGATGGTCTTGTAGTGGAGATCTTCTGTCATGTGTTGCTCCGGGAGGGGCTTTTATCCGTGAAATAAGCGTTGATCGCGCCTGATAAGAATCCCTTCTCCCTCACCCCAGCCCTCTCCCGCTGGGAGAGGGGGTCTCTCTACCTTGCTACTCGAACCCGGCCGGTCGTTTGTCCGCCCAGGGCCTGGCGTCTTCGAACGCCTTGGAAGCGGCCATGACCGTTTCCTCGTCGCCCCATCGCCCCACAATGTGGAGGCCGATCGGCAGTCCGTCGCTTGAAAAGCCCGCCGGTGCCGTTGCAGCCGGATTTCCGGTCATGTTGAACGGATAGGTGAAGGGAGTGAAGCCCCAGAGCTTGTCCGGGACGGTCACGCCGTCGATCACCGCCGGGTGCTCGCCCACCTTGAACGCGGGAGTGGCGAGCGTAGGCGTGAGCAGCAGATCGTAGTCTTTGAAGAACTCCTGAACGTAGTTCCGGTAGAACTCGAGGCGTGAGTAGGCGTGCCAAAGCTCGGCACCGGTCACCTTCTCACCACCTTCCAGGCCATCCCGCAGGTAGTCCGTCAGCAACTCTCGCTGTTCGAGTAGAGCACCACTCACGGAATAGGTCCGGCAGCGCCAGATAGTCATCAGCAGGTCAAACATCGCTTCCGGCGAATCGATCCTGAAACGGGGCTCTTCAACGATTGCGCCCATCTCTTCGAACGACTTCGCTGCCTGACCGACGGCTTCACGTACCTCAGGGTCCACCGCTACCCCTCCAAGATCGGGCGAGTAGGCAATTCTTAGGCCCTTCACGCCTCGGCCTAGCGCAGCTACGTAGTCCGGTGGGGTTTCCTGGATCGTGAGATGTTCAGCGTCAGGATGCGGCCCGGCCAGTACCTGGAGCAACATGGCTGCGTCGGTCACGTCACGCGCCATGGGCCCTACGTTGGAGTAGTTGAACCAGTGCCAGCTATCCATCCCCGCTGAGTAGCGCGGGACACGCCCCTGTGTCGCTTTGATGCCAAATATGCCGCAAAACGCCGCCGGAATTCGTACCGAACCCGCTCCATCACTACCCTGTGCCCACGGAGTGATACCGGCGGCCACGGAAGAACCGGCGCCACCGCTAGAAGCGCCACTCGTACGCTCAGTGTTCCAGGGGTTACGGCAGGCATCTCCGAGCCGGTTCTCGTTGGTGCCGATGTGGCCGTACTCGGATGTGTTTGTCTTACCGAGGATGACGCCACCGGCATCCTTGATTCGGGATACGGAAAGCGAGTCCGTGTCCGCTATTCGGTCTTTGTAGATGAGGGAGCCGGAGGTGAAACGAACGCCCGCCATCGGCTCGAGGTCCTTGATGGACGTCGGAACGCCGTGTAGGAGACCAAGCTCATCGCCGTCCATTACGGCCTGCTCCGCGGCGCGCGCCGTCTCCAACGCCTGCTCGGGAATTACAGCGAGGTACGCGTTCAACTGACCGTTGAACCTGTCTATGCGGTCAAGCGAAGCCTGGGTGACCTCTACCGGTGAGATCTCCCGGCTTGCGATCATCTCCCGCAGTTTGTGTGCGGGCGTCCAGGCGAGTTCGTTAGGCGTGGTCATATCTCTCCCCCGAGTGGTTGCGTGCCGGTTGGCTGCGCCATTATGGCGCGCGCGCAGCCTCGGTGGAGAGCCGATACCAGATTCAGTCGATTTCCGGAACTACGCTCCAGCGGCAGCCGGGTTCGGCGCGTACGCCATCCGGAGGTCGGATTCCTGGAATATCAACGGCTTCTCGCCACGTGCGTAATCGTAGAGGGCGGCCTTGAAGATGCCCTCCATCGCCTGCACGCCGCCAATGCCGATGGCGAAGACAACGACCCCGATCGGGATTCCGATGATTGGGGTGATGGCACTAAAAATTGCGGTGATCAGTCCGACTACGAGCATTACGCCAATGTAGATGATCCCAAAACCAAAGTTTGATGTGAGCTGACGGCCCCATGTCGCCGTGAACAAGCCCGTCGACCGCTTCATGGCCGTGATTGGTCCGACGCCCTCGGTGACGAGGATCGGGATCACGAAGAACGTGATCATCGCCCAACCGGACGACAGCAAACTTGTACCGATAGAGCCCATCATATTTCCGCGCGATCGGCTACGGAGGTACATGAGAATCAATGCCACTACGGCTGCGATAACGGACCAGAGAAAAATGGTGTGGATGTGCTTGGATGCGTGTGATAACCCTGAACTGATATTCGGGTCGCCGCCGCGCAAACGTTCCTGAGCAGCCGATACCAAGGCAGCGTTGAAGAAGATGACTATGAAGTAGGCGGCAAAGAAAGTCGCACCGGCCAGGATGAGGTCCAAAGGCACGACCTGGTTTTCTTCGAGGCCGGTCGCTGCATTGAACTTGGTCGGTTCTTCGAAGTGATCGATCGTGCCGGTGGCGCTGGCGATAGCGAAAAACACGCCGAGCAGTATTAGAACTCCGATTCCGCCCATGATGGGGAAGAAAATCAGCTCTTTGTCCTTCATCAGGACGCTCCAACTGACTTTTATGAGTTCGAATGTGTGGCCGATTGTTCTGAACATTAGCGCAGTATACCGATCAAGGCTGGAAGTTAGACGGGGCAGTGCATACGATGCAGCCCATTCAAGTGTTGGCCCGCTTGAGAATATTTACGTAATCGGATGCTGGAACGGCTTTCCGGGAATCTGGCAACAAACGTGGCCCAAAAAGGAGTTACGACATGAGCAACGGTCGGGTGAAAGTCGGATTCATCGGCGCTGGAACCATTTCACAACTCCATGAGCTCGGATACCGGGATAACGACACCGGCGAGCTTTACGCCATCGCAGATCCAGCTCCCGGCGTCGCTCAGTCCCGGAAAGATCAGTGGGGAGTCCAGAAGGCGTACACGGATCACCGGGAGTTGTTGGCTGACCCGGACGTCGACGCGGTCGAAATCCTGCTGCCCCATCACATGCACCTGCCGATGACGCTTGAAGCACTGGCCGCCGGGAAGCACGTCTCGCTGCAGAAACCGATGGCGATTTCGATGGACGAAGGTCGTCAGATTGCCGCCGCTGCTGCGGCAAGCGACCGGATTTTCCGTGTTGTCGAGAACTATCGGACTTATGTGCCGTACATGCAGGCGAAGTCGATGATCGATGCGGGCGAGATAGGCGATGTGGTGTCGATCAGGGTGATGATGGTCCGAGGACGCGGCAAGGGCGGGATCGACACACCGCCCGCTGCGCAAGCTTGGCGTGACGACGCTGCTTTAGGAGGTCCTGCGCAGTCGATCCTGGATTACGGCTATCACGTCACCTCCATCGTGTCTTACTTCCTGGGTCAGATCGACAAAGTGCACGCGATGGCGGATCTGGACGGCCCTGAGGGGTTCACCGGTATTCCGTCGGTCATCTCATGGCAACACACGAACGGCGTTTTCGGTAGCTGGAACATGGTGATTGCGCCGGACATGATGGTGCGGACGAGCTACTACCCGCTAGATGAGTGGATCGAGATCACAGGTTCGCGCGGGATCATCTGGATCAATCGCTGCACCGGCGAGATGCTCGGCAAGCCGCCGCTGGAAATGTACCGGGACGGCGAAATCCGAGCCTACAGCGATATGGAGACGGACTGGGGCGACAGCTTCCGCCTGGCGGCACACGCGTTCACAGGAGCGATCGTGAACGGCACGCAACCGGAGATGGACGGCGATGAAGCAGTACACGCCCTGGCGTTCGCCCTGGGAGCAATCAAGAGCGCATCAGAGGGCGTGGAAGTGAAGCTGACGGAGGTTTAGGGGGTGAAATTGTGACCAGTGGACGATCAACTGAACGTCGCGGTTGGGAACGGGATGAGCTTTTACTTGCGCTACGCGTCTATTTTCAAAACCCATTCGGTCGGCTTCACGCGACCAACCCTGAAATAGTCCAACTTGCGGAGGAAATTGGCCGCACCCCGAGTGCCGTCGCTATGAAGGCATCGAATTTCGCTAGCCTGGACCCTGATCTTATGGCCAGGGGAATCAAAGGTCTTCGTGGCGCGAGCCAGGCTGATCGTGCTCTATGGGCACAGGCGCATGATGATTTGGAATGGTTTGCAATCGAGTCGGAATTGGCAAGGATTCGCGTCTCAGGTGAGGATCAAACACAAACGGCCATTGTGGCTCCATCCGGCGAGACTCAAGTCGAGGTCACCATAAACGCACGGCGCGTTCAGACGTTTTTTCGCTCATCTGTATTAGCAGCCTACGAGAACAGTTGCGCAGTTACAGGACTCACTTCGGCTGCGTTGTTAAATGCGGGGCACATTATCCCGTGGAGTGTCGACGAAGGCAGACGTGCGGATCCTAGTAATGGAATCGCTCTGAACGCGCTACACGACAGGGCGTTTGATCGCGGTTTGATCACGTTCGACAGCTCATTCAGGATGGTCGTGTCATCCAAGCTTCGAGAGGGTCCGATTTCTAACTTTCATCGAGTAATGCTTTTCGACTTCGAAGGCGAACCATTAAGGATTCCAGACCAACACCCGCCTGATCCTCAAGCCCTCGAGTACCACCGTGAATCTGTATTTCAGGGTTGACGCCCCCTAAAAGACGTCAGAGTTCGCCTTTAGCGCCGCTACCTCCGCGTCCGAGTAGCCCGCCTCATGCAAGACCTCGTCAGTGTGTTCGCCGAAGGCCGGGGCTGATCTGGTGATTTCTAGTGGGGACTCGCTCATGGTGGATAGAGGTCCGGGCCCGCGGACGTTGCCGGAGACTGTGTGTTCTGTCTCTACGATCATCCCGTTGGCGAGAGCCTGTTCGTCGTAGACCATTTCTTCGATGAAGCGCATCGGGCCGCAAGGGACGCCGGATTCGGTGAGGATCTTCATCCACTCATCGGTCGTTTTCGTCTTGAACAGATCGCGGTATGTCACGATCAAGCCTTCAGCAAACGTGACCGACTCCGGCGATTCGCGCACGTAATCCGGTTCAAACCGGATGTCGTACACGCCCATGGCATCGGCCATCTTCTTGCGTAGCGGATTGCTGAGGCAGCCGATCGAGATCACCCAGTCCTTCGTCTCATACGGCTGGTAATACGCTGCAAACTCTGGGTTGTAACGCTGGTCCCGGTACATGGCGTAAATTTCGCTGAATGGGACACCCGCTTCCTTGAGCACCGGCAAATCCTCATCACGCCAGGTCTGGCGTGGAGTCGGGAACTCGTCCACCTGCGTCAGGCTGCTCTGCTGCATCCGAAGCGAGTTCTGCAACAACGAGTTCTCTATCTTCTGGCCCTTGCCCGTCTTCTCCCGGTAGTAGAGCGCGGCCGAGACCGACATCATGATGGCGTAACCGGTGGCCATGTCTGAGACCGGCGATACGTTGACCGCCCGGGGCAACCCGTCCACGTCATGCCCCTCGGACGTCATCATCCCGGTTATCGCCTGCACGATCACGTCATACCCTGGTAGCTCTCGATTCGGCCCAAGCCGACCGTACGCTGTAACTTCGCAGTAGATGATCTTCGGGTTGATCGCAGACAGCGTCTCGTAGTCGATCCCGAGTTTGTACGGCACGTCCGGGCGGTGGTTCAGCACGATCACATCGGCATCCTCCACAAGCTTATGAACGACGCTCTTACCGGCGTCCCTGGTGAGGTCTACCCGGATGCTTCGCTTACCGCGGTTCACCGCTATGAACCCTCGGCTCTCGTTCGGACCGGTTGGTCCCGGCGAGGTGGACCGCCAGGGATCGCCCCAGGGTGGTTCCACTTTGATCACATCTGCGCCGAAGTCGGCCAGCAGCATCCCGCCGACGGGACCGGCGATGATCTCAGAGAACTCGATGACGCGCACGCCCTCCAGCGGACCGGGCATCTAGCGAACCTCCCAATGGCTCTTCAACTAGGCTCCTGAGTTCGGGCTGACGATTCCCGATACAGCGCCGGACTCTAACAGGGTTTCGATCTCATTTGCGTCGTATCCAAGCGCGGCCAGGACTTCCAGTGTGTGCTCGCCAAGCCGTGGCGATGAGTGCTCTGACGCCGTGGGCGAATCGCTCATCTTGAAGATCGGCCCAGCGGTGCGCACGGTCCCGGCCAACGGGTGTTCATGTTCCACAATCATCCCGTTCGCAATCGCCTGCTCGTCGAACACCATCTCTTCAACGAATTTCAGCGGCGCAACCGGCACCCCGGCACGCTCAAGAAGGTCAATCCAGTGCGACGCTGGCTTCTCCAGGAACATGCGTTCCGCTTCCAGCACGACCTGCCTCGCCGATTCCAATCCTTCCTCGCTCTGCTGATCGTAGCCGGGGCTGAATCTCGGGTCATCCAATCCCATGGCATCCGCCATCTTTTTGCGGAGCGGTTCGCTCAAGCAGCCGACGGCAATCACCCAGTCCTCTGTCTGGAAGGTTCTGTAGTAGGGGCGGTACGCCGGAGACCGGTCGTTCTGCTGGTAAAGAGCGTCCACGTCCGGGTACGGCAGTCCGGCCTCACGTACAGCGGGAAATTCTTCGAGAACCATCTGGGACTGGGCAGATGGCGCCGATGGGACGTAGGTGAGTGGGAGCGACTGGATGTACAGGGCGTTGGACAGCAGGGACGTCTCAATTTTCTGCCCACGCCCGGTACGCTCACGATGGAAAAGCGCCGCCAAAACTCCCTGGGACACGGCGTAGCCCGCTGCAAAATCAACCGGCGGGGTGCCGCGGATAACCCGCGGAACTCCCTCGTCGATCGTGCCGTTTGTGGCCATCAAGCCGGTGCGCGCCTGCATGATGATGTCGTAGCCAGGTTTTGCGCTCTCAGGCCCGGAACGCCCAAACGCTGTCAGCTCGCAGTAGATAATCCTGGGATTGATTTCGGACAGTGTTTCGTAGTCGATCCTGAGTTTGTAGGGAACGTCAGGGCGATGGTTTACGAGCACCACGTCCGACTCAGACACGAGTCGATGCACGACCTTCACGCCCTCAGGTTTGGTGAGGTCTACGCGGATGCTGCGTTTGCCGCGATTTACGGCGATGAAGCCACGGCTCTCTTTCGCCTCCGGCGGCCCGACTCGCGTCGGCGAGCCACGCCACGGGTCACCCCATGGTGGCTCCACCTTGATCACATCGGCACCAAGGTCGGAAAGCAGCACGCCACTCACCGGCCCGGCGATTATTTCCGAAAATTCGACGACCTTGATGCCGTCAAGCGGTCCGGACACCTGTCACCTGCCTTATTCCCTTCAAGTTGTGGAATGAGGCGCAGTGTACGCCGGGAGACTCGTATCGTCCGGGTCAGCCGGTCTTGGCCGATCCTCGCTCGTGGAACGCTTCGATCTCGTTGTCCGTGTACCCGGCTTCTGACAGGATCTCGCGGGTGTGCTCTCCCCGGGCGGGTGAAATACGCACAGGCTCTGGCTTCGTTTCAGACCATTTCGAGAGCGGGCTTGAGTAACGAACCCTGCCGCCAACCGGATGTTGCTGTTCCATGATCATCCCGGTCGCTACCGACTGCGGGTGGTCGATCATTTCCTCTACGTAAAGCAAGGGTGCTGCGGGAACTCCAGCGGCATGGAAAATCTTGAGCCACTCCTCAGAGGATTTTTCCTTGATCATCTCTTCAACCTGATGCGCCAGGTCTATGGCGAACTTGACGGACTCCTCTGACGTCGCGTCATAACCCTCATCAAACCTGATGTCGTGAACACCAAGACAATCTGCGGCCTTTTTGCGAAGCGGTTCACTAAGGCAACCGAGCGTGATGACCTGGTCCGCCGTCTGGTACGAACGGTAGTAGATGAACGCGCCGAACGGTATCGGTCGACGCTCGCGGTAGATGGCGTCTATCTCCTGGTAGGTCAGTCCAGCTTCCCTGAGCAATGGCAGTTCGCCCTGAACAAAGTCAAATGCTGGCGAAGGTGCGTTTTCGACCTGCGTGAGCGAAAGGCCCTGGATGGTGAGGGCGTTGGCGAAGAGCGAGGTTTCGATCTTCTGCCCTTGTCCCGTACGTTCCCGGTGGAATAGTGCGGCGCAGACAGACTGGACGACTGAATAGCCGGTTGCGTAGTCCACCATCGGCATTACCGTGAGATAGCGGGGGACGCCCTCGTTCATGATGTGGTCGCCGGACCGGTAGCCGTCCATGATGCCTTCGGCGGCCATGACGCCCGTTAGACCCTGCATCAACAGGTCGTAGCCCGGATTTCCGGCGTAGGGTCCCTCACGCCCGAAGGCCGTGATCTCGCTGTAGATAAGATCTGGCTTGATCTTCCGTAGTGTGTCGTAGTCGATCTTCAATGCGTCTAACACGTCGGCCCGATTGTTGACCGTAACGACATCTGCTTCCGAGACCAGTTTATGGACTATCGACTGGCCTTCTTCAGAGCCAAGATCCAGGCAGACCGAACGCTTGCCTCGGTTGACGGCGATGAAGCCCTTGCTCTCGGTCGCGTTGATCGGTGACGAGCCGCCACGCCACGGGTCTCCCCACGGTGGCTCTATTTTGACAATGTCCGCACCAAGGTCCGAAAGTAGGACGCCGCTGATCGGTCCAGCGATGATCTGTGAGAATTCGACAACCCGAATACCCTGGAGCGGACCAGCCATCCATACACCTGCTTGATTCTGACCTGTGCGGCAACGACATTCGCCACGATGGCGCAGCTTATCCCAGAGCGGCCCCAGATTCGAGCAGTGCAGCAATTTCCGTTTCCGAATATCCGGATTCCGCCAGAATCTCTGCCGTGTGCTGACCTTTGCCCGGTGAAGTACGAACGGCCTCTGGAGGGCTCTCCGACCACTTCGAAAGAGGTCCCGGGCCTCGGACTTTGCCTGCAACAGGATGTTCCTGTTCGATGATCATTCCAACTGCATGCGATTGCTCATGATCGAGCATCTCTTCTACGTACAGGACGGGCGCAGCAGGAACTCCGGCCTCATGGAAAATGCGTATCCACTCAGCTGCGGGCTTGCCGCTGATGATCTTCTCAACCCGGTGCGAGAGGTCAATTGCGAACTGCCGTGACTCTTCGGTCGTCGGATCGTAGTCTTCGTTGAATCGAATATCTTCGATTCCCAGGCAATCGGCCGCTTTTTTGCGCAGAGGCTCACTCAAACAGCCCAGGGTGATCACCTGGTCCGCCGTCTGGTAAGAGCGGTAATAGATAAACCCGGCGAACGGATACGATTTGCGCTCGCGGTAGATATCGTCGATCTCAGAAAAGGTCAGACCGGCGTCGCGAAGAATGGGCAGTTCTTCGTTGACGAATTCAGCCGTGGGAGATGGGGCGTTCTCGAATTCGGTCAGCGAATGGGTCTGAATCGACAACGCGTTTGCGAACAGAGATGTCTCCACTTTCTGTCCCTTCCCCGTCCGCTCACGATAGAACAGCGCCGCACAGACCGACTGGACAACCGAGTAACCGGTAGCGAAATCCACCATCGGGGTAGCCAACAGATACCGTGGCACGCCATCGTTCACCGTGACACCTCCCGCCTTATAGCCTTCAACCACCCCTTCGCCGGCCATGATTCCGGTGAGACCCTGCATGAGCAGGTCGTACCCGGGATCGTTGGCATACGGTCCATCTCTGCCGAAGGCGGTGACCTCTGTGTAGATGATGTCCGGTTTTACGGCCCTCAACGTTTCGTAGTCGATTCCGAGTTTCGGAAGGACGTCGGCCCGATGGTTGACCGTAACGACATCAGCATCCGATACCAGCCTGCGAACAACCGAGCGGCCTTCGTCCGACGTGAGGTCCAGCGAAATGGATCTTT
>Ga0257122_1002558_pt1 | contig 11291 bp, 7 predicted proteins | sample SI106_120metaG_FD_190146 | JGI IMG/M metagenome (GOLD analysis project Ga0257122, IMG submission 190146) | Marine microbial communities from Saanich Inlet, British Columbia, Canada - SI106_120 | ecosystem: Environmental > Aquatic > Marine > Inlet | place: Canada: British Columbia | collected... | reverse complement strand
ATTCTTACCGAACGCGCACAGCTGCAATTTGCTTCTGGAGAACGACGTGCGGTGCTTCATACTGAATTTGCTCAGCGGCGGTTCCAGGAAGTCGTTGCCCTTACCGACAACCCGGCACGAACAGATGATGCAGAGGACGCATTGAACGCATTCCGTGAACAATTGGCAGCAGCAAACTCAGAACTGCATCTTTTGCAAGAAGAAGGTGATTCCGATGCGTTGATGGCAGCGGCGGGTGTGGATCAGGTTCTTGAGGGGCTCGAGGCAGCCATCGAAGATACGGATTCGCAGACAGAGGCTGTTCTTGCCACGGCGATGGATGCAACACGCGAAACATCGCAAGTGATCGAAGATGTCACGGTAGAGGTGCATGAAGCAGATCCTCAGGAAGAAAGTGAAGAGAGTATCGGACAGCTTTTCCGAGATCGCCTAGAAGGAATTCGAGATCGAGAAGCATTCAACTATGGCCGTATCGTTGTGCTTTCACAGGCGGCAGAAGAAGGACTTATTCTACAGAGCGATCTTGCGACGCTAAACTTCCTTGTCGAATCAACAGCGTCAGGTATTCACGATGCCATGAGCCTGGCGGCCGTGGGTGGATATCGAACCGCATTCGATATTCTGCGTGAGGTGGATGATGGTTTGATTGCGATTGAATCTCAAATTGTAGAGCTTGAGGCCATTGTGATTGCTGGCCGGCAAGAGGCGGTTGAGGAGTTGGAGGTTGTTGAGGAACCAGAAGAGATTGAGGTATTTGAGGTGATTGAAGTGCTCGAAGTAGAACCTCTTGAAAAAGAAAAAGATAATTCATCTGCAGAGGAATCTGTAGATTTAGAAGAATAGTATCGGGAAGATGTTTCCATGTGGGGTTTGCGAATCATTCGCAGGTCTTCATGGAAATATGTTCACATATTTCCTTCTGAATGAAACTTAGGTGTCACCAAAAGGTCGAGGCCAATAGGCCGTGTCACCAATAAAAAACTAAACTTAGAAAGGTTTAAAACCTATGGATAATACCCTCAAAAACATGGGACAACGTGTTTTCTCGGCGGTTGTTGCAGCAGCAACAATTTTGTCGATGATGGGAATTGCTGCGTTTGCTGTACCACAGCAGGCACAAGCTGCCGGAGCGGGAGACCTCGTTACAGCATCTTTGTCAGCAGTATACTTCGTCGGATACGACGGATCCCGCTACACATTCCCAAACAGTGCCACATATAACACGTGGTACTCAGACTTTAGCGACGTAATGACTATTTCCGACTCAGCAATGGCTGACATTGCTCTTGGAGGAAACGTTGTTATGCGCGCAGGATCAACCTGGATTAAAATCCAGAGCAGCAGCAAGACATACGCAGTTTCAACAGACGGAATGATCCACTGGGTCGAGTCTGAAGAAGTAGCTGAAGGACTTGCTGGATCTGACTGGAACACCATGATTATGGACGTTCCTGACACATTCTTCGTTGACTACACAGCCGGAACATCTCTTGCAGCTTCAACGCTATGGGAAGGTGCTCTATACATGGATGGAAGTCACGAAATGATCATCTGGGGCGGCGAAGCTCGCATGCTTACAGGTGACGCAGCAGACGACAACCACTTCATGAGCGACTGGTTCCTTGACGGATCAGATATCGACGCAAGCGCTTACAGTGCTGGTGACGACATCGACGCTGAAGTGTGTGACCTTGTTGACGCATCTCAGACTGGATGTACTTCCGTTTCTGCAGGTGGAGACGTAGAGGTTTCTCTCTCATCTTCAACTCCAGCCGGAGCAACACTTCCTAAGGATGCAAACTCAGTTCAGGTTTTCGAATTTGATATCGAAGCCGGATCAGAGGCAGCAAATGTAAACATCATGACTTTCGAAATGGAAGGAATTGGTGCAACAACCGATATTGATAACGTATTCGTGTACGAAGGAGCAACACGTTTGACCGAGTCACGTTCCGTGAACGCGTCAACACGTTCTGTAACCTTTGGTAGCCTAAATCTTGATTTCGCAGCAGGTGAAGAACGAACGTTCACACTTCGCGTGGAACTTGCTTCAGGTGCTAGCGCAGGAAACGAATTCAACTTCGCGATCCTTTCAGTAGATGACGTAACCGCTGATGGTGACGTAGATGGTAACTTCCCTATTACAGGAAACACCTTCGAAATCGCTAACCAGTCAGCAGGTACGATCACTATTACCAAGAATGGAGCCATGGTTGATGGCCCACTTGGTGCACAGGATCACACTATTGGTCAGTTCAAGATTACCGCTACAACAGAAGACGCATTGGTAACAGAATTGACACTTAAGGTCGATAACGCAGCTGACCATGACGATTTCCGTCTATGGGATGGATCTGTTGAACTTGCCGAAGGTGAGTACATCGGAGACAAGCTTGTTATGTTTGATCTTTCAAGCGATCCGTTCAGCATTCAAGAAGGAAATAGCAATATCTTCAAGATTTCTGCCGACATTGGTGGGGAGGCTGCAGATGATTTGACCACTTCTCTTGAAAACGCTGCTGACGCATTCGCTGTTGGTGGAGACTTCGGATTCGGAATGGGAGTAACCTTCACAGGTTACGATGGAGATAGTTGTACAACATCCGCTGGTGACTGTTCATTCCAGGACGTCAAGGGTGGTGAGGCAACATTGAACCACACTGGTCCAACGACTGGTGACATCCGATCAAATAGTCAGGATCAGTTGATCTTCGAGTTCACTCTTACCGCTGCACAAGACATTACCGTTAAGGATCTTGACGTAATCGTTTATGCAGATGATGATGGTGATAACGATGCGCTTGATGCTGACGATGATAGCGGAGATGATGATGACGGTTTGATTAACACGGGTGGTGAAGGAAATGTTTCCGACATCAAGCTTGTTAATGCCGATACCGGATCCGTTATCATGGGACCACTTGAACTTGACTGTGTCACAACAACTTGTGGAGCAGATGGATCAAGTGATGAATCTCAAACAATCGACTTTACCGACGACTTCGGTATGACCGCTGGTGAGACATTGAACCTCCAAATCCTTATGGATATCGATGACACCATTACTTCTGCAACAGAAGTTGGTGCAACAGTCGACATTTCTGGATTGGTGATCGAAGATGCAAATGGTGATAACCTTACCCTTGCAACTGACGTTGTTCCTACATCAGATCTGATTGGTAATAACATGCAAGTGCTTAGCGCTTCATTGACTGACTCACTTGCGTCAATTCCTGGTGACACGACAACTGTTCAAGGAGCTGACAATGTACATGTACAGTCATTCAGCATGGTTGCTGGAGCAGCTGGAGACCTATTCGTTTCTCAGTTCGTTCTTTCAATCTACTCTGATGGAGACGACGGAACCTTCCAATTGGGAGACTGTACTACTTGTGGAACACCAAGTACGGTGGATGTAAATGAATTCGTTGAGTCTTGTTCAATCTACGATGTAGATGGAAACTTGCTTGATGGACCAAACTCACCATCAGCCGATGGAAACACAATCACATTCGATGATGTGAACTGGACAATCGCAGCTTCCGAAAGCGAACGCCTAGATGTCTTCTGTGACATTGGAAACCCAAGTGAAACAAATGATGTTGCGATCGCATTCGACATTGCCGATGTCTCTGAAGACTTCGTTGTGGAGGATGGCGATGGAACCGATGTAGATGGTGGAACGGATACTCCAAACGGATCAACCAGCCCAACCAATGTCGTGACTATCGATGCTGCAGGTACACTTGCCGTGGCTGCTGCAGGAAGCACACCGTCAGCTGATTTCGTTCTTACGGGAACAGCAGACAATCATGTCGCTACATTCGACTACACAGCAACAAATGAAGCCTTCGTGATCAAGAAATTGACTTTGACGGAGGAATCAGCAGAAGAAGTAACCGGAACATTGAACTCTGCTGCCTATGCGAATAACATCGATATGGTAACGGTTGAGTATCCTGCAGAGGATGGATCAATCTACACCAAGACGGCAACATTCGGTAGCGGAAATGAAGCATCTGTAAGCTTCCTCGGTACCGTAGAAGAGCCATACATGTATGTAGGTACAGACGATCCAGCAGCGCTGGAAGTCTACGTGGATCTTCCTCTTACCGATCGTGTAACGGGTGGAAACGCAAAATCGAACGAACGCATTGAAATTGGTCTTGCTGCTGATGTAGCAGCTGACTTCACTGCCGTTGGTGCTGGATCAGGATCATCCCTTGATGGTTCGGGTTCATACGGAGATTCAGCTGCGAAGACCTTCATTGTTCGTGAAACTTCTCCAGCAATCACTTTGAGCAGCTCAAGTCCTTCGGGAACAGGGTTCGTTCCTAGTGATCAGGAGGTTCTACGCTTCAACATTGCGGCAAATGCCAATGAAGATGTAGTGTGGAACGAAATGGTATTCGGTATTTCTGCAACAGATAACACCGGAACACCAACACAATGGGAGCATTGTGATGACGGAGATACAACGAATGGATTCATCGCTGAATCACAATTCGATATCTACAATCTGTCTGAAGACGGTCTTTCAACCTCGTTGGATACCGCAGACACAGACTGGGTCCTCTACTCAACTGAGGGTGGAACGATCGACGTTTGTGACGAGACAGCAGATACGAACGCTGGTGAGCCTGTCACCCATGCAAAACTAACCTTGCCAACGGCAGAGGTAGTTCCTGCAGGAACGACACACACCTACGTTCTCTACCTCGATACTCAGTACGCCTCCGCGGCAAACGATGACTCGATTCAGATCAAGATCTTGGCTGATCCTGTTATCGCAATTGCAAGCTTCGAAGCACTTGGTGCAACGGCTGAAATTGCAACCGCTGGTCTACGGACGGCAACGACCGTGGTACTTGAGGCCGATGTGAGTGCTTCAGTGTCTGCCGGTGACGTTATCTGTAACAGTAATGCAGCTAATGGAAACGGTACGATCGCTGCATGTGCTTCGGGAGACGAAATGATGCTCGTAACGAATGTGGCAACGACAACGTTGACCATGGTACGTGGTTACCTAAACACAACTACGACCACGCTTGCGCAGTATGATGACATCTACTGGGCTCCTGGTTCATTCCTCTGGCAGGATGATGGAACAACAGCTGTTTCAGCAACCCTACACACTGAGGAGTACTACGGATCCTATCTCGTAGACGATCTTCCAGTGAACGGTGGAGCAATGGGATTCTAATTCCTCTTGTATCACTGGTCTGAACACTGCGTTTACGTAGTGTAAGGACAGAAAAAAGGCCCTTCGGGGCCTTTTTTCGTTGGATCGGTAAAGAAAGTAAGAACAAGACTGTTCTGTTTTAAATAAGGTGCCATTACACTGGACATGTCAAAAAAAACCGGCTAAACTAGCCCTACTATGGATGTATTACAAAGTCGAAGAAAACTTATTATAGGAATTGCGGGTGTTGTGGTAGCAGTTGCTATCATTTGGGCAATTGTTGCAGCCAGCAACCCGTACCGTGGCCTTGAAACAGAGCGAAGGAATAATATCGATGACACAACGCGCGAAATCGTGGGTCAGCGGTTGGAGCTTTCTTTAGCAGCCCTAGAGGCTCAAAAGGATGTAGGTGATGTGGAGCTTGATTTATATACATCAGTTATTTTCGATGCCTGGGTTATGGGGGATTTAGTGTTGGCACGAGAGACGTCAGAAGAATATTTCGAGCATAACGATATCAACTATGCGGCTTGGAATATGTATGGAGCTGTCCTTAAGGAAATGGGGGATTTGGAAGGGGCAGAGGATGCGTATATGCAAGCAATCCAGCTTAATCCGAATGTTGAAGAATATTATCGTGATTTGATCAATGTTATTTCTGAGGATCCGGAGCGTTCTGGTGACGTAAAAGAGGCGCTCGAAACGCTGATAGAAAATGCGGGCCAGTCGTCTTGGAGCATGGTGACACTTGGGGAATGGTACCGTGAAAATGGCGAATGTGATGAAGCGATTGCCCATTACAAGGTTGCCGCAGGACTTGCGCCGGAACTTGAATCGATTCAAGCTGACCTTGAGTCATTACAGAAAGAGTGCGCAGAGTAAAAAGAATGTGATAAAATAGAGGCGTATGAAGCAATTCATCGCCTCTATTTTTTTATGTACATTCCTGGTGCCAGCCTCTGTTTTTGCTTTGGTTCCTAATGACACATTTTACGATGAGCAATGGTATTTAGACAAGATGCAGGCAGGCGTGGCCTGGGAGACCTCAACAGGTTCAGATGATGTGGTGATTGCTGTTATAGATAGCGGTGTCGATCTTGATCACCCAGACCTTATTGGAAATATTTGGCAAAATTCCACAGAGATAGCTGGGAATGGCGTAGATGATGACAAGAATGGCTATATTGATGATCTTCATGGGTGGGATTTTGTTGACGAAGACGGTGATCCTACTCCTGAAATTAATAGCACAGCTTCTGCAGATGCTATTTCGCACGGCACCTTGGTTGCCGGCCTGATTGGTGCAACGGGTGATAATGCAGAAGGGGTCACGGGTGTAAACTGGAATGTTTCTGTTATGTCTTTACGGATTCTTGACGAGCAAGGGAACGGAAATGCGATTACGGCATCGGAAGCTGTGGATTATGCGATAGCAAATGGAGCAGATGTTCTTAATTTAAGCTTTTCAGGAATGAGTAATGACCGGGCATTGGGAGATTCGATCGAGCAGGCTTATGAGGCAGGAATCGTGATTATTTCTGCCATGGGAAATGATGGGCTCAATACGGATCAAAGTCCTGTTTACCCTGCATGCTATATGGAAGGAGACGAAGACTGGGTGATTGGTGTTGCTGCGACGAATCGTTTAGATAAAGCAGCCGATTTTACCAATTACGGTGAGGACTGCGTAGATATTTCTGCGCCCGGAGTCGATATTTTTGGCCTAGATTATTACGACCCCTCCGAGGGATTCAATGAGGCATATAATGGCGGGTGGTCAGGAACATCAATGTCAGCACCGCTTGTAGCGGGCGCTGTCGGTCTGCTACTTTCAGCCTATCCAACGCTTACTCCGTCGGCCATGAAAACGGTTTTGCAATTATCGGTTGATCCCGTAAGCGCCGAGCCAGCTCTAAGAAAAATGTACGGAACAGGACGACTCAATCTTGCAAACGCGCTTACGATCGCACCAAATTTTGTAGAGGAAATAGAAATAAGCTCGGACTATATCAAATCTCCAAGCTTCGAAAGCGTCTATGCAATTACGGAAACAGGAGGAAGACGTGCGTTTATGAACGCAACAGCTTATTTTACCCACGAAGATTCCTTTGATTCAGTGATGGGCGTTCATGATGGTGATTTGGAGGATTACGACTTGGAGGGGTTAGTGCTTCCGAATCCTGGCGTGGTGCTTGTAAAGATTCAGAGCAATCGAGATGTGTATGCGCTTGCTGAAAATCCGAGCAATCCTTACGCTCCGCGTCTTCGCGCCATTGCAACAGAAGAGATTGCTATTAGCATGTATGGTGAACAGTGGGCGGACTATGTGATTGATATTGATCCAACATTTTTTGCACGCTTTGCACAGGGGGGTGATATTACTTCGCCAGAAACGGTAGATCTGAGTATAATGAAAACACGTGCCGAATTGGCACAATTAGCAAAATAGTATGGAAAAAGGTGATAAGATCATTAGTTTGGTGACAGGGGGTGCAGGATTCATCGGGTCCTTCCTCTGCGGGGAGCTACTCAAGGCGGGTCATCGTGTTATTTGCGTCGATAACTTTAGTACGGGACATGTACGGAATATCGAACCTTATTTACGTAATCCAGATTTTCAATTTTTACGGCACGACATTGTTGAGCCCCTCGAGTTGGACAAATTTCCAGAACTTGAACCATTCAAGGTCAAGTTTTTGGGCGTGCAAGAGATTTATCATTTAGCAACGCCAAATACGATTACCCATTTTGAAGATCGTCAAATCGATACTCTGCTTGTGAATAGCGTTGGGACGCGCCACGTTCTTGATCTAGCGGTAAAGTATAAAGCACCCATTGTTCTTGGTTCTTCCGCGGTTGTGTATGGAAAAGAGAAAGAGGATGGTCAAATCTTTAAAGAGGACGATCAAGGAGTTGTTAATCACTTGGCACCACGTTCTTGCTATGAAGAGGGCAAGCGTTTTGCAGAAACGATGTTTTACACTTACAGCCGAGCACACGGCATTGATGCAAAGATTGCGCGTATTTTTCACGCGTATGGTCCGCGCATGCCACTTTTTGACGGTCATTTGATTCCGGATATGATCCTTGCTGCGCTTAATAATGAACCGATTCAGTTGCCAGGCGGTGGCGACGCGACTACATCGCTCGTTTATGTTCTCGACATCGTCGACGGGCTGTTGCGCATGATGTCTGGTAAGGAGAAGATTGGTCCGGTAAATCTTGGAAGCGATCAGCGTCTTGCATGGCAGGTAATTGCTGAGCGCATTGTTGAGCTGACGGGTTCTGAATCCACGATTGTTGCTGGAACAGACTCGGCATTGAATGGGATTGGAATGCCAGATATCTCAAAAGCAAAATCACAGCTTGGCTGGATGCCGGTTGTTTTGCTTGACGACGGTCTTCAGAAAACGATTGATTACATCAAAGCGAATAAATTGCTGTTGACAGGCGATGCACAAGCCGCATAAGGTGTGGATTGTATGCATGTCGTGGCAATCATTCCAGCGTATAACGAGGAAAAACGTATTATTGCGAGTGCGCAAGATGCGCTGCGTTTTGTTGATGAAATTGTGGTGGTAGACGACTGTTCGCACGATAATACGCATGTGCACGCCCAATCAACGGGGGCGCATGTTTTGCATCATATTGTAAACCGTGGTCAAGGGGCTGCTCTTCAGACCGGGATGGACTATGCGCTCAAGGAACTCAATGCCGATATTATTGTACATTTCGATGCAGATGGTCAGATGATGGCAGACGATATCCCTAAGCTTATTGCACCACTTGTGTCTGGCCAGGCAGATATTGCGCTCGGAACACGTTTTCTTGAGAAGCGTGCCCAGAATATGCCTTGGTCAAGATTGTTGACGTTAAAGCTAGCGACGTGGTTTACGGTTCTCTTTTCAGGAATTTCAGTAACGGATACGCATAATGGTTTCCGTGCATTGTCGCGCAAGGCAGCGGAAGACCTTACGATCACATTGAACCGTATGGCGCATGCTTCCCAGATTCTTGATTTGATAAAAGTGAAAGGACTACGTTTTATCGAGGTGCCTGTTACTATTCGTTATACAGATGAAACTCTGGAAAAGGGCCAGTCATCACTTGGGAGCTTTGTGATTCTGAAAGATTTATTCATGGACCGTTTTTTCTCTGATTTATGACTTTTCAAGTTCTTCTTATTCTTTTTGCGGTTTTTGCCCTTGTACGCACGTATCGTCAGTACAAAGCAGAAACGATTAGTCGCTACTGGTTGTTTTTGTGGTTCGTTCTTTGGGTGATTGTCATTGGGACGGCTCTTTGGCCTCAAACAACCGACTTGATTGCTCAAACGGTTGGCGTTGGGCGCGGAGCAGACCTTCTTCTTTATATAGCTGTTGTTGTGCTTGCCTATCTTGAATATCGTTCCATGATGCGTCAGGAACGACTTCACAGAGAATTAACAGCTCTCGTTCGCAAGGTCGCTATTGATCGGGCACATAAGCCAAAAAACGATTAATATGAAAAAGCCTCGTGTAGCGATTATTTATCTTTGTTATAACAATCTTCGTCATCTTGACGAGGTCGTGAAAGGGTTGGCGAAACAGAGTTTTTCAAAAGATCAAACGCGCGTTTACATGGTGCCTAACGGATCACCAGATGGAATTGCGGAAGAGATTCGCCGAAATGTGTTACCTCGATCAGGAAAAGATTTGCCAGAAATTCAGCTGATTGATGATGGTGTGAATCGCGGCTTTGCAGGAGGAAATAATCATGCTACGCAGCTAGCGCTCGATGAAGGATTTGATTACATTTTTCTCCAAAATGGAGATTTGCGAACGGATGCTGAGATGCTTGGACGGCTCGTGGGTGCAATGGAGGAAGATGAATCTATTGGGTCAGCACAACCACTTGTGCTGTTTTGGCATGAAGAGGATAAGGTAAATGTAAGTGGAGGCGTATTGCATGTGGCGGGGTATGGTTATGCGCGTGATAATGGAAAGATGCTCAGCAAAATATCGTACAAAAAGGTGGAGGAGGTGACTTATGTTACCGGTGCGGCAGCAATGTATCGTGCACAGGTTTTGAAAAAGGTTGGAACACTCGAAGAAGCGTTCTTTATGTATCATGAGGACCTGGAGCTTGGACTGCGCATTCGTTTGGCTGGCTGGAAAAATGTTCTTGTGTCGCAGGCGCGTGCCTATCACGATTATTCCTTTTCGCGGAATCCAAAGAAGTTTCAATGGACGGAGCTGTATCGGTACATTGTCCTTTTGGCCTCATTGCGCGTAACAAGCTTGATTGTGCTTTTACCGATCTTAATTCCTGTCGAGTTAGCAACCTGGATTTTTGCACTAAAAGGAGGGTGGTTCAAGGCAAAATTATGGGCATTCTTGCAGTGGTTCCGTTTTTCTACATGGAAGACCTTGTGGCGCATGAAAATTCGAGCCATGAGCTTGCGCCGTATTTCAGATAAAGAGCTTTTGAAGTTCATGACTCCACAGATTGCCGATCAAGAGCAAATGTCAGCCGTCATTGATCGTATCGCAAATCCAGGAATGGCCTGGGTGTGGAAGCGTCTGTCCAAGCTCGTAAAATAACGGTGTTTGTCCGTCACTTCTGAACAAAAACCCTTGATAGAAAACCCTTTTTCCGCTACACTCTCCGCATGAAAATTGCGCAAGTTGTAGCCACATACCCACCGTATCGTGGAGGAATCGGCAATGTTGCAGAAATTTATACCAATGCTTTGCGGGCGCGTGGCGATACCGTAGATGTTTTTACGCCCGATAATTCGCCCTTTCTTTGGCGTCATGGACATGCTGCGATCATGCCTGGACTCATTGAGCGGCTTAAGTCATACGATCTTATCCACGTTCATTACCCGTTTTATGGAGCGGCGATTTTTGCTATTCTGGCAGGCGTTTTGTACCGAAAACCAATTTTGGTTACTTATCACATGAAGCCAAAGGCGAAAGGGTGGAAGGGGTGGGTAATGCGTTTTCATCGCTGGTTTATTGAACCCATATTATTTACTATGGTCGATAAGATTCTCGTGAGCTCGGACGACTATGCGGCAGCGGTCTCTTTAACGGGACGTCACGTAGAGGTTTTACCATTTGGTGTA
>Ga0257122_1002555_pt1 | contig 11299 bp, 7 predicted proteins | sample SI106_120metaG_FD_190146 | JGI IMG/M metagenome (GOLD analysis project Ga0257122, IMG submission 190146) | Marine microbial communities from Saanich Inlet, British Columbia, Canada - SI106_120 | ecosystem: Environmental > Aquatic > Marine > Inlet | place: Canada: British Columbia | collected... | reverse complement strand
ACAGTCTACACAGACGAAGATGGCAACCAGGCGAAATTTACGTCTCTTGCGTCGCCCATCGACAGGTCTGGTGAAGTGGTCAGCATCGTTGTGAGTTCACGTGATATAACCGAGTGGATTCTACTCGAAGAAGAACGCGATCGACTGCAAGCGCAATACCTTCAGGCGCAGAAGATGGAAGCCGTTGGACGACTGGCTGGTGGCGTAGCGCACGACTTCAACAATCTCCTCGCAGCGATTAGGGGGAATGCCGCGTTGGCGCTGGATGACCTCGGCACTGAAAACACGCCTGTACGAGAAGCGCTCGAAGAAATCCGCAAGGCGTCGAAGCGTGCAACCGAGGTTACACGGCAACTCCTGGCGTTTTCCCGCAAGCAGGTATCGGAACCCAGAGTCGTGGACCTGAATGCGCTGGTCAATAACTTGGATACGATGCTAACCCGACTAATTGGCGAGAAGGTTATTCTCAGAACCGAAACACAGGCGGCTTTACATGGCATCCGAGTGGACCCGGGACAACTCGAACAGGTGGTCGTGAATCTGGTCATCAATGCCAGGGATGCGATGCCTAATGGCGGAAATCTAAGGCTCGCTACCAACAGCGTTACCCTCGGCGCAGAGTTTTGTGCCCCTACGAAACGCCTTACCCCGGGGCCCCACGCCATGATCTCGGTAACCGACGAAGGCGTCGGCATGACCGAAGAGGTCCGAGAGAATATATTTGAACCTTTCTTTACAACGAAAGCACCAGGGCAGGGCACGGGATTGGGGCTGGCCACCGTTTTCGGCATCGTCGAACAAAACGGCGGCAGCATCGACGTCGCAACGACTCCCGGAAAAGGATCGACGTTCAAGGTTTACTTTCCTCAAGTATCCGAACCCATCGAAGCGTTGGGGCTTCCTTCAACGCAGCGCCCCTCAAACGGGCCATGAGACCATCCTTCTGGTTGAAGACGATCCCATGGTGCGTCGTGTTGCTCTCAAGATACTCGAACGCCACGGCTATCAAATTCTAGAAGCAAGCTCGGGCGATGAAGCCCTCGAGATGGCAGCGGCCCACAAAGGAACGATAGACCTACTACTGACAGATGTCGTCATGCCGGGCATGAATGGCAAGGAGTTGGCGACTGAATTGCTCAAGCAGCAAGAGGGGATCCGGGTGCTCTATTCATCGGGCTACGGCGAAAGCGTTATCGCGCACGAAGGCGTTCTGGACGAAGGCGTGAACTTCATCGCCAAACCCTATTCCATTGAGGATCTGCTGAATCGCATCAAAGAAGTCCTTGGTTGAGCGCCAGCGCCTCGACGAAGCAGACACATCCGCTCTATCGCTCCGCCTCACCTTCAGGAAACCCAGCATTTACACGCAAGCGGGCCATAAATTCGGCCCGACGGCATTTTTCTTTGCACAACCCGCTACAGATTCGCACTTGGTAGGCAAACCCACAGAAATAGTCCTTCACGGCGGGAGAGCGATTGATGCAGCCAAGGTTTCGGTGCGAATACGTGTGCGCAGTCTTGATATCATCGCTGCTGGGCTGCAATGTCATTGGCGCGGACGAGGAAAGCGCGTCCGAATTCTACGGAATCATTGAATCGACACCAGTCGTGCAAATTACGGGGCCATCGGACGGCACTGCAGCGCAAGGTACGTTTCGACTAACCGCAACCGTTACAGATGAGTACGAAAACCCCCTACATGTGCGGTGGGTCGACCTTTTTGTCAATGATACTCTGGTTCGCAAGCGTCGCAGTTCCCGCACGGGAAACTATGCTTGGAGGCTCAATCCCGCGGATTACGCCGAGCGCCTATTGACCTTATCGGTACGGTCGCCGGATTTCACCGGTAGTATCGGGGAAGCCGCAATCGTCGTTACGAATTTGACGGTTCCAGCGCCCCCCCAAGAACCGGCCGTACAAACCATCACGCCGCTCGACAGTAGCGAGGTCGACGGGCCCTTCGTGTGGAACGTGCATGCCAGTGACGCCGCGGGCAATCCTGATGGCATCGCGAAAATAGATTTCTTTGTTGGGTCTGTCCTGGTGAAAACGCGGCTCACCGATCTTGACGGGAGCTACGCCGTGCTGGTCGACCCCGCTGTGCATCTAGGGGAACAACTCCAGTTGACGGCGATTGCGACAGACCTAGCGGGAAATGCCAGCTCATCCGCAACAGTCATCGTGACCAAAACGCAACCTCCAGTGGAGCCGCCGCCCCCAGAAGAGGATCCCATTGATGAGGCGAAAATCTCCTCATTCAAGGCCTATTTCGACCAGCAATTCGCCCTGCGAGCCGCTGAATGGGAAGCGCAATCATTGGCTGGCGGATATGATTCCAAGACCTACTATCGCCTTCAGCTGCAACTGGACGGCGTCATTTCGATGTTTGAGGCGACCGACGATAGCACGTACCTAGAGGTTGCTCTTCGATGGATAGAAAACATGATCTCCACAGCGCATTTGACCACCGGCAATCGCAAATACCCTGCGGCAATCGGATGGGAACGCACCGACGGTCGCAATGATCTACTCGACGAAGGCCAAGCGATTCAACCGATGGCTCGCCTAGCGCGTCTCATTCTAACCCGTCCAGCGCTTGCCACCACGTATGGCGGGCGCGCAACGGCTATCCGCGATTTCGTCGACCAAAACATCCTGAAGAAATGGATGGTCGACCGGCACTTTGGCAACTTTTCTCAGGGCTGGAACTGGATGCTCGGGATTCACAACGAACCGAACGGCACCCTGACAGGATATTTTCAAGACCACCAGGCGCATTGTATGCGCGCAGCCCAGGACATCTATGACGCGGGTGCCGTCTCCCCGCGTCGAGGAGATGAAACCTGGGGAGACCTGGCTCGGCAAATAGCCGAGGCATGGAAGATGCGTCTGGTGGTCCAACCCAACGGGGCCTATCTATGGGACGTCGGGCGCTTTATGTGGACGGCGAGCAAGACAGGCATCTATGACACGTACCACGCAAATCGCTATGCCTACGCCATGGTCACCATGCAAGAGGCGGGGACAGTTTTCGACTACACGGACGCAACGAGGTTAGCTCGGACGCTGACGCAGAACATCTGGAACGGACGCTACGCCTGGGGCGACACGCAAGCCGCCCCAGGCCAAGGAACGATCTGGTTTAGCAACTACATCGACGGCCAGGACATTCAATACGACAGCCAACTCTACACCGTCGGTGGACCGAGTCATCCACACTACGGAACCCCCAACGGAATGGCAGGCATGGTCTACGACGGCTGGTGCCGACTCGGCGCCGTAGACCAACAGGCCCAAAGCGTTTGCGAAGCGCTCCTCGATTTCATGAAGTCCACAAGCTCTTCGGTCAACGCGATCCACAATCGCAATCGCGCTGGAGAGGTGGGAACTGTGGCTCTCGCAGGCCACCTCGCTCGTAACTTGCGATTGCGGCAGTGGTCACGCGACACACCTCCGCTGGCACCTTAGCCCCAACGCGTACCCGAGTTGACAAGACGCACGTTATGTAAACCAGAGCGACGATTTACGGCGAGGCCCTAGTTGGAGGGGGAGCCGTTGATGTTGCACAGATACATCATGATGCATTGACCCCTCCGACCTCCGAGCTATCGTTTACCGAGGGATAGCTCCCGGAAGGAGGATAGCATCATCTTGAAATCACTGTCTTTACTGCTTATCGTGTCCACGTCGATAGCGTGTATTTCGCGTCAGGCCTATCAAGTGAATGAGGATGACGCCATTCGACCAACGGATGTCGAAACAGGCGGTTCTGCGGATGGCGGCGCCTCGCAAGGGCCTTGGGGTGATCAGCGCGTTGGCGTCGATCCTGTGGGCTGCCCCAGTTTTCCCCACTATTCAAAAACGGGGGTGCATTTCCAACCCTGGCTGATCGATTCCTCCGTCGACTTCTGGCGAGTTGCCCGGGTTGGCTCGAAGATCGCGGTACTCAGCAATAGTGCCAATAGCGCCTTCGAGCGAGTGCTTCAATACTTCGACGCGAATACGGGCGTCGAACTCACCAGACAGTTGATTAACGTCGAAGGCTACCAGCTTGAAGATATGGCGGCACACGACGAAGAGTTGATATTCACCGCTACTCAGCTTGAAGGAAAAATCAAAACACGCGTCATTTTGGGCCTGAAGGAAAGCACCCTCTATCACAAATATGATCTATTTGACGCCGGCGCCAGCCTAGCCGTTACAAGCCATCCGACCACTTACGTTTTCGAAAGTACGAACGGACTGGACATCAATTCCACGCTTTTCCAAGCAACCGACCTAGATCGACAACACCTCAGCCCAAACGCCCATGAAGAGCTACGGATCCTAGCTAGCGACATGACGGCCATCGGACAAACCATCTATCTTTATAGCACCGGGTACAGTTCATGGACGGATGAAAGACAATCGCAATTATTCTTCTTCGGTCAGCTAGGCGGCCGATGGTGTCAGATGAACCTCGATGGCATTTTGCCGAAATTGGGCAGACTGCGGATAGTGGGTCTCGACGATGAGATTTGGGTTATCGCCGAGGATGGCGAACTCCACCGTTTCCTCGTTCAATAGCCGAGGTAGACCCTCCGCGCGGCTGGTGATAGATCATGAACCGCGCGGCAACCAACGACCGTTATTCAACTGTCAAGCACTTCACGTACCCGAGAGGATAGCGTATCGAGTGAATACGGTTTCGCGAGCAACTGTACCCGCTCGTCCAGTACGCCATGCTGGGCGATGATGCTCTGAGCGTACCCGGAGGTGTAGAGAACCTTGGCCTCGGGACGTATCTTCGCGAACCGTTCGGCCAACTCAACTCCATTCATATGGGGCATGACGACATCCGTGAGTAGCAGGTCGATATGGCCGTCGTGCTGTTCGGCCACGGTGAGCGCATCGTACCCAGACGCGCTCGCCAAGACCTTGAAGCCACGGCGTTTCAATAGTCTCACGGCTAAGTTGCGTACCATCTGATCGTCCTCTACGACTAGAATCGTCTCTTTGCCGCCGATGGACTCGGGCGCATCCGCCGACTTGAGAGCGTCGGTCTTGTCCAGGACTCGGGGCAAATATACTTTGAAGGAGCTGCCTTTCCCTTGCTCGGAGCAAACCTCGATACTGCCGCCGTTCTGATCAACGATTCCGAAGACGGTGGCAAGCCCCAAACCTGTACCCTGGCCCAATTGCTTGGTCGTGAAGAAGGGTTCGAATATTTTGTCGAGTACATCGCTGCTCATGCCGCAGCCCGTGTCGGTCACCATGATCATCACGAAATCGCCTGGCGATGCGTTTGGATGCTGGCTGCAATAGGTTTCATCGAGCACGACGTTGGCGGTCTCAATGCTCAACTGACCTCCGTCCGGCATGGCATCACGCGCATTAACCGTCAAGTTGAGAACGACTTGCTCTATCTGACTGGGATCGGCACGAACTCGGTCTAGGTCTTTCTGTGGCACGGTACGCAAAATGATGTGCTCGCCGATCAGTCGCGCCAACATCGTATGCAGGCTTTCAACTAGCTCGCTCAGATCGATCACCTTGGGGGTGATGACTTGCTTGCGTGAAAAGGTGAGGAGCTGCCGCGTCAGTTCAGCGGCTCGATAAGCTGCTTTGGCAATCTCCTCCATCGACTCACGCAAGGGGTCTATGGCAGGCAGGTCCTCAAGAACGAGATTCGCGTTGCCAGTGATGGTGCATAGGATGTTGTTGAAATCGTGGGCCACGCCCCCCGCTAGACGCCCAATGGCGTCCATCTTCTGGGCGTGATGAAGCTGCTCCTCGACTTTTGCTTTTTCCGCCTCGGTCCGGCGTTGGTCAGTAATATCCTCGGCTGAAAAGAAGACGCCATCGATCTCGCCATCTGAATTTCGCGTAGCTGTGTTGTGAAACGAAATCAATTTTTCCTTGCCGGTTTTCGTCAGGATGGCATTTTCATAATACTCGACGGGCTCAATAAGACCCGCCATAAGTTGCTTGAAGACTTCGCTCACGGGATCCCGAAGGCGCTGAGGAAGAAAGGTCGAAAACCAGTTCGCACCGATTGCCTGGTCTTCCGCACACTCCAGAATCTCACATGCTTTCTGGTTAACGAGTTGGAGCGTGCCGTCCGAATCGAGAAGCAGGAAACCGACTTCCGCGATGTCCAAGAACATCTGCGAACGATCTCTTTCTGCGCGCAGCATCTTCTCAGTGATATTATGATCTGTATTGTCGCGGCCCACGACAGCGAATCCTTCGGCATCTTCCCCGTGGCCACGAAACGGAGAGAATTCGAAGTCGATATATCGTTTTCCTACTGCAGGAAACTCGATCCACTCACTGCGGCGAACAGTTGGACCGGCCATACAACGTTCGGCGTTAGGCTTGATCACACGCTCGAACAAGTCCTTCCCTAAGACTTCCGAAACCGAATGCCCGACGACATCACATCGCACTTTTCCGAATGCGCGAAGATACGCATCGTTGACCATGAGGTAGACGAAGTCGCGATTCAACAACGCCATCATATCCTGGGAACAGGAGAAGAAATGCTCGTGTTGTCTCTGAGCTATATTGTGAGCCTCTCGCTTGGTCTCGTCTTCTACGTTCACTGGTCAACGCCTTTCCCCGATGCCTCGCCAACTATTTGCCTTCTAGCAGGCCCAGCCTCATCGTCGAATTGCATTATAGGAACAGGGCTCTCAACCTGGTCAACAAGATGCGCTGCATGGAAACCCGGTCGAGAGCCACGAAACCGGAGGCACAGCGAATCTGCACCGCAGCACTCTCGAGCCTACATAACGCGTGTTATGTAAACTATCCACATGTCTGTCGATGGAGCCCGAGAGAAGGCGTGGCTGGTGAATGGAAAAGATACCCCCGAGAGGACTCGAACCTCCTACCTACGGTTTAGGAAACCGCCGCTCTATCCGGATGAGCTACGGGGGCGTATGGCAAGAACAACACGGTGTTTGTAGCGTGCTTGGGAACAGTTGTAAATATCCCAGAGCTGGACGCTCAATTTGGGAGCTATGCCCGGTTTTGGGCGAGGCAAACGCCGACAGCCGACTCTATCTATTGAAGATTCCGAGATCTAGCCATGGTCTGGGTATTGCAGAAAATGCCGGGCGATGAAACGGGGAACCCATACGCAGCGCATTGCGATTCTCACCGTGCTCTTATGGCTTGTGGCGGCGTCGGCGTGGGCAGCGCCGCCCAGTAGTAGGCCCGGATTTTTCGGTTGGCTGAGAGCGGCCGTTGCGGGCAACTCAACCAGGACGGGCAGGGTCAGCCGGCCGGTGCGAAGATCATCGCCAACCGCTCCGGTGGCAGAACCGATGGCCTGGGTACGCGTTGAAAGGCTCCACGCAGCGCCCGTGAAGCGAGCGGTTTCGCCTGACACATTCGGCGGAGGCTATCACGGCACCACGGTAACTCCAGCCGAGGTGCTGCGGGTCGGTTTGCAAGCTAGAGGGACCAACTGGAATCTCACCGACCACGTGCTAAACCCGCTGACCGGCACGTCCGCTTTTCGCGGAACGACCATGATGCCCAGTTCGCCTGATGGACGAAGCGGCGCGGCGCTGTGGGCCGGTGTTGGACACTACGTTTACGAAATTCGCGGCGTGCCCACGTGGGATGTAAACCGCGCCCTCGAAGCCACTCGGGTGCTGCCTGACGGCGTTCACGTCGGCAATCCCGTTCACGGAGAATTGGAGTATGCGATTCCTGGCGCCATTGCCGTGGAGAATATCAGGCGCTGGGGCAAGGTCACCGAAACCCAACGAGGCGTCGCCATCGTTCGAGAATGGTTCGATAATCCCAGATATAGGGACACAAACCGACATTAACGGACATACTCAACGTCTGATAATGTGCATTATGTTAACTTAGGATCGGGTTTCCTTTGTTATCCCCTCCGATCGCTTGAAGCGGTATAGTTCGCACTCAGATCATGCCGGAATCGCACCCACTGATGAACGCCAAGCCCCGACCTTCCAAACAACAGCTGCTGCGGGTGCTCCGGGATTTGAGCCGGCGCCTTGTCGACAACCAAGACGATCTGCCCATGCGAATGAAAGTCGCCGAGGTGTTGCGGCAGCTTGGACGCACGACCGAAGCCGTCGCTCTATACCAAAGCGTTCTGCGCGGCCACGCCAAGGCAGGTCAACTCGCCGAGGCGATCGCCATATCGAAACTGATCTTGGAACTCGACGGTGGCCAGCAACATGCCCAGCAAGGCTTGTTGGCTGACCTATACGCCCGCAATGCGGAGTTGCAAATTCGGCCGGCGCCGACTGCCTCCGGTTCGTCGAAATTGAATCGTGGAGACCGTCTGACACGCCCCTATGCGGCTACGCCTCGGCCGCTGACGCCATCCGCCGACGACACCCATAATGGTGAAGACCGCCCCAGCGAAATCATCGACACCGCCTCTTTTCTCGGTGACCCGCTCGACCCGGTGGATGCCTTGCGCCCCACGCAGCCCTATGAGGCGCAACAAAAGATCGCCTTGGAGATTGCATCCAAGGCGCAGGAGTGTCCGGATGAACCCTTGCCCAGCGGCGTATTCAAGCAAGGTGAGGCAGACCTCCAAGCCGCGCTGGATAATTTACACGGCTTCGATTCGTTCGTAGAAGACGAGCTATCGATCACCGCGGTGCCACCCTATCCGCTGCTTTCGCATTTGGACCGCCCGTCGTTTCTGGGCCTCATCGACAGTTTGGAGCGTAAAAGTTTCGCGGCTGGACAATGGGTGATTCGGGAAGGTGAACCCGGGGACACACTTTACCTGGTATGCGCGGGTCGGCTCGAAGTCCTCAAGGAAACCCCAAACGGACCACCGAACCAGTTGGCTGTCCTGAAGCCCGGTTCCTTCCTGGGGGAATTTGGTCTGCTCGCTGATCGCAAACGCCACGCCTCCGTTCGGTGCCTTCAGGCCGCCGAAGTACTCCTGCTGGAGAAATCACGCCTAGACACGCTCCTGGTGACGCATCCCTCGGTGGAAGATCTGTTGTGGCGTTTTTATCGGCGCCGTCTGCTCAAAATGGTGATTCAGAGTTCCCCCCTGTTTGCAGCCGTGGATCCACCCCTCAGAAAGGGGATCGCCGACCGCTTCAAACAGGTTCGCGTGGAAAAGGGCCAATGGGTGGTTCAAGAAGATACGCCCCAAGATACTCTCTACGTGGTTCTGTTGGGTAGTTTGACGGTTTGTCAGAAGCATTCCGTTACCGGAAACCAGACGATGTTGCGGCACCTCATCGAGGGTGACTATTTCGGCGAGATGTCGCTGCTGCTTGGCAAACACGCCGAGGCCTCTGTCCAAGCCGACCAAATATGCGAGCTATTGGCCCTGCCCCACGCTGATTTCTACGAACTGTGTTCGGAACATCCGGCGCTATGGGACGAGATCGAGGATGAATGTCGACAGCGCGAAGTGGAAAACATCAGTATTCACGGCGAGCTACAGAGAAGCAAAGCCGGCATTCTCTGAGGGAAACGCATTGTCCCGAACCACCTTGGCTCATTGGCTAAATTCGGCTTCAACCCCGTCTAGAATGTTCGAATGAAATTGACCCCTGCGCGCAACCATCGTAGGATTCATTAATCCAACAATTCCGAGATGATGAGAACAGATATGTCCGATGAATCAGAATCAGAAGCGGATGGCTTAGGCGATCCGACAGTTGCTTTTGTAGCTGATGGCCAAGCCGTCCTGAGTTATCGCACGGGACGCCTGGTCGTGACCCAGCCCGACGGCAAGGGGTTTGAACGCACCATCGATCTTCCATTGATCCGTGTGGGGTCCGCGCCGAATAACGATGTCACGGTTTTCGATCCGTCGGTCTCTCGTTTCCATTGTGAGATTCGACATACAGACGATGGCTTTTTGCTGCGCGATCTAGGAAGTACCAACGGCACCATCATGGGAAGCCTGCGCATCAAGGAGGCTCTCCTCCTCGACGAAGCCGTCTTTCAACTTGGGCGTTCTTCCGTCCGATTCGTCCCCGGCAAAGAAACCCGTGTCGAAACGTCCAAAGACGTACGTTTTGGTTCTCGGCTCTTTGGCCGTAGCCAGCCGATGCGCGACATCTTCGGCATTTTAGAAAAAGTGGCGGCCACGGATCTTACCGTAACGCTTCAAGGCGAAACGGGAACGGGTAAAGACCTTGTCGCGCAAGCCATTCATGAAGCGAGCCCGCGGCAAGACGCTCCGTTTGTAATCTTTGATGCGGGTGCAGTTGCATCGAGTCTGATCGAAAGCGAATTATTCGGACACGAAAAAGGTGCATTTACCGGCGCTGGCGAAATGCGTAAAGGCGCATTTGAACAAGCCGATGGTGGCACGCTTTTCATCGATGAAATCGGAGAACTCGCGCTTGAGCTGCAACCCAAATTGCTGCGCGCTCTGGAACAACGCGAGATTCAGCGCGTCGGTGGAACCCAGCGCATTCCCGTCGACGTTCGCGTGGTTTGCGCCACCAATCGAGCATTGGCAGAAGAAGTACAGAAAGGTCATTTCAGAGACGACCTCTATTTCCGTATTTCGGTGGTGGTCCTCGCCCTACCCGCTTTGCGCGATCGACGTGAAGATATCGAATTGATCGTGGAGGCCATGCTCAAGGCCGGCGATCCACCGATGAGCGCCGCCGCAGATGCCATTAGCGTTTTGCAGAACTATGACTGGCCAGGCAATGTGCGTGAACTTCGCAACGTCATGGATGCCGCGCGCGCCATGTGTGCGGACCCCGTTCTCCATGCCAAGGATTTGATCTTCGCCCACGAACGGGATTTGTCGAGCCGTCAAGAGCAGGGCCAATCCCTCGCCGGACAAACCTTGGAAAGTATCGAACGTGCGGCAATTGCTCAAACGCTTACGCATTTCAATGGTAACCGCAGCGCCACGGCACGCGCCCTGGCCATTGCCCCGTCCACGCTTTATCTCAAACTAAAGAAATACGACCTGGGCTAGCACCCCCAAGGTCCGTCCTGTCCAATTGCATCGCACCGTCCTTACCACCGATACAGTCAATGCAGTGACAGAATGCGCCAAGATCCCCATCATCCTATTTCAAGCCGACACGGCTAAGTGCCTAAGACCACGTGTTCTTCGTCTTGGCACGCACGCTGCATAAGAGTCCTACCGGTATTTCCAGCCGCTCTGCGACCTTTAGCGCAGGGCGTGGCTGGACAATGTCATGAAAGGACCGCCCGATGGATCTGAGACCGTACGAGGTTCCCGACAGTATTAGCCAGTCGATTCAAACCGTAGCCGACGGCGGGCCCAAATGGTACCAACCCTTTATCTTCAATCAGAAGGTCATCA
>Ga0257122_1002553_pt1 | contig 11302 bp, 9 predicted proteins | sample SI106_120metaG_FD_190146 | JGI IMG/M metagenome (GOLD analysis project Ga0257122, IMG submission 190146) | Marine microbial communities from Saanich Inlet, British Columbia, Canada - SI106_120 | ecosystem: Environmental > Aquatic > Marine > Inlet | place: Canada: British Columbia | collected... | reverse complement strand
CAATATACGGCAGTACGGAGAAGGGGATAGGAAGGCGCTCCTGGAAGACCTCGCGCCCTATGATGTCGTCGTTATCAGTTACGGTCTGATGACGCAGGATATCGATGAACTGGCGGAACTCCCGTTTTCTTCGTGTATTCTGGACGAAGCGCAGGCGATCAAGAATGCGTCAACCAAACGCGCCAAGGCGGTGTTGAGACTAAAGGCTGAATGTCGAGTCGTTACGACCGGTACGCCTATTGAAAATCATCTTGGTGATATCTGGAGCCAAATGACGTTTCTGAACCCGGGCCTGTTGGGCTCCTCTGGAAAGTTCAGGGAACGTTTCGCTCGGCCCATCCAGCGGGATGGTGATGCGAAAGCGGCTGCGCATCTCAAACGAATCCTGCGGCCCTTTATCTTGCGGCGTACGAAATCCGAGGTGTTGGATGAGCTACCAGCAAAGACCGAAAGCACGCTGCGCATTGAAGCGGACGAAAAGCACGCGGCGCTTTACGAGACCATTCGGTTGCAGGCGATCGAAAGCTTAAAGGGGGGCGCCAAAGGAAAGCAGCGGATGCGTTTTCTGGCCGAATTGATGCGTCTCCGGCGTGTGGCGTGTCACCCGCGCTTGGTCTTGGACGATAGCTCTATCATTAGCGCAAAAATGGAAACGCTTTTGGAGTTGGTAGCGGACCTTCGCGAAGGTGGGCACAAGGCCTTGGTGTTTTCTCAATTCGTCGACCACCTCTCCTTGGTTCGGGAAGAATTGGACAGCGCAAAGATCTCGTACCAATACCTAGATGGTAGTACCAGTACCAAGAAGCGCAGTCAGGCAATCTCTGCGTTTCAGCGTGGGGAGGGGGACCTCTTTCTGATCAGCCTGAGGGCGGGCGGCTTCGGTCTCAATTTGACGGCAGCGGATTACGTCATTCATCTTGATCCATGGTGGAATCCGGCTACCGAAGACCAAGCCACGGATCGTGCCCACCGAATTGGTCAGACGCGGCCCGTAACGATTTACAAGCTGGTCATGGCGGGCACCATTGAAGAAAAGGTGCTCTCGATGCATGGCCGAAAGCGCGAACTTGCCGCGGAGATATTGGCGGGTTCGAATACCAGTACGCCTCTGAGCGTTGAAGAATTACGCGGTTTGTTGGACCACTAAGGCGTCGCGCGGAATGCGGATAAGTCTTGGGCGACCGACCGGCTGGGGTGTCTAATCTTGAATCTCATATTGACCGGGCGCTGTCCTGACCGAAGCGCCGTTTCATGTAGTTTGAAGGCCAGCTCCAACAGTTCATCGGCATCTCCGTGAACGGTCGTTCGGCCTTGGCCGTGTACATGGTCAAAATCTGATATCAGCAAGGCATCCTGAAGCGGTGGGAACGTCGCAGCCGTGAATGAGCCCGACTTGCCAATTGCGAAACCAATTTCCAAACTCGCCATAGAATATCCTCATCGATAGGGTGTGCTGCGTTGCTGACATAGCCATGCCCCCCTGTCTGACCGGTCCTGGCTATGCTTGGAGCCAGCCGGGGGTGCAAACGCTAGGCCACCGCTGCGGCCTGCTCGGATCGAAGGGGAGGTGGCCACCTCCGGCCCATGCCGACTGGCGTTTGGGAAGAAAAATCCAATAATTGCTCGGTACCAGAGTGCTTTCCGAGTTGCCGCCAGTTCGGAGCGCGCGGAGTGCTGCGCGATAGTGGGGGCCTAGGAGGATTTGGCGTGGGGAATATTTCGCAACAAAGGGGAACATTCCCCATGGCCGACAGCCGAACACTGAGTGCCGAAAACCGAGTGCCGAAAACCGAGTGCCGAAAACCGAGTGCCGAAGAAACCGAATACCGAAGAGGCCGACAATCGATTGCCGACCCCTAACTACGTCCTAATTCGTTCCGGCAGGTTCGCCGACAACAGCATCGCCCGTACACCCTTCTCCACAGCGTTTGCGGACCATCTGCAATAGCTTTTCAAAACCCGTGTCCGGGGCCATCAGAAAGTCGCTGCTTTGCTTGAAAGTCTCTCCGTAGTCATCGGCGAAGTAGTCGCTGGTAGATTGCGGTAGCGGTCGGAGCCGGTGCACATCCATCAGCGTCGTAGCAAAGATGGCAGCAGGGGCGCGCTTGTTTTTCCAGGCGCTGACGAGTTTTGCGGCCATGCTGACCAACGCACCATCGTGGTCTGCATTGAGCAGGAACCTCAGCAGTTGAACGAGTTCCCCATGCTGCACAAAGGGTTCTTTGAGCGTTTGCCCTGCGAGATATTTGAACGGCTCGAGGTCGAGGTCCCGATCCCACAGTTGGATAAGGTCTGCTGCATGTTGGAGGATACGCCCGCGACGGCTCGAATCTGTCAGCAAATACGCCGCCGCCTCTTTCGTTTCCGCTCTGAGCTCGGGTGTCATCAACAACGCAATGTCCAACAGTGGGGGCAGGAGCGGCGTTGTGAGGGTGTCCACCGCAGATTGGGGCAACTCTTGGGCGAGCCATGGATGGAGGTCGCCTTTCAGCTGATGCTCCGAGATTTTCGTTCTGAGGTGCGACAGTAGTATAGGTAGGGCAGCTGCCGTATGACGATTTGCAAATCGGTGGCTGTCATCAGAGAGACTCTCTACCGAGAAAAAGAGGTCAACCAAGATGCTGCGTGTTGAAAGCCAGCCTTCTTGTTCTTGGGTAGGCCGCTGAGCGCGGGCCCGGTCAAGCGCGTTTAAGGAATCTGCCAAGAGGTAAAACGGTGACACACCCCCCGGGATGATACGTTTACCGTCGTTGGAATAGCTGGCTTTGCTTCCATCAGGATAGGAAAGCTCTGGCGCTTGTTCAGGCTCGAGCAGGTAGCGGGTTGAATCCACCAGGACGTCTCGCATCAATTTGCCCGAAGCGATTTTTTCCGTGTGGAAAATGCTCGTGAAGGCGCGCAACGCCGGCCAAAGGTCCGTGTCCCGAAGCACTGCGGCGATGAGGGGCTCGTAACTTTGTAAATTGCTGCCCCAAGAAAAATCCGGCGCCGAAGGTGAGGTATATTGATAGTTCCCCGACTGGCTGCTCGAAAAATGGAAATGAAAGACGCGCAGCATATCCAATAGGAGCGCGTCGGCCTTGTTGTCGTGGAACGCTTGAATAAAGGGGCGAAATGCGTCGTAGAAATTACATGGCGCGGCGCTGCTACATTCCAGCCCAGGATTGACGGCTTCCCAAGCTAGCACCGAGCCGAGATGGTCTTTGTTGAACGCCCGGCCATCGACGCTAATGGCAGGGCTAAAGACGGTTTGCAGACTTGAGGGTAACGGATTGGCAAAGAGGAGACGACTGAGCCCTTGCGGTGTGGGATGGCTGCCAATTCCATCGATGGGGGCCAACGCTTTGAGGATTGCGTTCTCGCCGACAAGATCGATGGCCGCTGCCAACAGGAATGGAAGGTTCTCTGTCTTGAGGCGGAAATGGGCAGCCGGGGTGCCTTTGATCAGGTGCCCCGAGGCATCCCGAGCCCACGAAATCGCTTCGATGAAGAAGATGCCTGAGTTTTTCAGTTCGACCAGATCGCATTCTGCGATGGGTTGAGTTAATGGGATGCCAAGCAACGGGATTTCGATGGTGGCTCCCGGTTTGTTGCAGTAGCGCGAACCGTGCGACCCATGGATTGCATGCAACATACGTTGCAGCATGGAACGGTTGAAGTCCGTATCTTTTTGTTTTCGGTCGACGGGAACGAAGAACGTTGCACCTTCGATATCCATGGTTTGGGAATTGAGCCGATGAATGTCGCGATACTCGGCGAAGTTGGCGATGATGGCCCCGAGATGAGTTGCTTCGGTTGTGTTGAGGGCTTTGTAGAGGTCGCTCATGAGCCCTTTCTTCTTAAGCATCGCGCGCAAAACGCCTATGAGGTCGTCGTAGAAATTGTTTCGATCGGTGAGTTTGGCCAGAGGATAACTCTTGCCCAGGTCTTTCGCTGCAAGTACTGCCGCGACCAGACGAGCGACCTTGTCCTCGTGCTTGGTGAATAGAATTTCGAGGGCCTCCAAGAATTCGTCGATTTGAGGGCCGCGAAATAGCGACAGTGAAGCGTGGAGCGCTTGATGGGCCGGACTCGTCTCCACGGCGTATCGGCGAAGAGGTTTGGTTGTTCCCGCCGAATCCGCCGGGACCACCGGTCCGAGTATGGCTTTCATGCCGACAAGGAGGTCGAAGAATACGGGCTCTGTCTTGTCGAAAAGCGCCGCGAGGTCATTCGATACAGCGGCGAAGAGGGTGCTGTCTAGATTCAGGTATTGGTAGATCGGGTTGCTATCTGCTTTGACCGCGAGTCCCCAGATGTTGCGATTTGCGGTGGGCGGATCCTTTAGCCACGGCAGGGGAAAAGGAGCCGGCAACTGAGCTGAAGCACCAATGATTTGTCCGGAGGCGGTGGTGTCCGCATAACCATCACCATCATTATCGATGAAGGGGGCCGACGCTGTTGCGCCCGCTGGCAACGCGATGCCGCGCTTGTCTCGCCGCACAATCCACAACGGACCTCCGCGGCTGAAATCTGGGCGTTCGGCAAAGAGTAGCGGGTAGTGGGGATGAAGCCTTACAACCTGAGGTTCGTCGTCGACGTTGACCGTATTTCCTGGACGCGTCGCTGGGTCGGTGGCCGTAGAATCAACTCCGAGTTCGAAACTCAGGGCGTCGAGGATTTCACCTTGATACGCATGCGCCGATCCACCGGTATCGACGAAGGCGAGCAGTTGGGAACCGAATTTTCGGAGTTTGGGATAATTGAGTATTTCGGAGAGCAAGCCGGCGCCGGCATCAAAGGCGAGGTAGCCCTTACGGCCTTGCTCCGATACGCTTTCTTCCAACAGTGAGTTATTCGCCGCTGCCCTATCGAGGGCTGTAGAAAGCCACGCAAGGCCTCGGGAAACCATCCCGTCGTCGACGGCCGGTAGTATGCGCCGCATGGTGGCATCAAGGACAGATATCTGATCCGCAGGGAGCACATGGTCGATTGCCTCGATCAGATCTGTGCGGTGTTTGAAGAGGCTCTGGACCTTCGATACGGATTCTCCGTCCGCGGTTTTTTCATCTGGCAAATACGCTGCACCCAGCCGGCAGGCTTGACCATAGCGGGAGCCACTCACGTCGATGGGGCGTTGGGTATCTTCGCGATGCAAGGCAAGCGATTCTTGATAGGCGAGGCGCTGGCAAAAAAGAGCGAATGCGTCCTGGCCGAAGCTCGTCTCTGGCCGCTCGGCCAACTGCGTGAGTTGCGATTCGCAGGCGGCCAATGGGACGACGATTGCCGGGACGACGATGGTCAGGACCACGATGGAAAATTTGGATAAATACTTGGACATATATTTTATGCGTACAGAAAACGTACAATCGCAAGATTTCAGCTTTGGTGCAAGGGGGTCTTTGGCTGGAAAGGGACTGTCGCCCTAGTTCAATTATGCACTTGGATACAGGATCGTCCCTTGGCGCAGCTGGTGTCTTCGGGCCAAAAGAGGGTGGGGAAGATGACGGCGCCAGCGACACCAACGCCGATGGCAGTCCAGAACCACCACTTGGCGTAGATCGGTGTCTTCTCGATCTTGGGTGGGGGCGGCGGATCAGGAGGGGTATCCACCGCGCCATCATAACGGACATTCAGGTAAAGGTTTCGCGCGAGATCCCGCAATGGTTGGAGATTCTCTTTGCTCACGGAAACGGAAGCGAGCGACAACCTCAGCTTGGAGCGCAGGTCGAAGAGGTAAGCGTCTACTTTGACCTTTTGATTTGGCTTGGGCGTGACCGTGGCGAAGAGTGCTTGGTCGATGAAGAGGATCGATCTCAAATCTACAATGTCGCTCGTCGCGACCTTCTTAGCCAAGGCCGCCCGCGCACCGGCGAGAGATTGTTGCAATAATAGATACTTCTGGCTGCGTTTGAGCGCTTGGGTATGGGTGGATTGTTCGCGGTCGCTAACGGTGACCTTTGCCGCTGCTTTGACGTAGCCCGCCATCTTGAAGGTCGCGTAGTGTGCGCCCGATAGTAGACCGTAGGCGACCGTGGGTGTGACACCGACGAACCGCCCGTCGACGTAGGCTTTGGCTCCCGGCGGCTTGCTGAGTAATTCGATGGAGCCCTTCTTCTTCTTGCTCAGTTTTTTGCGTGCCTTTTCAAACAGTGGCAGGTGTACCGGCGGATGGATTGCCGTATTGTATCGAAGCTTTGTCCGCCACGTGAGGAGTCTCGTAAATGTACGGGCGGCATCTCTCTTGAGACCCGCGGAAGCCTCCGCCACGCCCAAGGCCATATGTGCAGCCGCCAATTTTCGCTTCTTGATAAACGCCATCAAGGATTCCATTTTAGCGATGGACTGCCTGAGCGGAGTGACGGCTGCCTTGGCATGCCCCTTGGCTGTCAATTCCTTGGCCTGGCTTTGGAGTTCCTCGGCTATGGCGATGTCCTCCCCGGGGACTTCTCCCGCGAATTCCACCAGCAATTTATCCGAATCTTTGACCCGCAGACGCCTGTTAGCCCGGAGAGCCTTTAGCAACGCATTGGAAATAGCGGCACTGAATTCGGTTTGATCAGCTGGTTTGAATAGGAAAAGGCTTACCTGAGTCTTGGGGGCAGGCTCGGCCGGGGCACCATAGGCCCAGCTGGCGAGCAGCAAGAAGATGGCGACCACCCAACCGGGGGTAAAAAGCGTCTTCGAGGCCCTAGCCATCCGGATCCAGCCTATCGAGTTTCGCGCTCAATACGGGATCCGATGCGAGCGTTGCGGCGAGGACATCGCGCAGTCGCTGCTGCGCTTCTGGCCCAAGCGTACGTCCGCGCATTTGAACGATGGAATCGATGAGCGCTTGTCCGGCTTCCGCCTTGTTGAGTTCACCGTTGCGAACTCGGCTGGCGATGTCGGCAGCGATTTTTGATAGTGGGTCATTGGTCCCAGAAACCGAGGAATCGAGGAGCTTGTCGAACGTCGTTCCAACTTGCCCAGCTTGCCCTGCCGAACTATCGCCCGACTTTTCGAGGGGCTTACCGGTCGACTCTTCGATCGACGGTTTAGGGGGGGCTGCTGGTTTTGGGCCTTTGGGACCGCGGATCTTCATGATTGTTCTTCCCCGGCGAGCTTACAATATCAATCGCGCGTACGCCAGATTGCCCATACCTCAAACAGCATCACGAGCGGATATTGGCTATGGCGGCCTTAGCCGTTTCGTGCCTCGCCTTCAACACGTTGGACATCAATGATATCTGCCTGTTGTGTTGCTGAATCTGAGTTTGTAGTTGAAGTAATTCAAGGTCGTCGTGGAGGCGTTTATCCTGCAAGGCCTTCATTGAATCCACCGGATTTTCGCCGCCACCCGTCCCGCCGATCGAACCGTTTGGGTCCACCGACGCGCGTGCCCGAGAGAACGCGGCCGACAGCACCGGCGAACCGATGAACTGTGTGGCCAACTGAACCCCGGTGAGTAGTACGTCAGCGCCCCCGCGTAGGACGGCCGAAAAATTGCCACCCTGGGCCGCGGTCTGTCGGAATCGCGTTGGGGTGATACTGATGTCGCGGACCGTATTTCCTATGACAGGGTTGCTCATCTTTCGCTCCTCATGTGGTGGCCCGGGGCCTTGCTCAATGCGTTTCGGCTGCAGCTAGGGCTGTCATAGGGGTTTTCGGCCATCGCGGCTCATTGTTGCGTACTTGTACGGATTATTATTTCTGGCAGCGATTGTGCTTGTGAACCGAATAGGCGAAGATGCGCCGCGTGCAATGATTCCAATGAGATGGGAATGACCGAAGCATGAGCGAGACGATGACAAAAGTTCTCCGACAACGCCGGGATCCGACCTCGGGTTCCGCTCTGGGGCGGGCGGCGCTCGGAGCGGGCTATTTTTTTGAGGGCGCTGGCTTCATCTTCAAGCGGCATCCGTCGTTGTTGAAATTCTGCCTCATCCCTCTGCTAATCAACCTTCTGCTCTGTGGCGCGGCTCTATTTCTCCTGACGTTCTACCGGGCGGAACTGGTCAATTTGATCTGGCAGGAGCCCGAATCTTGGATCCTGCGTATCGTTTGGTATATCTGCTATATTTTCATTCTCTTGGCCGCAGCGCTGCTGATCTATCTCAGTTCCTTCCTGATTCAGTCCCTATTGAGCGCACCCTTCAATGACCTGCTGTCGGAACAGGTAGATCTCTTGGCCCATGGCCACGAACCGCCGCCCTTTTCCTGGGCGCGGCTCGCGAAATCCACGGGTCGGGCCCTGAGCCATCAAATAAAGAAACTGCTACTCTTCTTGGCCGTCATGGTGCCGCTCTTGCTGCTAAATCTTGTACTTCCGGGGATCGGTACGACGGTACTGGCGGTAGGGGGCTTTTTCCTGTCGGCCCGTTTTCTCGCCTACGATTCCTTGGACTTTTCCATGGCCCGCGAGGATTGGTCGTTCAAGGAAAAGCGTGCGTTGCTCAGTCGCCACGGCGCCTCAATTTTCGGGTTCGGCGCGACACTTGTCGGCTTGACCATGGTACCGCTGTTCGGCTTATTGTGTCTGCCGTTGGCCGCTGCCGGAGGGACCCTGCTATTTGCCGATATTCAGGCGGCGGAAGCGGTTCTGCAGACAGATCAGGAGCCGAGCGCAAAGGGCTTAGCGGCCGGCGATACCGATGAAAGGCAATGAGCGACTGGCAATGAGCGGCAGCCAAATCTCCCTACGTGGCATCAAGAAATCCTATCCCAGCGGCAAACTCGAAACCCACGTGCTGAGAGGTATCGATTTGGATATTGACGCTGGCGACGCGGTGGCGATCGTCGGCCCCAGTGGCAGTGGAAAGTCGACGCTGCTCAACATAATGGGGGGACTGGATTCCCAATATACCGGCAAGGCGCACGTGGCGGGCCAGGACCTAGATCAACTAAATGACCGGCAGCTCAGCCTGTTCCGCAATCAGAAGGTCGGTTTCGTTTTTCAGCAGTTCAATCTTCTGGAGCACCTTTCCTGCCAGGAAAACGTGGCCATACCGGCAGTCTTTGCAGCTGGGGGCGTTGCGGATCCGCAGGGCAGGGCACATGCTGCTCTCGAGCGTGTGGGCCTGGGCGATATGGGGCCGAAATTGGCGGCCAATCTGAGCGGTGGACAGAAACAGCGCGTGGCCATCGCACGTGCCCTCTTTTGCCAGCCAGAGATTCTGCTCTGCGACGAGCCCACGGGAAATCTCGATAGCCGTTCAGGGCGGCAGATTATTGAACTCTTCACTGAACTGAATCGTAACGAGGGGGTTACGTTGGTAACCGTCACCCACGAAACTCGGGTCTCTGAGGCGGCGTCGCGCGTGGTTTCCATCGAAGATGGTCTATTGCAGTCTGGAGCTGTCGCCCACGGTGACCCCGACGACGCCCCCGACGACGACGATGACGACGATGACGGGGGCGATGATGGGCAATAGACAGCTCGGTCGGCTCGTACGCCGTAATCTCCGTCGTAACCTCGGCCATAACGTGCTCTCGGCGATCGGCATCGTCGTTGGCATCGCGGCGCTTTCATTCTTTCTCGCCTTGGATGCCGGGGTGCGTTCGGTGGTTCTCGGCGAGATATTCCCCGTCGATCGCGTCGAGATTGTTCCGCCCAAAGCAACACTCTTCGGAACGGGCGGGCGCTTGACGGACAAAGCCGTCGAACGTCTCGCGAATCCTGGGGTAGAAGTCGGCGTGAAGCCCGAGGCTGCGTTCGCAAAAATGCTCCTCTCCTTTCCCGCTCGCGGCTGGGGAGGCCGGCAGCTGCTGAAGCGCGGTAGGGATTTCTATTTCGAGGTGAGTGGCTTTTGTGATGGCATGGATGCGCGCATCGTCGCCGATGAGATCAAGGAACCCTATCGTTTTGTCGACTGGCTAGCTGCGGAAAAGCCCAAGAAATGCGGAGCGGGCAATGCTTGTCCGTCGGGGACCTACTGCGTTGCAGATCTCCGCGAATGTCACAAGCCCGTACCCGTGTTGCTTTCGAAACATCTCATTGAACTCTACAACGGCAGTATCGCTCCGAGTCATCCGGGAATGCCCAGAATCCCCGATTTCCTCACGAGCATTTTTCGTGGGGCGCGCTTCACAGTAGAGCTGGGTCAGTCGTACCTGGGCAGTCGAGCCACACAGGGAGGCGCCTCTATCCAGCGAAAATTCCAGTTGGTGGGCATTAGCGACAAGGCCATCCCCTTGGGGATTACGGTTCCCCTGGGCTATATCAAAAGGTGGAATGCCCGTTACGCCGGCGAGGTTCAGGCCAACAGCTACTCCAGTGTGGTGCTCAAGGTGGCCTCCAAGAAAGACATCACGCCGCTGGTTACTCACGCTAAAGCTCTGGGTTTTGATGTGAAGGAAAGTGAGGGCGAGAGAATTGGTCTATTCATTACCCTGGCCACACTGCTCTTCACGTTGATCAGCGGCATTATCGTGCTGATCTCTGCAATCAACATCGCGCATACGTTTATGATGTTGATCGCTGACAGGCGGCGGGAGATCGGGGTGCTTCGTGCTGTCGGGGCGACGCGTGGTCATATCCGAGGTGTCATATTGGGTGAAGCGGCCGTCATCGGTTTGATCGGTGGAATCCTAGGGATCACCGTGGCCATTGGCGCCGCAAGCATTGTCGATTGGTATTCGGCGGCACACGTCGCCGACTTTCCGTTCAAGCCAGAGAGTTACTTTTCCTTTTCTTGGCAGCTCGTGCTCTCTGCGGTGGGGTTTGCGATTCTTTTTTGTGTACTCGGCGCCTTATTGCCGGCCCAGGGCGCCGCACGTTTGGAGCCCGCCGATGCACTGCGGGGTAATTAAAGGGCTAATCGTCTATGCGGACGCTTACGGCGCGCCGCAATTGATAGCAAACAATCTCGGTTGCCGCGGGGTCGAAAGCGTGAGCGCATGGGGCGTTCGAAGGCTTCGGACCTTATTAGTTGACTTGCTAGCTAAGGGTGGATTATGCATAGGCAATTTGGCGCTGGTAGCGCTGAGGTTGTGATGTGAAAGAGCCGATCCCATTCGGCAAATATTCCCTGCTGCAACGCATCAACGTGGGCGGCATGGCCGAAATTTTTCGGGCCAAGGCATTTGGCGTGGAGGGCTTCGAACGGCTGATTGCCGTCAAGCGCATTCTGCCGAATATTGCTGAGGACGAAGAATTCATCAAGATGTTCGTGGACGAAGCGAAAATCGCCGTCCAACTCAACCACGCCAACATCGCCCAAATTTTCGAACTGGGTAAAGTCGCTGAAAGCTACTTCATTTCTCTGGAGTATATTCACGGCAAAGATCTAAGAGCGGTTTTCGAACGGTGCCAGGGGCAAGAGGCTGAAGTCTCCATTCCCCA
>Ga0257122_1002551_pt1 | contig 11316 bp, 11 predicted proteins | sample SI106_120metaG_FD_190146 | JGI IMG/M metagenome (GOLD analysis project Ga0257122, IMG submission 190146) | Marine microbial communities from Saanich Inlet, British Columbia, Canada - SI106_120 | ecosystem: Environmental > Aquatic > Marine > Inlet | place: Canada: British Columbia | collected... | reverse complement strand
TGATTCGACGTAGGGACCACCCATGACGCCGAATCACCTTGGGAGCCACCTCCCACGGAAAGCGGTGGATGCGCTATCGGCGGCCCGCCGGCGGCTGGATCGACCGCCCTCCTCTTCGTGGGAGCCGCTTTCATGCTACTTCGTCGTCGAAGACGATAGTGCAACCAACCGTAAGAAGGCCGGTCTAGACTACGGAATTAACTGAGTCAGCTTTAGGGACGGAGGTCTAGGGGCCACTGCAGACGTGCATCACTTCCGGAGAACTTCGGGAACTGCGCGTTCTTGACCAAACGCTCGATGCAGATGGCGGAAGGGGTTTCCGCCAATTTACCAACGACTTTGACGAAACGCACCCGGCCCGTGGGCGCCACGACGATATCCACCGGGGCATCGCCAGCAATACCAAACTGATTGTAGCAAGTGGGCAGATCGCCAACGATGGCATCCATGACCGCACGCACTTTTCGCTGTGGCAGTTTTGACGGTAGTTTGATCACCTTGATCGCCTTCTTGGGGCGATTTTGGGGGCAAGTTAGGTCGTTCTTGTCGATCTTGAATTTGCCAGCCATGGGGGGATTCGCCCCGTAGACGGTACCGGAACATTTATCGTAGACCCGATGGCCCACCAATTCGTAGGTCAACACCCCATATTTGAAGCGCCTGCCGACTTGAGTCACGCCCGCCACTGGGTGGTAAAGAAGATCCATCCGCAAGAAGGGCTCTACATCAGCGCGGAACTTTTTCTCTTCCATGCCCGCGGGAAGGTCTACTTTGTAGTTCCCCAGCTCGATATCGCCCAGATCATATTTGCCCCGCTTGACCTTGATAGCGGTGGGCAATTTGAAAAGAAAAAAGCGTCCCTTGGTAATATCGCCACCGACTTTGGGAAGCAGCGGGTCTTTGCACGTCAAACAGCCACGGATGGAAAGCCCCAACATAGGCTTCGGTTGGGTTTCAAACGTGGCCGTGAGCGGACCTACATCTGTAGCTTTCACGGTGTAGCGATAGAGTTTGGCTTGATGCTGAGACTTCAAGCGTTCGTTTAGCGCTTCGCATAAAAGCCTACGAAAATAGGTCTTTTTCTTAGCGCAGCTACGAACGAAGGGCCGTAGGGTTGGCAACAGGTCGTAGACCTCCACACTCGATTTCTCGAGCGCTTCATAGCTTTGGTCCGCCGCAACAGCCGGCCCCGCCACAGCCAATATAAGTACACAAATCCCGAACCTAAGCATCGGTCCTCCTAAGCGGCGCCGAGCATAGCCAAGTTGCCTAGCGGACACCACCATTAATTGATATAGGCCCTGAGCATGTACTCGATTGTCGTTCACGGTGGTGCCTGGAATATCCCCAACGAAGAATTGCCCGCGCATCGCGACGGGGTCGAAGCCGCGCTGGAAGCGGGCTCGCGGATCCTACAATCCGGTGGATCCGCCATGGATGCCTGCGTGGCCGCGGTCTCGACCATGGAGGACGATCATACCTTCGACGCGGGAGTGGGTGCCTTTCTCAACTCCGAAGGTGAGGTCGAACTCGACGCCGGAATCATGGATGGTGATACGCTGACGGCCGGATCCGTGGCCGCCGTGTCTCGGGTCGAACATCCCGTAGCCCTCGCCCGGGAGGTGCTCAATTCCGATTATGTCCTGCTGGTGGGCTCGGGTGCCGAGAAGTTTGCCACCAGCCGGGGACTTCCCCTCTGTGACCCACGCCAATTGGTCACCGACAAAGAGCGAATCCGCCTCGCCGAGTTACAACGAATGAACCGCTTCGGCGGCCCCCGCGACTCCTTTTCCCTCGATCAGCCCAGCGATACCGTAGGAGCGGTGGCCATCGATCAGGACGGGCGCCTTGCCGCGGCCACGTCCACCGGGGGGACCCCCAACAAACACCCAGGCCGCGTGGGTGACAGTCCCATTATTGGCGCGGGATTTTACGCTGACCGCGAGCGAGGGGGGTGTTCCACTTCCGGCTGGGGAGAGTCCATTTTGAAGGTTGGCCTGGCGCGAACGGCCTGCGACCTGATGGGCAATGGCTTGGCTCCTCGCGTAGCCGCAGCCAGCGCGGTGATGCATCTCCACGAACGCGTAAAAGGGCTGGGTGGTTGCATCGTGCTCAACCCGGCTGGCCGCGTGGGAGTCGCCTTCAATACGCCGCGCATGGCCTATGCGTGGCACCATTCGGAGGGCAGTCGGGTGGTGGAGGTAAGCGAGCGCGGCAACTCGCCGATATTCGATGCCGGACTGGACCGCGCCTGACCCCTAATAGACCTTAAATCCTAACCCATTACACAGCTTGTCATAACCGTCAAAAGGGTCCCCTTTCCCCGACTCAAATAGCCATTGTCGGCACAGCCACCGGTTGAATATTCCAGGGCGCCCTGTTATACAGCGCGTGAATCTAAGAGGTTTCGGTTCGTACGGCTTGTTGCCACGAACCACGTATAGTTTTCAACATTTGAGACGGAGGAAGGATCATGTCCCGCAAAAAAATTGCCCTAATCGGTGGTGGACAAATTGGCCAGATCCTGGCCCTGCTCGCAGCCCAAAAAGAACTGGGTGATGTGGTTATTCTGGATATTCCGCAGCTGGAAAATCCAGTTAAAGGTAAGGCGCTCGACCTTTTGGAATTGGCTCCCACCATTCCATTCGCTGGCAACGTGACCGGCACGAGTGACTACAAAGATATCGCCGGCGCCGATGTCGTTATCGTCACAGCTGGGCTACCTCGCAAGCCCGGTATGACCCGCGAAGACTTGTTGGCCACCAACATCGATATCATCACTAAAGTCGCTGAGGGTGTTAAGGCCAATGCGCCAGATGCCTTCTCTATCATTATAACCAACCCGCTCGACGCCATGGTCTATGTCTTCCAAAAAGTGACCGGCTTCCCGCGCAATCAGGTGGCCGGCATGGCTGGTGTGCTCGATACCGCGCGCTGGCGTGCGTTCATCGGTATGGAACTCGGCGTGTCTGTACAAGACATCACGGGTACGGTACTCGGCGGCCACGGCCCCACAATGGTTCCACTGCCCCGTCTAACCACGGTTGGCGGCGTGCCTTTGACCGAACTATTGGATGACGAGACCATCGAGAAGATCGCCGACCGCACCCGTCACGCGGGCACGGAAGTCGTCAAGCTTCTCGGAAACGGTTCCGCATTCTTCAGCCCGGCTGGCTCGGCCATCAATATGGCCGAATCATACCTACGTGACCAACGACGCGTACTTCCCGCTGCGGCGCTTTGCCAGGGAGAATACGGCATCGACGGTCTATTCATCGGCGTGCCCGTTCGTATCGGCAGCGGCGGCGTAGAGAAAATCTACGAGATCAAGTTGAACGATAAGGAAAAAGCTCAACTCGCCGATACCGTCGAGGCTGTGAAGAAAACCGTTGGTGAGTGCAAGGTCTAAGGAGACGCTGTGAATATTCACGAATACCAAGGGAAGGCGCTGCTCGCCCAATATGGGGTGGCGATTCCCCAGGGCATCCCGGTCTTTTCCGCCCAGGAAGCGAAGCGTGCCGCCGAAAAGTTGATCAAGGAAACCGGCAATGAAGTGGTGGTTGTAAAATCACAGATTCATGCGGGTGGGCGTGGCAAAGGCCGTTTCAAAGAAGATCAAGAGCTCGGCGGCGTCAACGTGGTCAAAGGCGCTGCGGCCGTTTATGAAATGGCTCAACGGATGCTCAGCAGAACGTTGGTGACGCATCAGACCGGCCCAACCGGCAAGGTGGTCAATCGTTTGCTCGTCGAACAAGGTATCGACATCGACCGCGAAGTTTACGTGGGCGCAGTCGTCGACCGCGACTCGCAGCGAATTACGCTGATGGCCTGTGCCGAAGGTGGCGTCGAGATCGAGGAAATCGCAGCGGCTACGCCTGAGAGAATTCTGAAAGAGTCCGCCGATCCCGTTACGGGGCTTTCCGCTTTCCAAGCTCGGCGTCTCGCCTACGGGCTAGGTCTCGAGGGTGAAGCGCATAAGAAGGGCACCGCATTTCTGTTGAGCCTCTATCGCGCTTTCGCTGCTGAAGATGCTTCTTTAGCCGAGATCAATCCGCTCGTTATTACCAAGGGCGGCGATGTCATGGCCCTGGACGCGAAACTCAACTTCGATGACAACGCCGAATTTCGTCACCATCAATGGGGCGATCTTCGCGATGATAGCGAAGAAGATGCAGCCGAACTAGAAGCCAAGAAGCACGACCTTTCGTACGTTAGCTTGGACGGCACCATCGGCTGCATGGTCAATGGCGCTGGTTTGGCCATGGCCACGATGGACATCATCAAGCAGTTCGGTGGAGAGCCTGCGAACTTCCTGGATGTCGGTGGCGGCGCAAGTACCGAACGCGTCACCGCAGCGTTCAAGATCATCCTTTCCGACAAAAACGTGAAGGGCATCTTCGTCAACATCTTTGGCGGAATCGTCTTTTGCGACATGGTTGCGCAAGGTGTTGTCGATGCGGCGAAAGAAGTGGGACTCGCCGTTCCGCTGGTCGTCCGCCTAGAGGGCACCAACGTCGAGGCTGGGCGCAAAATCATCGCCGAATCGGGTCTTAATGTAACCACCGCCGACGACATGGCCGACGGTGCGCGCAAGATTGTGGAGCTAAGCCGATGAGTATCCTTGTCGACAGTAACACTAAGGTAGTCGTTCAAGGCACCGGTCGAGCCGGTTCCTTCCACGCCAAACAATGCCAAGAATACGGCACCCAGATCGTCGCTGGCGTAGCACCTGGCAAAGCAGGCCGTGACTTCGTTGGCAAGCCAACGTTCAACACCGTCAAGGAAGCCGTCGAAGCAACGGGCGCCAACTGCTCGCTGATCTTCGTTCCGGCCGCCGGCGCCGCCGACGCAATTCTGGAAGCCGCAGCAAGCGAAGTGGAACTCATCGTCTGCATCACCGAGGGTGTACCAGCAATGGACATGATCGGCGTTAAGCGTATCATCGATGGTTCTAACTCGCGTTTGATCGGCCCCAACTGTCCCGGCGTCATCACGCCAGGACACTGCAAGTTGGGCATCATGCCGGGCTACATCCATAAAGAAGGCAACATTGGCGTCATCTCGCGTTCGGGAACGCTCACCTACGAGGCCGTACATCAGTTGACCCAACTCGGTCTCGGCCAGAGTACGTGCGTCGGCATCGGTGGTGATGCGATTCCCGGCACTCAGTTCATCGACGTCCTAAAACTCTTCGCTGAGGACGACGACACCAAAGGCGTCGTGCTCATCGGTGAAATCGGTGGAGCAGCCGAAGAAGAAGCCGCCCAATTCATCAAAGAGAATATGAAGGGCACGCCTGTTGCCGGATTCATCGCCGGTAAGACGGCCCCCAAAGGCAAGCGTATGGGCCACGCCGGTGCGATCATCGCTGGCGGCAAAGGCACGGCAAAAGACAAGATCGAAGCGCTCGAACAGGCTGGCGTCGCCGTGGCGCCCAATCCTAGCGAAATCGGCAAGACCCTGGCATCCCTCTTATAGTCATGTGGCGCGACATCATCTGATGGTGCCGCCTTTCAATACCAAACCCCATTAGGAGTAAACCGTGGAACGCACACTTTCATTGATCAAACCAGACGCTGTCGCGAAGAACAATATGGGCGCCATCATGCAAATGCTCGAAGAAGGCGAGCTACGCATTGTTTGCGCTAAAATGGTTCGGCTCAACAGAAGCCAAGCTGAAGGTTTCTACGCCGTTCATAAAGAGCGCCCCTTTTTCGGGAGTCTCTGCGACTTCATGACCTCTGGCCCGATCATGGCGTTGGTTTTGGAAGGTGAAGGCGCCATTGCCAAATACCGCGGCATCATGGGCGCGACAAATCCCGCCGAGGCTGCCGAAGGAACCATTCGCAAACGTTTCGCCAGCAACATCGAGCGCAACGCCTGCCACGGCTCCGATGCCCCCGAAACCGCAGCAGTAGAAATTCCGTATTTCTTCACCGACTACGAACTCAACGGCTTGGCCTAGTTCAAACGTTGTGATCGATCTACGTAGTATGAAGCTCGCCGCTCTGGAGACCTTGGTCGCCGAGTGGGACTTACCGAAGTACCGAGCGGAACAACTCTATACTTGGATTCATCGGCGCGGCGCCTCAAGCACCGAAGAGATGACCAACCTCTCGAAGGATCTGCGGTCACGTATTTCCAAGAAGGCTGACCTACGGCCTTTGGAAGTGAAGAAGGTTGTTGTTTCCGAGGATGGCACCAAGAAGCTCCGCCTTCATTGCACCGACGGTGCGGTGGTTGAATCGGTTCTGATTCCCAATGACGGCAAGATAACGCAATGCCTGAGTACTCAGGTGGGCTGCGCGTTGGGCTGCAATTTCTGCGCAACAGCCACGCTGGGGTTGAAACGGAACCTCAGCGTTGGCGAAATCGTCGACCAAGTCTACCGTGCACAACGGCTGCTAGAAGGCGACGAACGCATCACGAATTTGGTCTATATGGGTATGGGCGAACCCATGGCCAATTTGGAATGTGTTCTGGATAGCGTTGACATTCTTTGCAGTGAAGCCGGCGCGGATTTTTCGCCACGCCGCATCACGATTTCCACTTCCGGTCATGTCCCAGGAATTAAGAAGATGGGAAATCGAGCGGCAAACGTCGGGCTCGCCATCTCGCTTCACGCTGTAACCGATGAACTACGAGACAAGCTGATGCCCATCAACAAACGATGGCCATTGGCAGTCCTGCTGAAGACCCTGCGTGAATACCCCCTCCCCCGCAGGCGCCGAATCACCTTCGAATATATCCTCTTCGCTGGCCTCAATGATTCGCGCGCTGACGCCAAACGTCTCGTCGCCCTACTCGACCGCATCCCGGCCAAGGTCAATCTGCTGGCCTACAATCCGTTGCGGAAGGATCACCCCGATCTGAAGCGGCCTGACGACGACACCATGGAACAGTTCGCCGAATGGCTACGGGACAAAGATATTAGTACAACTGTACGACGTAGTCGTGGTATGGATATCGCCGCTGCGTGTGGTCAGCTCGCGTTGGAAGACCGCGATAGCTGACCGAGTGTAAACGGCTGTCGGACAGCTGTGTACAAACGCTTACAGTCTGGTTCCAAGTACGTAGGAGCACTTTGGAATCGTTCGTTTTTTTCGGGGAATCATTGGTCGTGCCTGCTGGCACGCACCTTGCTCATGTGCCGAATGCACATTCAAGAGCTGAGGAGCCTGGGGAAAAATGAAACTCGTAATCAACGCAGTACCAATTTCCGTATTCGTATCCACTCTCGCCCTGGCTGGATGCCTGGGGGCAAATCCTAGCTGGAATCCTGAAAACGACGAAAGCGATGATGGAAGCGCTCTCGTGGAAGGTGACGTCGATGGCGGCATACCGGACAGTGAAGGCCAGCCGCCACTCGAAATCGATGCGTCCTCGCCCCCGCAACCCCCGGATGCAGGGGCTCCCGACACGCCCGATATGGCCCCCGCGAAAGGTACAGGAGCGATCAGCATCTACCTCAAGGGCGACTTCACCCCCAAGGTATTCACCGACACCTTGGCCAGCCAAACCATCACGGAACACCGCATCGCGATCAGTGAGTATTGGATTCAAACATCACTGAACGATCCCTCCCCTGTCCTCTGTTTCGACCATGGGAAAAAACCGGTCGTGGCAGAAATGGAGAAGGACAATCTGATGGGAGCCTGTAAGACCAACACGATTCCCACCGCGAGCTATACGCACGGCCGGGTCAAGGTCGATTGGATCAAATTTTCTGTGACGGGAACCGTCCATTTCCTCAGCATGCCCTACCCTGGTTCGTTCACCGTATTTCGCGCCTACTCGGATACGGCGTACGAGGGAAAGAACTACACCGCGGGTCAAGGCAAGGTAAACTACGTCGGAATCATTCCCGTTGAATTGCCCGTCTCATACGACCCGCTTCCCGTTGTTCCGGGGCTGAAAATGGAAGTCGATGCCAACGGAGATTTCTGGATCGTCTTTCCCTTCGGAAAATCATTGCTCATCGTGCAGAACAACAATGAGCAACACTGGGCGCGCTTTCACTGGCAAATGTACGAGGGTTTTCGCTGGCTAGAACACAATGCTGTCGGATATGCGGACAATACCTGGGACGTCAGTCCGTATCCCGGCGCCACCGAAGAAGTCATCTCAGCCGGCGTAACCGGCTTCTACATCACCGCCTCCACCGACTAGTACCTGGGGACGGAGGGGGACTTGGGGACTTCTCACCCACGCGACTTTCGCCACGTACCTGGGGACGGAGGGGGACTTGGGGACTTCTCACCCACGCGACTTTCGCCACGTGTCGTTGCGACGGATGACTTCAAAGCCGAAATCTCGATAGAGACGAAGTGCTGCTTCATTTGCGATAGCCACCGACAATTTGTACCGCGACACGCCCTCAATACGAAGCATCGCTAGTGCTTTCTGCAGTAGCACCTTCCCCAGACCCTGGGCACGATAGGCCGGATCTCTACCGACATTCTGGACCACACCGGTTTCGGGAGATTCCACCGAAACTCGCGCAAATCCTACGATACGTTCGCCTTCCAACAGAAGTTGTGGCGCGATGGGTTCCGCTTCGCAAAGCCGCTTAAATGTAGGTAAAGGCGAAATACTAGCGCCGGGGATTGGTGTGAAGGCAAGACGAACCACACGATGGTAGTCTTCCACTGTGGCCGCCGACCAGTGTTCCCAACGGAAACGTGCCGGCACGGTTACCTCTGGTATCGTCGCTTCTTCCGAAGCACACTCCATATCAAATGTGCTGTAGCTATGGCCGAAGCCTGCATCCGCCAAGAGAGGCGCCAAATCCACGGTCGCCGCGTAAAGCGGGACGTCCAGAATAGGCTTTTGACTGGTGTGCCACCGTGCTTCGGCGCGGTGCAACATGCGCTGAAGCTCGCATGCACCGCAGTTCTTCGAATCCCAGCCCAATACCAAGAAATCAGCGCTACCATCTCGGTTGTCGACAGTGGATACAAGAGCGCCCACGGCGACCCGTTGGTTGCGCACAGCGAAATCCACCAAGTCATCGTCTGACGGCGTCAATTCGGAGAGAATCATCTCGACGATATTGGGCGCGATATCTGTCGCCGGGAACTTCAGACAAAAAGCCAATAGTTCTCTGCGGTTCATCGTTCGAGACTATAACAGAGTACGCTTGAGTTGTCCCCAAGTCCCCCTCCGTCCCCAAGGGACCGGGCTTTACAGGGGAGGCGTGGGCTACTAGGGTGGCTACGATTGAAAGATGGCTAGTTTTCGCGAGATACAGACCCGTGACACCGAGGGATTAGGCGATGGGCCCAGACCCAATGGCGGGGTGCGCTGGGCGCTGCGGGCCTTGGTGGGCGCGGCGTTGGTCTGGGGCTTGACCTATCTCGTGCCGGGCCTTGAACGCTATCGGCCTTGGTCGCCAGCGCAGCGGCTTCCCTTCCTTGCTTTGTTTGACTCCAATGAATCCCCCCTCGCTGTGGCGGAGGCCGCGGGCGGGCAGACGCAGATGCGGGGGATCAACAGCTGGGAAAAGTCGTTACTGAAAGCACCACCGGCATCGGCAAAGCCGCAGGACAAAGCCCCTCCGCCGGCTCGGTTCGGCGCCCCTGTGGCGCGACTGGAAAGCACGATCCCCGAAAGCGACTATGCTGGAGTCAAAGTTCAGATCGAAGACCCTCATGCTTCGATGACCCCGTTTTACAAAGCCCTGCAAATCACCGCCCAGAAGACCCCCAATGCACTGACGCGTATCTCGCATTGGGGCGACTCGGCGGTAGCGCCCGATCAGATCACCGCCGTTGTACGCATCGCGCTGCAAAAACGATTTGGGGACGGCGGCCATGGTTTCATGCTCGCCTCCAAAGGTACCCGTTGGTATGCCCACGCCGGCGTTTCTCACCGGGAAGAAAACTGGAAGAACCTTCGCATTACCCATCGCAACGCGAAGGACGGCCGGTACGGGCTCGGTGGTATCCGATCCGTGGGTGATAGTACGTCCTACACGAGCTACTCCCCCCGCAAGGGACGCGCCATAGGCAGCGCAACAGCGCGCTTCCAAGTCTACTATTTGAAGGGCCCCCGCATGGGTTCGTTCACCCTGCGTATGGATCGTACGGCGAAGCAGACCATCGATACACGTTCCGACACGTGGCAAGATGCGGTTCATACCGTGAACACGACAGATGAACACCATCGGTTTCGCATCACCGGGCGGCGCGGAAAAATCAACATGTACGGGGTGGTCATGGAACGCCCTGGGCCGGGCATCGTCTACGACAACCTCGGCCTCACGGGCTACTTCGGCCAGCGCATGAAGAATATCGATCTTGAGCATTTCAAAAAACAGCTCGACTTTCGCCGCCCCGATCTCATGATCGCCATGTTCGGTGGCAACACGCTAGGTCACCCGTACTGGCGCCCGAAGAATTATGAAAAACGTTTCACCGGCATGCTGAAACACTTTCGTGCAGCCCGCCCCAAAGCTGCATGCCTCGTCATCTCCCCGCTCGACCACGGTGAAGTTTATAAGGGTAAAAAACGCAGCATGCCCCGTGTTTCCGAAATGGTGGCGATTCAAAGGCAAGTTGCCCTACGTCATAAATGTGCGTTCTTTTCGCTCTACGACGCAATGGGCGGAGACGGAACAATGGCGCGTTGGGTCAAGACCCGACCGAGGCTGGCGATACACGACATGGCCCACGTCACGCGAGACGGCGCCCGAATCCTCGGGCGACTGATCTACAGCGCTTTGCTCAAGGATTTCGTCGGCTATCTCAAGCGCGACAAGTAAGGCACAAGCCTGTGCTATAGTAGCTACTATTCCTTAGCTCGGAGAACCGAACGTAATGCGTCAACGCTACTTGATTGCTTCTGCCGTCTACTTGCTTGCGGCCTGCTCAGGCGCTCTCGCTCCGCCTACGCCCAATTCCGACCAAGGGGTGGTCGGCGATACCCTTCACGTCGCCACCGACGGAAGGCTCCCCGACTTTGTGACCATCGACTCAAAGCCGAATCTCGACCTCCCAAAGTTCGATCTGCCAGCCGCTGATCTGCCGCGTATAGACAAGGGGATCGTCCCCGACCTCCCACCTGTAGATACGGTACCGGTCGATTCGATACCTGTAGACTCGGTACCGGTCGATGCGGTACCGGTCGATTTGCAACCAAGTGGCGACCAATATGTGGATCAGAGCCTGGACCTCCCACCCATTCCCGACCTGCCCCCCGTGGATAGCTATGTTCCACCGACGTGGCAAGTGACGGTAAGCCCCACAACCCAGCACTTGCACGCGGTGCGCAAAGTCGGCAACAAGTGGATCACGGCTGGCACCATTGGCACCCTCT
>Ga0257122_1002548_pt1 | contig 11326 bp, 14 predicted proteins | sample SI106_120metaG_FD_190146 | JGI IMG/M metagenome (GOLD analysis project Ga0257122, IMG submission 190146) | Marine microbial communities from Saanich Inlet, British Columbia, Canada - SI106_120 | ecosystem: Environmental > Aquatic > Marine > Inlet | place: Canada: British Columbia | collected... | reverse complement strand
TCCTGAGTGTAAACTTGATCTATATCTCTTTTTTGAAATTTAACACAATTTGCTCCAGAATCTGCAGCAACATCAATGAGTTTCTTACAAATACCCATATCACCATTATGATTTATTCCAATCTCAGCTATAATTTTAATTGACATTTATTTTCCTTGAATAATTAATATAAAATTTTAATAATATCCAGATAAAGGACATCTTCTAACAACTCTCTCACCACACCTTCTCCGCCGCGTGTATTTAATACAATATTAGACAGCTCTTTTATCTTTATATGGCTATCTATTGGGCAAGCAGTATAACCACAAATTTTCATAACATGAAAATCATTCAAGTCATTACCTACATACAAAATCCGACTAAGATCATATCCCTTGTTTTCTGATAGAGTTAAAAGTGTATCAGCCTTATTTTTAACTCCTTGTAATGCTTGAATTTTTAATTTTTTTGCACGCGCTGAAACAACTGGATTATTTTCTGTTGACAATATATATGACGGTTTTTCTAGTTTACGCAATACATCAAATGCCAATCCGTCTGCACGACTACAACTAACCCATTCTTTACCATCTTGATCTAAATGCACAAGGTTGTCTGTCAATACACCATCAAAATCAAAAATAAATACATCAATTTCATCTAATGAAATCGGTTGATTTTTCATGCTTTAATCCTGTAAATGTATGTAGTCTGACTCAAGTAGGCTATCTTCAATATACTCCATTAATGCATGTCCTGCAGTAATATGAGCCTCCTGAATTCTTCCCGTATTATTACTCGGAACTATAAATGCTTCATCGCAATATTCAAGCGCCTTTCCGCCACCCGACCCTAAAAAACCAAATACTTTAATACCCATCTCTTTTGCTGACTGCATTGCCAATATTACATTCTCTGAGTTTCCTGATGTAGTAATTCCAATCAAACAATCCCCTTTCCTTCCAAGAGAAGTTACCATTCTTTCAAAAATTTTTTCATATCCAAAGTCATTGCCGCAAGCTGTAATCGTAGATGTATCCTGTGTAAGCGCTATAGCAGGTATACCCTCCCTATTATTCATTGGCCTAAGACGTACCAGCATTTCTGCAGCAAGATGTTGTGCATCAGCAGCTGAACCTCCATTGCCACACAGCATAATTTTATTATTATCCATTATTAAATTTATTATTTCATCGCCTATTTTTGCAAGAACAATTAATGTATCCGACTCCAATATTTCTCTCTTTACATTAATTGACTCTTTAAATAATTGTCTAATACTGTCTCTCATAATAACACCTTAAAATTTAACCTTGAAAAGTATTGTTTTTATTAGTCTATATAGGCCAATAAAAATCGCTTGAAATGTGAATATAGTACCTATATTAATAGAAAGGTGTTTGATAAATCTAATTAAGTAACCAATATCACAAAAAAATAAGCGGAACCTTCCTTTAACTAATAAAGTAACAATATTAACAGATGTAAATTCAATCAAGCTATATGCAAACCATCGTGAAATTTGAACCCTTTGTGGGGTGCCATATAAATCAACACCTAAACATGCTTGTGATTTCTTAGTTAGACTTTTAAATTGCATTGCTATAGCTTCATTAGAATATTTTTTCATTACCTTATCTTGTCCAGAAATCGCAATTTTTCTTGCTTCGTCTTGATGCTCAAGATAATATTTTATTTTTTCAACCATATCATACTCATTAGTAAAAAATACAATTTCAACGCCATCCTTAAATGATTTAGCAAGTGAAATCGAAAACTCACTAATGCACATACCGCCAGCTGCGGCAATCTCAAAAGGTCTCAATTTCATCCCTCTAATACGCTCGAACAGTGGATTTTCACTGGGTACATATGTTGTAATTCCAGTAAAATTAAGATTGACAGTAGAATTACGAAAAATTGAATACATTTTGTCTACTGATAAAAATTGAGGATCACTCGGTCCACTACTACCAAAAATTGAAACACTCATTTCATTTTTCAAAAAATTTATGTACTTTTCTCGTATAGGCTTACCTTTATCCACTCTACCAACAAATGAGACATCATATATAAACTTACTTGGTGTTGTTTTTTCTTGAATGTGCACAGGTAGCGGCAAGAAATAAGCATTTACGCCTGATTGGCGATAGCGATCAACAGAGACATAATCTGTTGTTATGACTAAGTCGGCAATACTACCATACGATGAACTTATCCAGTCAAATTTCATTTCATCATCTATTGCTAAAAGAACCACCATTAATCCGTACTTTTGCTTCAAGTCAAAAATAATAAAAGGATTGCATTGGGTTACTGAAATATCAATCAATAATAATGATATTTTATATTTGACAACATCATTCTCTATTTTTTTATGCAGAAAAGAAATTCCATGCTCTCTTATAATGTTGCTAGCGTAGACTGTTTTATAGTGCTTGGCACTCAACCCGTAACTGTCCGCCCAAAATTGAGTAAGATCATCCTTGCCTGACATTATATACATTTGGTTTGATAAATAATTCATGATAATTTATATTGGTTGTATAACTTTTTTTGTTTATTATAAAAAAATTTGCATTTCATTTACCTTCTTCAGATAGCTTTGTGGCCTATTATTTCATCTGGAGTCCCTTGTTCAATAATCTCACCTTGATCAAGACGATAAATTCTGTCACAATCTTGAACTGTAGACAAGCGATGTGCAATTACTATCATTGTTTTTTTACCTTTTAACTTTCGAATTTCATTAGTAATCTCGTTTTCTGTCTCTTGATCAAGAGCACTAGTAGACTCATCCATAACAATAATATCACGCTCATGATAGAATGCACGGGCCAAAGCAACACGCTGACGCTGACCTCCCGAAAGGCGCATACCTCTTTCACCAAGAAGAGTGTCTATCCCTTTTGGCAATTGATTTACAAAATCTAATAACCGGGCTTTTCTTATAGCCTCATAAATTTTCAAGTCATCTATTTCATTCTTGTTATATCCAAGGGCAATATTCTGCCGCAATGTACTGTCAATAAGAAAAACTTGTTGTGGTAAATAGGCCACATGAGATTGCCATTCCTTTAGTGATTTATTCATCTGCCTTCCATTGTAAGATATCCTCCCTTCATACGGCTCAACTAAACCAAGTAATAAGTCCACAAGTGTTGTTTTTCCTGATCCGGAGGCTCCAATTAAACCTATCGATTCACCTGCGCAAATTTTCAAAGAAACCTTCTTTAATACATCTTGAGTTGTATCAGGATAACGGAAGCTAACTTCATTAAGAGTAAGGTCGTGAAAAGGCTCTTGAATTGACTGAGAAGCTAACTCTAGATCATTAATAGCCATTTGTTCAGATCTTGATAACTCATTATAAAGACGTAAAACAGCATTACGCTCAAAACGAATTTTTGTAAGACTTCCAGATAGCATGTTAGCAATTGGAAGTAATCGAAGGGCAGCAACTCCAAACATTGCTAAAGTGGGCACTAATATTTGTAGACTTTGCTCTAGAAGTAACGTACCAACAACAAGCAGCACGATAAATATTATCATCAATAATTCCATCAGAAAACGTGGTGCAGTCTGAATTACCTGCTCCTGTGTTTGATAATAAGCCAGTTTTCCTGTAGCTTTATACACTAATTGATGGAAATATCCCTCCCTCCCAAGAATTCGTATCTCTTTAAGACCTTCAATTCCTTCGTGAATACCTTGCACCATAGTAGTGGCCGACAGGTTAGATTTCTCCCCATAATCTTGCATCTTGTGCCTAAATAATTTATCATAAATAACTACTGTGGAGCCAAGCAAGCCAACAAGAAGTATCAATGCTAACCCATTTTGAAATGCAAGCATGGTTATAAGTAATAAGGCAACTATACCATCACTGATTATGCGTAGTAGTAGTAGTGTAACCGTTTGCACCTTACCTGTAAGTTCTTGAATACTATAAATATATTCAGAACTATTGCGACTAAGATATTCAGTATAAGGCAAGGATTGATAGGTCTTCATCAATATAAAGCGTAACCGCATTTGCTGCTTTTGACCAAAGAGAATAATTATTCGATTTATCCAAATTGCTGTAATAGTTTTTACAAAGAAAATTCCTATTAAAGACCATCCAAAAAAGATAAGAACAGATTCTTTTTCACGAGATATTCCAATAATATCAACCATTCCTGCCAAGGCTCCGTCTATTTCATTCGTATCCATAACCAATGAAATATATGGAGCAATCAAACCAATCCCTGCCAACTCCAATAGTGACAATCCTAAAAATAATAAGATAATTTTTGGAAGTTTAGAGCGTTGTTCACTCCCTAGCAAGTATAGTATCTTACTAAAATATTTAAACATATTTTTTATTAGTCTATTTTTAGGGTTAAGTTTATACAATCATTCTGTCTTAGCTGATTATTTATAATTTGTTATCCATTTAATGGTATTTTTCAAACCTTGATTTAGCTCAATATATTTACTTTGAGAGAAGTCCTTTTCCACTTTCGATAAATCTAAGCCAACTTTTTTAGGTGCTTCATCCATGAAAGCTTCTTTTTGTATGGGTATTTCTACATATGCATTCATCTCTCTTCCAATATTTTCCGCAAGTTCTTTAATGCTTACTATGGATTTTCCACCTACGTTGTACACAGGTCTTTTTCCCTTAGTAAGAATATTTAAAAGCATAATTACAACATCTGATATATAACCATAAGTCCTGATTGCATCCCCACTATCAAGTAAACTGATTGACCCATTAAGGCCTTTTTCTATAAATTGATTTAATACCCTCTTGTCCCCTGGTCTAACCCCTGGCCCATATGCTAACGCTAAACGAGCAGAACTTGCATTTATACCTCCTTCTCTAAGTGAGTTTATAATTGCTTCACCACACCTCTTACTCTCTATATAGCTTGCTCTAGGGTGACCTGGAGTAGTTGCCCCAATATCATCCTCAGTATTTGGCTCAGTATCAGAGCCACTATATATTTCTGAGCTGCTCAAATATATAAAACTCCCGCCATTTTTTAATTTTTTTGACAAACCGATTGTTGCTGTAGTATTGATAGATATTGTTTGGATTTTATTATCTAGAAATTTCCCGGGTTGTCCGTATCCAGCACTGTGAATAATATAATCAGACATTGGAAGGTTTTTAACAAAAGCGCAATCTGACAAGTTACCAGTGATAAATTTAATATTGTCACTTTTAAATATACACTCAAACAATTCATCTGTATAACTATATGATAAAGCATTAATACTAATAGGTTTTATTGCAAGAAATTTATTGTAATGCAATAATGCAGTGATAATATTTAAACCAACTAATCCGGTTGCCCCCGTTACTGTAACCTCAGTACCTTCCATACAGCTCAAGTCCAGAGCATTATTTACATAAGTCGCATCATCCTCTAGTAATTCCAGTAAAACTTCAATTTTCATTTATTCTCTCCATGATTTTTTTTCTTACAGAATGCGTATCAACACCTATCATAGAATCAATTTCGCATTTTTTTCCGTATTTATTGATAAATTCATTTGTAATTCCTATGTTTGTTACATCTCCAGAAAAGCCATTGCACTCCCTAATAATATTGGTTAAAACTGAACCGCTATAATAAGGCTCGACTATAACTATTTTTTTATTCAAAAATTTCTGTATAGAATTCACATCAAAAGGCTTGACTGTTGTGCAGTATATAATTGTTACATCTAAGTCATAAGTAGCCTCCAGTACAGTATTCAACATTTCACCAACTGCAATTATTACAATATCACCCTTCTCTTGGATTATTAAATTTTTACCAAAATCAACATCGTAATCTTGTGTGTTGTTAGTTGCACTTAACTTATAGTAAGTAGGAGAGCTATTATCATAACATTGCCTAAAAAGCTTATCAAATTCTTTAGGGTGCCCTGGAATAATGATCTCAATATTTGGTATTTCATTCAAGGTAGGAATATCTGCTGGACAATGATGTGTGCAACCTAAGGCTGCATAATCATAAGACCCTCCAATAGAGACTAAGTTTGCACCAAGTTCTTGATAGCACAAATCAACTTTTATTTGCTCTAGTGATCTTTCGACTAAAAATGGGGCTATTGTATGAACAATTGGTATTAAACCAGCAAGCGCCAAACCTGAAGACATACTGATTGTACTTTGCTCTAAAATTCCAATATTGTATGCCCTATCAGAATGATCTGACAATAAATCTCTAAATCCGAAAACACCAATATCCCCTAAGAGTAGAACAACCCTGTTATCTTTTTTAAAAATATCGCTAACTGTTTTAACAAATTGCATTCTCATATTTATGATAACTCCTTAATCATTCTCTCTAATTCTTCTTCTGTAGGAGATCTTTTATGCCATGCATGATTGTTTTCTATCTGCTTTACACCTTTACCTTTAACAGTATTAGCAATAATCATTTTTGGCCTATTTGGTGAATATTTACTTAATGCATTAAAAATTGAATCGTGTGAATGCCCGTCTATTACAGTAACATCCCAGCCAAAAGCTTTGATTTTATCTTCAAGAGGGTCAAGTTTTAGTGCTCGATCATTTGACCTGTTATAGTCAATAATACAACACAAATTATTTAGATTATGGTGCGCACCTAATAGCATCGACTCCCAGAACGTCCCCTCGTTAATCTCACCATCTCCAACTATTACAAAAACCTTGTTTGTTTGTTTTTTAATTTTCATTGCTAAGGCTATTCCAATAGATATTGAAATTCCATGACCGAGAGAGCCTGTAGAAGCCTCCACACCAGGAACTTTTAATCTATTCAGATGACCACCTAGAATACTTTCGTAAGAACAATATTTTGTTAATTGTTCATCACTTATCACCCCTATTGAATTGAGGATAGCCGCATGACCAAGAGATGCATGCCCTTTGCTTAATATCATATAATCTCTATCCACATCATCGACATTTTTAGCTGAAAATTTCATTATTCTTCTATACAGAACATATAATATATCTAGAATTGAGAAAGAGCTTCCCAAGTGCCCTTCTTTCGAATAATAAGAGGTTCTTACAATATCCCTTTTTATTGCATTAATTTCTTTTAAAGCTTTATCACACATTATTTACCACCTTGCGTTTTCAATACCTTTTGCAAAAAATTAATCTCACTATCCAAGCCGACCTGGCTATTACCAACAAAAAAACCATTCTCATGCAAATAATCAGCATTAACTAGCTTTTTATGAATTTCATAATCAAAATATTTCATAACTTCATTTTTAGTAAAGTTTCCGGCAACAATCGGCCTGCAATCTATTTTATTATCTTGTAACTTATTAATTACATCTTTTCTTTTGAGGTTTGATCCTGGCTTAATAATCAAAGAGAATCCAAACCAGGAGCTATTATCAATATCTTTTTGAATAATAAAATCTGGATGATTCTTAAACAGCTCAACAAACAACTTTGCATTTTCTCGTCTTTGTTTTAAAAATGACGGTAACTTCTTAAGCTGTTCTATACCAATAGCACCACTCATTTCAACAGGCCTTACGTTATATCCTGGCAATACAAATCTAAACGATTCCTCAAACCAATCATCACTTTTATTAGACACATGATTTTGTTGTGGAAGGTTGCGAGTCCAGCCGTGCGCTCTTAATGAGAGCAGCACATGATAAAGCTCTTCGTCGTCAGTTGTTACAAACCCACCTTCCATTGTCGCCATATGATGGGAGAAGAAGGTTGAGAATGTTCCCATAAGACCAAAGGTTCCCGTTTGCTTGCCTTTGTATTCAGCACCCATTGATTCACAATTGTCCTCAAAGATAAAAATATCTTTACCCTTAATGAGATTATTAACAACATCAAAATCATTAGGATTGCCAAGTAGGTTTACCACCATAATCATCTTAGTTTCATCTGATATAGCTGACTCTAAAGCACGCAAATCATAATTCAATGTGTTTAGATCAATATCAACAAACTTTAACTTTAATCCATATTGCTGTAAAGGAAAATAAGTAGTTGACCAGGACACTGCCGGCACAATCACTTCGTCACCTCTTTTAAGCATTGGATTCTTAGTATAAAAAAGTGCAGCAGTTGCGATTAAGTTAGCGGCAGAGCCAGAACTAACCATAACACAGTATTTTCTACCAATAAACTTAGCAAAGTCCGTTTCAAACTGCTTGACACTATCACTCATGCTATAAATATCTTTATCTATAACGGATTGTATTGCCTTCAACTCTTTGTCGTCCCAAGTGTTTGTGGCTAATGGGTAATTATTCAAAATTTACTTGTCTCTGTTTGATAATATTGGGGAATTTGAAAGCCATTTAATGCCGATTCTATCATCATCCCAATTAACAGAAAACTGCTCACCTACATCAATATAATCGCCATTATAGGCATATTTATAATGGTAGACAACTTCTGGACTACTAACATAATAGGCGTTACCCATATTAGGTGGTATCAATATTAATTGCTGATTGTCTTTATTAATAATAAAATCTTGCCATTTTTGATAAGTTGGCGAGCCCTTTCGTAAATCTACTACCACTTGTTGTATTTCACCATAAACACAAGTAACCAACTTCCAAGACTGTGTATCTCCATGAATACCTCTTAAAACATTGTGTTTAGAAGTAGAGAATTTATCGTGCTTAAAATAAAGGTTACTTGGTAGCAACTTTTCAACCTTGTCTTTTAAAAAAGAAGTCCAGATATTGCCACGAACATCTTTAGATACTGATGGTGTTAAGATATAAACACCAGAAATTTCAGTAGACTCTTGTATATCAAATTTCATATTTACTCTATTACAACAGGAATCTCATGCCCATGCTCTTTTAAAAGTATATTACGCTTGGCATTCTTAAGATCTTCACAAATCATTTCTGTACACATTTCCTGCACAGTAATCTCTGGCACCCACCCTAAATCATTCTTTGCTTTCTTCGGGTTACCGAGAAGTGATTCAACTTCTGCTGGTCTAAAGTAACGCTCTTCTACTCTAAAAATAATATCTCCAACTTGTAATGCAGGCGCATCATCTCCTTTTATAGATTCTACAATACCTACTTCATCTAACCCCTCCCCTTCAAAACGAATAGAGATACCTAATTCCAGTGCAGACCATTCAATAAATTGACGTACAGAATACTGCACACCTGTAGCAATACAAAAATCATCTGGAGTATCTTGCTGCAACATCATCCATTGCATTCGTACATAGTCTTTAGCATGGCCCCAATCACGTAAAGCATTAATATTTCCTAGATATAAGCAGCCATCTAAACCTTGAGCAATATTTGCAAGCCCTCTTGTAATCTTTCTAGTGACAAACGTTTCACCGCGCCTAGGAGACTCGTGATTAAATAAAATACCATTACAGGCATACATATTATAAGACTCTCTATAGTTAACTGTAATCCAATAAGCATACATCTTTGCTACCGCATAAGGTGACCTTGGATAAAATGGTGTGTTTTCAGTTTGAGGCGTCTCTTGAACTTTTCCAAAAAGTTCAGAAGTTGATGCTTGATAAAAGCGTGTTTTCTTTTCTAGGCCTAAAAACCTAATAGCCTCCAATAGTCTTAGTGTGCCAATTGCTACAACATCTGCTGTGTATTCTGGAGACTCGAAACTTACTGCAACATGCGACTGTGCCGCTAAATTATACACCTCATCTGGTTGCACTTCTTTTAAAATCCTTGTTAAATTAGAACTGTCTGTTAAATCACCATAATGCAGATATAAACTTGGACTCTTACTGTGCACATCTTGATAAATGTGATCAATACGCTGCGTATTAAAAGATGAGGCCCTACGTTTGATACCATGAACTTCATAGCCTTTTTCTAATAAAAATTCAGCCAGATAAGAGCCGTCTTGTCCAGTTATTCCTGTGATTAATGCTACTTTTTTATTTGCCATATTTAATCCTTAAAACAATCCTTTGTATATTTATGAACTTGCTTGCTCTTTAACAATTCATCAACAGAAAACCACTTATAATCAATATGCTGCTCGTCTGGCAAATCGGGGCGTTCATACACCTCTACCTCATATGCTAAATTAACATAATGAGTTGATGTATTTTCATAAATTCCATCTTTATAAAAATGCTCAAATACACCGATAAATACAGGTATAGATTTTAACTTAATATTAAGTTCATTTTTAGCTATACGTATCATTGCATCATTAATAGTCTCATTCTTAAAAATCCTTCCACCAATTGAAAAAAAATAACCTTGTGCTGGCCTGTTAATTCTTTTCCCCAATAAAAACTTATTGTCATTTTTTAAAAAAAAATCAATAGAAATTAAAGGTACAGAATCCACAATTGTTTTAAATATTTTACTATCTAACACTAATTTTTAACTCGGCTAAATATAGTCCACCTTGTCCTATTTTTTCCATTATATATATATTTCATTTGAAATTAAATTACAACCTCCAAGTTAGCTGAGGAACAATATTTTTAATATCCATCACTACCTGTGTACCTTGAGACAATCTCTTGTAATCATTAGTAGTATATTTTTTAAACTGTTTATGCTCAACGGCAACAATAATAGCGTCATACTTTTTATCTGATTCTAATGGGTTTTCAATAATGCCATGTTTATACCACTTACTCTCTTCAGCATAATCAACTGCCAAAGGAAGGCCTACATACCCAAGGCCAATCCATCTGCACGACTACAGCTAACCCATTCTTTGCCATCTTGACTCAAATGAACAAGATTATTTGTTAAAACACCGTCAAAATCAAATACAAATGCATCGATATCGTCTAGAGAAATTTTCATGTTTATATTATAATCAATCTTGTAAATTTAGATATTTAGATTCAAGTAATTTGTCCTCAATATATTCCATTAAAGCATGTCCAGCTGTAATGTGTGCTTCTTGAATTCTGCCTGTATTATTACTTGGCACTACAAATGCCTCATCACAATATTTTAACGCCTCACCGCCTTCACATCCTAGAAATCCAAATACTTTAATACCAACCTCTTGAGCGGCCTTCATTGCTAGAATTATATTTTCTGAGTTTCCAGAGGTGGTTATTCCAATTAAACAATCCCTCTCTTTCCGAGCGATCTTAATGTTCGCTCATAAAGAAAATCATATCCAAAATCGTTACCACAAGCTGTAATGGTAGATGTATCTTGCGCTAAAGTTATTGCAGCAACACCCTCTCTATTGTTCATTGGTCTAAGACGCACCAACATTTCTGCAGCTAGATGCTGTGCATCGGCTGCTGACCCCCCATTGCCGCATAGCATTATTTTTCCACCATTTTGGATAATTCTAGTAATCTCATCACCCATACTGATT
>Ga0257122_1002532_pt1 | contig 11383 bp, 10 predicted proteins | sample SI106_120metaG_FD_190146 | JGI IMG/M metagenome (GOLD analysis project Ga0257122, IMG submission 190146) | Marine microbial communities from Saanich Inlet, British Columbia, Canada - SI106_120 | ecosystem: Environmental > Aquatic > Marine > Inlet | place: Canada: British Columbia | collected... | reverse complement strand
GTCCACCAGTTGACAAATCGAAAAATAGTGAATTAAACGTCCCAAGAGGATACCCCGCACGCGCTATAAATAGTGTTTTAGGTGGATTCGCGCCTGCTTTGGGGTTGCTAAAACGGGGGGTTTTGCTACACTTCCCTTCCGTCCTTTTGGGGCGGCTTTTTAAATCGGGGGCAAAGTTTGTTTTGTGGGTCGTGTGAGGATTGCACGATGAGCGGCCACGGATGGTCGGTTGCATGACGGTTCCCAATTGCCACCGTAGCTCAGTGGTAGAGCGCATCCTTGGTAAGGATGAGGTCACGGGTTCAAATCCCGTCGGCGGCTTCGGTAATGATGCGTTGTTGTAGGCGGTCTACAGCAATAAGAAATAAGTTGTCGGTTACGTAAGACCGGCAGAAGGAAATGGTTGATGGTAATTCAATGCCATCTATTTGAAACGGAGAACTCACGATGGCTAAGGACACATTTGTTCGAAATAAACCCCACGTGAACATTGGCACGATTGGTCACATTGACCACGGGAAAACAACTCTTACTGCTGCGATTACAACTCGCCAGGCAGCGAAGGGCTTAGGCGACGCTCGTGCGTTTGATCAAATCGACAACGCACCTGAAGAAAAAGCACGTGGTATTACCATTGCAACAAGCCACCAAGAATACGAATCAGACATTCGCCACTACGCACACGTTGACTGTCCAGGTCACGCTGACTATGTGAAGAATATGATTACTGGTGCTGCCCAAATGGACGGCGCGATTCTTGTTGTTGCAGCAACTGACGGCCCTATGCCACAAACACGCGAGCATATCTTGCTTGCTCGCCAAGTTGGTGTGCCAGCGCTTGTTGTATACATGAATAAGTGCGACATGGTGGATGACGAAGAACTACTAGAACTCGTTGAAATGGAAATCCGTGACCTACTCAGTAGTTACGACTTCCCAGGTGATGATATTCCAATTATTCGTGGTTCAGCGCTAAAAGCACTTGAATCAGAAGGCAAAGATGACGAAGTTTGTAAATCCATCGATGAATTGATGGAAGCATGCGATAGTTATATTCCAGAGCCAGAACGCCTTGTAGACCAAGACTTCCTCATGCCAGTGGAAGACGTGTTCTCCATCAAGGGTCGTGGTACTGTTGTGACAGGTCGTATCGAACGTGGATACGTAAAAGTTGGCGACGAAGTTGAAATCGTTGGTTTGAACGAAGAAACTCCTAAAACAACTGTAACTGGTGTTGAAATGTTCCAGAAGATTCTTGAAGATGCCCAAGCTGGCGACAACGTTGGTTGTCTCCTTCGTGGTGTTGACAAGGATGACATTGAACGAGGTCAAGTACTTTGTAAGCCAGGATCAATTACACCACACACAAAATTCGAAGGTGAAGTTTATATTCTTACTAAAGAAGAAGGCGGTCGAGCGACTCCATTCTTCTCAGGGTACAAGCCTCAGTTCTACTTCCGTACAACGGACGTAACTGGTAAGTTGGACTTGCTCGGCGGTGCAGAAATGTGTATGCCTGGCGACAACATCCAAATGGCAATTGACCTTGAAGACAAGCCAATTGCTATGGAAGAAGGCCTCCGATTCGCGATTCGTGAAGGTGGCCGAACAGTTGGTTCTGGCGTTGTAACGAAGATTGTTGAGTAATATTTATTTCGTTTGCCGTGGAGAGGACTCAAGTCCTCTCCACACGCAAACGATAAGAGGTTGAATAATGGCCAAGGCAAAAGATCGTGAATATGTTTGGCTCCAATGTACGGAGTCAGGTGATCTTAATTATCGAACGAGCATCCGCGTGAAGGGTGGAATTGACGAAAAGGTAAAAGAGGGCTTTAAAAAGTACTGCCCACGCCTTCGTAAACACACACTTCACAAAATTAAGCGGAAGTAAAAAACGCGCTTGCGTTCAAGCATGACTTGAAGCAGGCGCATGGACGCCGGTAGCTCAATTGGCAGAGCAGCGGATTCCAAATCCGCAGGTTGAGTGTTCGAGTCACTCCCGGCGTGTTTTGGTTAGACACACAGAAATAAGAGAACAACATGAGCACAGCAATTTACAAACAAGGACAGGGCTACTGGGTTCGACTCATGTCGTCTATTGGATTTGGGCTTCTTGTGATGATGGGCGTCATCTGGATCTGGGATCAACTCAGTGGAGTTCAGATTGGTGATTTAGAGCCAGTGTATGTGCAAGGCGGTGTTTCCGTAATTGTTATCGCAGTCTGCGGCATCGTTGGATTTTATCTTATTGGCAGAAAACCAAAATTAGTTGATTTTATGATTGCAACCGAAGGCGAAATGCGAAAAGTGAATTGGTCAACTCGAAGAGAGATTGTTGGCTCAACAGTGCTGGTTATTTTACTAACGCTTTTTATTGCCCTCTTTTGTAAAGTAGTAGACCTTGCATTTTCAGCATTTTTCCAATGGATCGATGTTTTGCAATCCGTGTGATGGGAAGGGAACAAAATGAGTGAGATAGAACAAAATACAGAAACTGCAGATGTAACTCCTGAAGTAACTCCTGAAGTAACTCCTGAAGTAACTCCTGAAGTAACTCCTGAAGTTGTTACTGAACCAGTTTCTGAAGCAATTGCACCATCAAACGAAGAAATGCCCAAAACCCAAGAAGGCATGAATTGGTTTGTACTGCGTGTTGCTTCCAATAAAGAAGATTTCGTTCGGAACGCGCTTGAGAAGAAAGTGCAAATCGAAGGCGTGCAGCGCCTCGTTGGGCGCATCATGGTTCCAACCGAAAAAACTAAAACGCTTTCAAAAAACAACAAAGTGAAAATTACTGAGACTAAGTTATATCCCGGTTATATCTTTGTTGAAATGAGATTGGTTGACGCACGTATTTCACAGGACGTCTTCTTTATTATTAAAGAAACAACAGGCGTGGGCGATTTTGTTGGTACTGCAGGCAAGCCAACACCTATGTCTGACGAAGAAGTTGACAAGATGTTGTACGACTCGCAAGCACCCGAAGAAGTAACCGAAGTGAAACTTGAGTTTGCGAAGGGTGACCATGTCAACGTTAAAGACGGACCATTCATGGGCTATGAAGGCACGGTCGATGATATTTTCCCAGAAAAGGGTGTTGTTCGCGTACTTGCGACCGTCTTTGGTCGTCAAACACAAATTGACATCGAATACTGGATGATCGAAAAAGCTGAGTAACGGGATTGTGTGACAGTCACTGTCATACGGCGAGCACAGAAGTTTTAAACTAAAAAATGTAGGCGGGTGTGACTGTCACTTGGGACTGAATCTCCTCTGAGACTTTTTTGGTATCGTGCACATATGGCAGAGACGATTTCACTTGATAATGCGGCGAAAACCTTTCGCGAAGACTACGCAAAGTTGCGTACGGAAATTGCCAAAGCAGTTGTTGGGCATGATGAAATTGTTGAGGGTGTTCTGGTGTGTCTTTTTGCGGGCGGTCACGCGTTACTTGAAGGCGTTCCCGGTTTAGGAAAAACACTGCTCATACGCACACTGAGTGATGCGCTTGATCTCGATTTTTCGCGTATTCAGTTTACACCAGATCTTATGCCCGCAGACATCACCGGTACAACCGTAGTTGTTGAGACAGAAACAGGCCGCGACTTTGAGTTTCGTCAAGGTCCATTGTTTGCTCAAATGGTTCTTGCAGATGAGATTAACCGTGCAACGCCAAAAACACAATCCGCTTTACTTGAAGCGATGCAAGAAAAAACAGTGACAGTTGGTGGCGAAACACACAAACTTAAAAATCCATTTTTTGTCATGGCGACGCAAAATCCCATAGAACAAGAGGGAACGTATCCGCTGCCAGAAGCACAACTAGATCGCTTTTTCTACAAACTGCACGTAGGGTATTCTGACCGAAACCAGCTGATGGAAATAATTGATCGAACTACAAGCGGTAAGTCCCCAGATGTTCAAAGAGTACTAGATACTGACAAAATTAATGCGTATCAACAAATGGTTCGGGAAGTAAGTATTGAGGACGATGTTCAGGATTATGCAGTACGCATCGTTCTCGCAACACACCCTGATGAACAACTTGCCACGCCACAAGTGAAGTCATATCTTCGCTTTGGAGCCTCACCCCGAGCAGCGCAAACGCTTGTGCTCGCAGGGAAGGTATACGCACTTCTAGGCGGAAGAACCAAGGTAGCAATTGAAGATATCCGAAAAGCCGCGTTACCTGCGTTGCGCCATCGCTGCATTCTAAATTTTGAAGCTGAAGCCGAGGCAGTCACGTGCGATGATATTTTGACAAACTTGATAGAAACATTACCATCCATTACCTCATGAGAAAAAAACAATGATTCAGTTAGTTTGTGCCGTTTGCGTATTGCTAGGACAACAAGAAGCTTCTTCTTCGAATGTGAAACCGACCTTCGACTTTCATTATGCGCATCAGTTTGATACTTCGATCGATGCTGGTGGAAAGGTTGGCCTTAACCAATACGGTTTCGAGTTGAGACTTGATGCACCAATGACTGATACAGACGATGTCCAATTCAGGCTTCAATACCAACAAGACGATTGGAATTTTTCTGGTACAACTGGAGTCGGCGCAACAAATCCTTGGAAAACAATCAATACACTCGATGTTGCTGCAACGTGGTTTCATAAACACAACGAAAAAACCCAATGGTTTGTCGGAGGGATTGCGAAATCTAGTTATGAAGATTCCGCTTCGATGAGCACGGTCGCCGGCGGGTCGCTGGGAATTATTCATTCATATTCTTCAGATGTGACGCTTGGTATTGGGCTTGGGATTATTAGCCAGGTTCTAGACGATGCAAGGTTGTTTCCCGTCTTTGTTGTGGATTGGAAATTGTCTGATGATTGGAAAATAACAAGTGATATTTCAACTCGGTTTGGTAGCCGCACAGGGTTTGAACTACTTTGGACACCAAGAGAAGAGTGGACACTCGGCGCGGGGCTTTCCTACGGATACAGCCGATTCAAACTTGACGATTCTGGTTTTGCACCAAACGGAGCAGGAGAGACAACGTCCCTGCCTCTTACTTTTCGCGCAACGTATCACGCATCACCTTCGTTTGACCTTACGCTTTTTGGCGGGGTTGTGTATGGTGGTTCACTTGAAGTAACCGACCAATCGAGAAATATCGTTTTAGATAGGGATTACGATCCGGCTGGAGCGGTTGGACTTTTTGGGCGAATTCGTTTTTAACAAAACAATCACTTAGGTGGGTGTGTTGGGAATTGCTGCACTTCGTCCCACTGTGTTAAGTCAATAACAATGGGTTTTGGGTTGATGTTCCAAGGCACACAAGGGAGTGGCCCCGTTTCAATGTGGTCTGAATCACCATGAGATCGAATGATAGAAAAAGAAACGGAATCATCCGAAACCCACGCATCTGGAAGTTCAATACGAACAGCCCATTTATTTTCATACGCTGAACGATGAATTTTTACTTCTTCAGTAATATTATTCTGTACGGGAGTTCCTTCCGGTGGAATAGCAATGACCCCATCGCTCGGCTCATGCAGAATCGTTATTGCCTCAGCACCTTTGAGTTTTTGCAAATCAATTATGCCGTCCATCAGGGATGTACCTTCGCCTCTCCCGTAGCATTCGACGAATAGCTCCCATCCACCGAGCAACTTTCTGAGTTGCACAGCCGTTGATTGCCCGTTATCTACTTTGTTAGGCACTTGTACTTGTAATTGTTGTAAATTCCAAAGTGGGTGGAGCGTTTGTAACGCTACCTGTGGAGGGCGAGCGACAACCTTCTGTGGCACAATTGGAAGTGAAGAAGTTTGTTTCCCAATTTGCAGGTCGAGCCATTCGATTTGCGATTCAATTGTTGCCGGGCCAAACAACGAGGTGTCAACAACAAGCAATCGTTCCATGTTCACTCTCGCAGTTTCTTTGGCTGGAATTTCAACCACAAGTGGAATTTCATCCTCAACGTGCCATCGTAACGCTAACATTTGCGACTCTAAGGTTGGGTTTGCGGTAGCTATTGAAACCATCTTTCCATAAACACTTTCAAGCCATTGGACAAATGGCTGCTGCTCTTCTGTCCAACGCAATGCTCGAGCGGCCAGTTGTCTTGATGAAGTTGTTGGGTCGAGTATGATTGAAAGAAGTGCATTGATTTGGTCTGAACGCGTAATCCAGCAAGCAAAAGATTGGTTGTCATCGTTTGCCGTGTTTGTAAGTAAGTCTCTGCATTCTGCAGCAACTCCTCGGCTACTTCTTGCTAGCCGATCAAACCCAACCCTCCATAACTGTGCGGCTTGCAACGAAGCAAGACGAGCAACTTCATTCTGATTGGGTGGCTCAGGTGGTGCAATTCCTTTTCTTGACGCAACTAGTGTCCATCGCCAATATTCGAGTGAGTTCCACTCAGGTAGCGCAGCACTCTCAAGCACTTGTTGTGTTTGCATGAGATTTGGTGGCGTGATATTTAAGACAGGGAGTTCCTTTGCCAACTCTATCCAAGTTGGATCTACCGCATCTCCGCCAAAGTGGATAAGCCCCTGTACATTAGGGGGCAATTCCGCTAAAAGCACTGGACCGGTGATAGTATCTTTTGGATGTATGGTTGAGGTGTCATCAGTGGGGGCAATTGGCCGAATAAGAAAGTTGTTTTTAGCCCAGTGTGTTGAGTTCTTGTTATGTTCTACCCAACCGATATGACCTTCAATGACTTGCCCGTTTTCTAGTGTGACGTTGAGAGTCGCAGGCCAATCGTTACCAAGAGTTTCGGACAAGAGTTGTACTAAGAGCACGCCACCCTTTGGTATGAGTGGCGATGGGTGCTTTGCTGCTATTGAGCCAACGGGAACTGCGTAGGCAGCCGAAGTAATCAAGGATAAAAAAATCGCGAGTAATTGATTCATGAAGCGGCTGGTGTGTTGTTGCGTGATTGCTCAATAATGGCAATGGTTTCAGCAACTGCAAGTTCTAAATCATCATTCGTAATGAAGTATTGGTACGCGCCGCTTTCTTGTGAAAGTTTAATTTCTTGTTTTGCTTCTCTAAATCGCCTTTGAATAGAATCTTGATCTTCTCTTCCTCGCGCTTCAAGTCGACGCATCAATTCTTCTTCGTTTGGAGGAAGGATAAAAATTCTGACGGATTCGGGCATATTGTCTCGAATCTGCATACCTCCCTGCACGTCGATATCAAGGAGCATAATTTTTCCAACTTCGAGTACTTTTTCTACTGGCTTGCGGAGCGTTCCATACCTGTGGCAACCAAAGACTTCCGCGTGTTCTAGAAAATCGTCGTTTTGTGCTTTCTCTTCAAAATCATCTGAGGTGACAAAAAAATAATCTTTCCCGTCAATTTCTTTACTGCTTATTGGCCTTGTCGTCGCTGAAACACTAAACACAGCGTCGAAATGTTCACGAACACGATGCACAATAGTTGTTTTTCCAACCCCAGATGGGCCAGAAATAACCACGAGCATTCCTTGTTCCTGTTCTACCATCTCCCAATTATATCGTTTCCCGTCCTTCTTCTGGGTATTCCTTTTCTGGAGGTGCCAGGCGGTCTGGCGCAGGTGACAAAAGTGAAGAGGTGGGCTTGAGATTCAGGTACAATGGGCGGAATGTCACTGCCTAGAGTAGCAATTGTTGGAAGGCCAAATGTTGGCAAATCAAGCTTATTGAACCGTCTTGCACGGCGAAGGGTTTCTATTGTCGACCCAACTCCTGGAGTAACGAGAGATCGAGTAAGTGCAGTTATCGAGGTCGACCCACCTTCCAAAACCCCTAAAGGCACGGAGAGCCGCCTTGCAGAAATTCACGACACAGGAGGCTGGGGCGTATATGTTGTCGATGGCGAACATATAGACGACGCTGGAAAAGATCTTCGTGATTTAACTGACGACATTGAATTTCAAATAAAAGAAGCGATGGATAAATCAGATTTGATTGTCTATGTAGTGGATGCACAGACAGGAATTACACACCTTGACGAGACTGTGGCTGAAATGCTCAGAAAATCTGGGGCGGGTGATCGTGTGTTGGTTGTGGCAAACAAGGTTGACTCGCGGGCTTGGGAGGCGCATGGTCACGAAGCAGCCGCGCTTGGGCTAGGAGAAGCAATATGTATCTCCTCAACAAGCGGTCATGGCATGCGGTATTTCACAGATATTCTATGGAAACGACTTGAAGGACTGACGGGCGTTCGAGCAGACGACCCCGATATGAAACTTGCAATAATTGGTAAACGCAATGCGGGTAAATCCTCATTGACAAATGCGCTTGCTGGAGAAGACAGAGTAATCGTTTCAGAAATTGCTGGAACAACCCGAGACTCAATTGATGTTAGATTTGAAATTGAAGGAAATTCATTTACCGCAATTGATACGGCTGGTGTTCGCAAGCAAAAAAGTTTTGCCGATGATATTGAATACTACGCGTACAGACGGATGCTGCAATCAATAAGGCGTGCTGATGTGACGTTGTTATTAGTTGACGCAACGGATAGGATTTCACAAGTAGATAAAAAATTGGCGATGGAATTGCAACGCCAATTTAAGCCAACTGTCATAGTTGTAAATAAGTGGGATTTGGTTGACGATTCTGTTTCACCAGAGGACTACCTTGACTATATCACGAAGGAACTTCGTGGACTTGACTTTGCACCAATTGTATTTATTAGCGCAGTTGAGGGAAAAGGTATCAATGATGCAGTGACCATGGCATTCAACTTGAAAGCACAATCTGAACACCGAGAAACAACCGGCAAACTTAATTCTGTTCTCAAATTGATTCTGCAAGATAGGGGTCCTTCTTCTCGTCTTGGAACGATTGCAAAACTACTATACGTTTCACAAATTGCGATTAAACCACCAACTATTGCGATGGTTGTGAATGAACCAGCCATGTTTGAGGGGCAATATGAGCGATATTTGATGAATCGATTGCGAGAAGAATTACCGTACAGTGAAATTCCAATTCGCCTTTTATTCACAAAACGGAAGCGAAAATCGCTCCATGACTTAAAACATGGCCCAAAAGAAGATACAATTGAAGAGCTAACGCGTATCAACCCATCTTCAGGTCAGGATGATGATGGTGCTATTAACCCTCCTGACGACATTGAAATCATGCACGACAACGAGTAATTACTCGCCGTGTTTTACGCGCGATAGAAATTCCCATGGCAATAGTTCCACTTCCAGTCTTCGAAGAAGATGCAGATCCATTAAAAAGAGATGCATTAACTCTTGAAGAACAATTAGACCAAATTGAACCTCCAGAAACCATAGTGGTGAAATTTGGTGCATTGAAGTTGATAGGTGAGTACAAACAGGCGGGCGGCATAAAAGCTGGCTGCGGCACCCAATTAATAGCAAGAACGCACCGTGGCACAGAATTAGTGGAGATGTTAACGACAACGTGTTCAAACGCTGGGTGTGGCAAATCGATTGACAGAGATGAGATGCTCGAGTACATCGAAAATTCTGGTGGCAAAAATTTCCCATTCCACACGAACGGTCGAGTGCTCAGAGTAGCAACCACCGATGATCTAAGCCGGCACGCACAACTTCGTAGTCGAATTGATGAACAAATGAGTGAGGCGCGAAAACTTGTTGAAGAGCACCGTCTTTCCATGAAAATTGTAGATGTCGAGCCGATTCTTGGGGAAGAACTCTTGACGTTTTATTATTTAAGTGAGGACCGTGTAGATTTCAGAAATTTGGTTTCTTCTCTGGCTTCCACATATTCAACACGTATAGAAATGCGACAGGTCGGATCAAGAGATGAGTCGCGCCTTGTCGCTGACTATGAGAAATGTGGACAACACTGTTGCTGTAAAAGTTTCCTAAAAGTTTTATCGCCGGTTTCCATGCGAACGGCAAAGCAACAAAAGCAAACACTTGATCCAAAGAAAATATCAGGTAGGTGCGGGCGTCTTATGTGCTGTTTACGTTATGAAGATCAGACATATCGTGAGTTGAAGAAAAACCTTCCTCATAAAAAGACTCGTGTTGGCACCGAAGAAGGCCCTGGAATTGTACTTGACGGGAAAATACTCACACAACTTGTGATGGTTGAACTGGAACACGATAGACGCAGAATTGCAGTGCCAATCGAAGAACTCCTCGACCCTGAAACGTGCCCCAAACCTTGGGAAGAAGTGTATGTTCCAGAGGAACCTAAATCAAAACCAAAACGAAAACGCAATCGAAAATCCAGCAATAAAACAAAACAAGATAAGCAGCAGAATGAGCAAAAAACGGCTGAAGGCACTAAGAAAAAGAAACGCCGTCGCCGACGACGGAAAAGAAAGAACTCCGAGAATACCGATAAGACATAACGCATGAGTGCAAATGACCGTAAAAGCCAATCTGGAATAATTGAAACATTACAATCGCTTGTTGTAGCGTTTGTGCTAGCAATGGTCTTCCGTGGATTTGTTGTCGAAGGGTTTGTTATTCCTACAGGTTCAATGGCTCCAACACTACTTGGGCAGCACTTACTTATGCACAGTGACCAGACAGGGCAGGATTTTCCAGTTGGGTTTGATGCACGAAGGTCAACATCAGCAAGCAGATTCTCCGACCCACTACTTGGGCGAAACATGCCACTCTCAGTGTCTGAAACGAAAAACATACAGCCAAGAGCAGGCGATCGAGTCGTTGTGTTAAAAACACTCTTTCCTTTTTTTAGTCCAGATCGGTACGACGTGGTTGTGTTTAAAAATCCGACCGACACACAAGGCCCTTCAGCTAATTACATAAAACGTCTCATTGGTTTGCCTGGTGAAACGTTGTGGATTGCTGATGGAGATATATTTGCAAAAAGTGGTGATGCGCCATTTGCTATCCAACGAAAACCTGAACACATTCAACGGTCTCTATGGAGGACCGTTTCAGATAGTGACGCAATTCCCACAGACACGTTGGGCTTATCAAGGAAATGGTCTACACCATGGGTTGGGAAACCTGAAGTTGCTTGGAATTTTGATGCTAGAGCATGGATATGTAACACTTCTAATCCGAGCACCCTTGCTTGGGACCAAAACAAAATTCTCATAGATGATTGGCTCTCCTACAACATGCTTATGCCAAACATTCGACAAGAGCCCATGGCTGATATTCGTGTGAGTGCAACGCTATTTCCAGAATCCAAAGATTTGACTGCTAGCTTCACTTTAGAAGCAATGGAGTTGCGTTACGTATGGGCAGTTACAAATGCTGGAGTGTCGATGCAACTGTTTTCAAAACAAGGTGACATGATAAAAGAGACGAAAGTTTCTCTTGTTGGTTTTGAAGCAGGCATTCCGTTACGGGTGGAGTTTTGGCATGCAGATCAGATGATGTCTGCGTATATTGATGGTGAACGGGTAGCTGCGTTGCCATACGATTTTGGTCCCGAAGAAAGGCTTCGTTTAGCAACT
>Ga0257122_1002527_pt1 | contig 11397 bp, 10 predicted proteins | sample SI106_120metaG_FD_190146 | JGI IMG/M metagenome (GOLD analysis project Ga0257122, IMG submission 190146) | Marine microbial communities from Saanich Inlet, British Columbia, Canada - SI106_120 | ecosystem: Environmental > Aquatic > Marine > Inlet | place: Canada: British Columbia | collected... | reverse complement strand
CCGCCGCCTCGCGGCCCGTTAGATTGCGTACTGCTTGAGGAGGTTCTTGGCGATCACGAGACGCTGAATCTCTGACGTGCCCTCTCCGATAATCATGAGCGGTGCGTCACGGTAGAAGCGCTCCAGTGGCAGGTCCTTGATGTAGCCAAGCCCGCCGTGAATACGCATCGCATCCATCGTCACCTCTGCGCAGATTTCTGACGCATACAGCTTGGCCATTCCGGCCTCCAGGTCTATGCGGACACCGGAGTCCTTCTTCTTCGCTGCGTCATAGGTCATTAGCCGTGCCGCATGGATCTTGGTCGCCATGTCCGCCAGCATGTTCTGGATCGTCTGACGTGTAGAGATCTTCGCACCGAACGTCTCACGTTCCTGTGCGTATTTGATCGCCAGTTCAAAAGCGCCGGTTGCTACCCCGACGGCTCGCGCTGCGATGTTGATTCGGCCGGTCTCCAGCGCATCCATGACGTGATAGAAGCCCTTGCCTTCTTCACCTCCGACGAGCTGATCAGCAGAGACCCTGTAGTCCTGGAAAATCAACTCCGAGGTATCTACACCACGGTATCCGAGCTTGTTCAAGTCACGTCCGGCTGTAAAGCCCGGACCCTTTTCCGCGATGAAGGCGCTGATCCCGCGATGTTGCGGGTCCATCGAGGTGTCTGTCTTGGCGAGCAGCAAGTAAACGTCCCCGCTGCGGCCATTCGTGATGAAAAGTTTGTTGCCGTTTACGACGTACTCCTCACCGTCCTTGACCGCCGTCGTCTGGAGGCTGGCGACGTCACTCCCGCCGCCCGGCTCGGTCAAAGCGAGTCCGCCACGTTTTTCACCCGACGCCAACTTCGGAAGCCATTCCTGCTTCTGCGCTTCCGTGCCGTAGTTGTTGACCGCCGCCGACAGAATGGAGTGCGTTCCGATAGGTGCGGATATCGACATCCAGCCCTTGCACAGCTCCTCGAATACCATCGCGTAGGTCGTGTAATCGAGCCCCAGGCCTCCGTACGCCTCCGGGATTGTTATACCGAACAACCCCATCTCAGCCATCTGCTCTACGAGCTCGGTCGGGTAGGTGTCGTTCTCGTCATGCTCTGCTGCCTGAGGCACCACGTCCTTCTGGACGAACTCACGGACAGTGGCAACTATTTGACGTTGGGCTTCTTCAAGTTCGGCGGGGTTCATTACTGGTCCTGTTGAATCTGGATTTGTTCCCTGAAATTTCGTACCCGGAATTGTGCGTCTCAATCGAGTCTCGGGCAAGGTGTCGGGCGCTTTGATCATCGGTCTGCACCACGAGCCTCCCGTAGGCAAGCGGTTGACGCAGAGAAATTCAGAGCCCGCGCCGTATAGAATCCCGCTTCATGAGTAACGTGGACCGGCTGATCGCTGAATTCGAAGTCGGGACATTGCTACGGCCTTCGATCAATACGCCGAACTCCGTAGATCTGTCCCGGGCGGTGGCGCGCCTTTCTGGTTACAGCCGAGCGGAATCACCCACGGGATCCGAGACAGAGATCGCTGACCTTATCGGCCCGGCGGAGCACATCGTATTTGTCGTCGCCGACGGTCTCGGCATGTCCATCCTGGAAACGCTTCCGGAGGACGCGTTCTTGCGTCGGAGCCTGGCGCTAGAGCTCCAGTCCGTCTTCCCTTCCACGACTTCTGCCGCGCTGACCACACTGGCCACCGGGGAGTGGCCCGTCAATCACTCGGTGATCGGATGGTGGACCCACTTTGCCGAGATCCCCGGTCCTGCGACGGTCCTGCCCTTCATCAACCGTGTCACCGGTGCGTCATTGATCGATCAAGGCATCGACGCCGAGGCCGTCTTCCCTGTCCCATCGCAAATCTCGGGGTTTGACCGTGGTGCTATTGGCATACTCCCGGGCAATCTGGTCCGTAGCGTCTACTCCGGTTACTCACTCGGGAAGGCGATCCGTCGCGGCTACGGCAGCATTGCCGAGGGCGTGGACAACACGCTGGCCCGTCTGGAAGCCGCCTCAGGCCCGTCATATACATACCTCTACTTCCCGCAGGTCGATTCAGCCGCCCATATGTCCGGGGTCGGCAGCGGAGCCACCCATGCTGCACTGGAAGATGTAAACCGAAGCCTGGAACGGCTGGCCCGAGATATGCCGGACGGCACGAAGCTGGTTGTCACCGCAGATCATGGGCACCTGGACGCCTCGCCACGGGAACCGATGCTGATCAGGGAAGACGACGAGATCGGTGGCATGCTGCGCTACCCGCCTGCCGGGGATGCACGCGTCAACTACTACCACGTACGCGAGGATGCGATCGGTCGATTCGCTGAAACGTATCGTGAATGTATGCCTAGTAACGTTCTGTTGCTGACCCCGGACGAAATCCAGGATCTTCAACTCCTCGGCCCCGGCGAGATTCCGGCCCTGACTCGTACGCGCATGGGCGACTACATATCAATATGCATCGACTCCGCCGTGTTTGCGTGGGCAGCCGCTGAGTCTGATGGCCCGGACATGTCTCGTCTGGTTTCACATCACTCAGGCATGACACCTGACGAAGTACGCATCCCACTAATCGTCGCCGGGTAGCTCTCCTACCACCAGGATTACGGCGATTGAAGTTAGCAACTCAGGGAAAAGTTCTACCGGGATTCGAACATACCCGGTGACACCTCCGGCTTTGCGCTCCGGGAGTGTTGGGATTCCTGACATGACAGGTTTGGGTGCGTCTCACGCTGCCCGACAAGGTTACCTCTGCCAGACTTCAGGTCAGACGCAAAATATCTTGCCACCCCGGGAACCCCAAATTTCCTCCTGGAGAATATCGACATATGCGACAGGGGTTCGTTAATCCCTTTCTCACCACGGCCCAGCAAGTGTTCAAGGTCGAACTCGGGCAGGAACTCAAGTTCTCTGGGGCGCGGGCGACTGAGGACACGATCACCAGTGAAGACATCACGGCCTTTATTGGCGTAACAGGCCGTCTTGAGGGGAATGTCTTCTACGGATTCAAACGAGGAGTCGCGCGTTCGATCCTGACCATCATGCTCGGCAAGCCACCATCAGGAATGGACCAGATGGCCCTTTCCGCTCTGGGTGAGATCGCCAACATGATCACGGGTAACGCAGCGATCGGCCTGGCCGGCGCAGGATTCTCGACGGACCTTACTCCGCCGACGCTTATCCAGCCCAAAAGCAGCAAATTCACTACCCTTGGTTGCCCACAGATCGTGGTGGACCTGGATAGTGAATGTGGTCCATTCCCCGTTCGCATCAGCCTGCGGGAGAACGAAGACCAGCTCGCCGCTTAAGTAGTGAGCACGCCCGGATGGCGGACACCCGGGCTATTTTCTGGGCGCCCCTCGTCGGCACACGGGGGCGTCCATCTAACTTTTCCGCCGCGGGCCGCCTCGCCAGCCCGGCCGCGCGGCGGTATCCTCCGGTTCACCTGTCAACGGTGCGCACATTCAGCGCAGCCGTCGGCCGTCCAATCAAGTGAAACAACCGGGGGATGCATGACCCATAAGCCGGACGCGAACAACGCGGACGCATCTGACCGTGAGCGTTTCATCGCCACGGCCGCCCGCCTCGCGGCAGAGGTGTACGACTTTCACGAGCGCTGGGCGCTCGAGTCGGGCACGCCGCTCGAGGTGATGGTCCAGAGAACGCCGATGCTTGACGAAGAGATTCGCGAGTTGAAGGAAGAGGTCGAACGACCGTCTTCCGAGTTCGATGAAGCAGCGATGGCGGAAGAGGCGGCTGACGTGCTGTTCGTCGCGCTCGGTCACATGGAACAGCTCGGCACGGTCGGGCTTTCCGGTATGGAGGCGGTGACGGCGAAGAACATCGCCAAGACCACCGGTTCCCACTACAAGCACCCGGTCACCGGCAAGGTAACCCGCATCGGCCGAAAAGATGTCCCACCGATCTCGCCAGTCCCATCGGCGCAGGAGGACGCATTCTCATGAAAATCTCTGGAATCAAAACCTTCGAGATCAATCCCGGGGAGATCGTTGGACCGGGTCGCACCTGGCTATTTGTGCGTGTCGACACCGACGAAGGCATAAGCGGCTGGGGCGAGGCTACAAATTCAGGTGCAGGATCAAACACGCTCATCAAGACGGCGATCGAGCTAATAACGCCGGACCTTGTGGGCGAAAACGTCGAGGACATAGAGCGCCTCTGGCACAAGATGTTCCGACGCTTCAGCTACCTGGGATCACGCGGCCTGCCGACGGCGATGACCGCCGGGATAGATATCGCACTCTGGGACATCAACGGCAAGGCCACCGGTCGGCCGGTCTACGACCTGTTGGGTGGCCGATTCCGTGACGAGGTCCGGTTGTACGCAAACTCCTGGTACGGCGGCTGCAAAACGCCTGATGATTTCGCTCGCGCCACCCGGGACATAGTCCTCGCAGAGGGGCATACCGCTCTCAAGCTGGACCCGTTCCTTGAGATGGCCGCCACGCATCACATGTTCTCGGACGGCCAGATTTCTCCCGAGGGTGAACAGGAGGGCTACGACATCGTAGCCGCCATCCGAGAAGTGGTTGGTCCGGCCCATGAAATCTTGATCGACGCCCACGGACACTTCAACGTGCCGACATCGATACGCCTCGCAAACAAGCTGTTTGAGCAGTCCAACATCGCCTGGTTTGAAGAGCCTGTTCCGCCGGAGTCGTTTGAGGCACTAAAACAGGTCCGGGAGAACACCAACGCGCCTTTGTGTGTGGGCGAGCGACTCTACACGCGGTTCGATTTCGTTCCGCTGTTCAAAGACCGACTAGTTGACTACGTAATGCCGGATACGGTCTGGTCTGGCGGCATCTCGGAGATCAAAAGAATTGCGTCACTTGCAGAGGCGCACTACATCCCGATCTCACCCCACGCCGTGCCCTCAGGCCCGCTGTCGCTAATCGCGTCCGCCCACGCCATGAGCTCCGTGCCCAACTTCTACCGGCAGGAGCACGGAATGAAGGCGATTCCACTCCAAAACAGCCTGCTTTCGGAGCCAATGGACATCACAAACGGTGTCATCACCCTGAATGGCAAGCCGGGATTAGGCTACGAGATGAACGAGGACGAGCTGCTTTCTCGGGGAGTGTAGGACAGCACACGCGGCGGAAATCCTGGGAGGTGGATGATGAACCAGTATCACAACCCGTTCGGCCACGAAACAACAGGCGGCGACCCGGACAAGATGCGGGGCAACAGCCGACGCCCGATCTGGCTCACGGTTGTCCTCTTGATTCTCATCCTCACGTGGGGATGGTTCCTCTTTGGACGTGGTGGCGATGAAGAACCTGTGCCTCAACCAATCTCTGACAACTCGGCCAACGAATCGTCGTGATTCGCCAGGATCCTGGCGGCCCCCAAACAAGGCACCCTCGGTAGATTCACGGCGTCTCCACTCGGCCGACCTTAAATCGCCGGAGACCCTATCCCGTAATACCCAAAATCGCCACGACAGGAGTACCCTCTGCGACGACCCCGTTATCGCACCTAAATAATTGCCCCTGTGGGGCCCGGGAGCCTTCCATGAAGATCACAAAAATCACCCCTTTCCTTGTAGGAAACGACACCCGGAGCGGCTCTAACCTGAGTCTTGGTTGGAACTGGCTCTTCGTGAAGATCGAGACCGATGAAGGCATTACCGGCTGGGGCGAGAGCGGTATTCAGGCGCGCGGAAGCGGTCCGGCGATGGTGGAAGCGGTGAAGCTGGCATCAGAAGCGTTGATAGGCGAGAACGCTGCCGATATCGAGCGCCTCTGGCACAAGGTATACCGAAACTTCAGCTACCTCGGCTCACGCGGCTTTGGTACGAGTCTTGTCGCCGGGTTCGATACGGCGCTGTGGGACATCAAGGGCAAGGCCGCAAACATGCCCGTCTACGATCTGCTTGGCGGGCGATTCCGGGACCCGGTTCGGCTCTACTGCAACGTCTGGTTCCAGGGCTGTGAGACACCAGAAGACTACGCAGCGGCAGCACAAAAGAATCTCCTGGATCTTGGCCACGAGGCGTGCAAGTTGGACCCGTTCAAGGAGATGCTGCCCTACCACACCATGTACCAGGACGGGCAGATCAGCGAGGCCGGAGAGCAGCAGGGTTACGACATCGTCGCCGCCGTGCGAGAAGTTGTCGGTCCCAAATTCGAGATCCTCATCGACGCCCACGGCCACTACAACGTTCCGACCGCCATCCGACTCGCAAACAACCTGTTTGAGCAGTCGAACATCGGCTGGTTTGAAGAACCTCTCCCACCAGAAGGCACGAAGGCCCTCAAGCAGGTCCGTGAGAAGACCAACGCGCCGATCTGCATCGGCGAACGACTCTTCACCCGCTGGGACTTCCAGCAGGTCTTCGAGAACGGGCTAGCCGACTACGTCATGCCGGACACGATCTGGACCGGCGGTATCTCTGAGGTCAAAAAGATCGCTACGATGGCAGAGACCTACTTCATCCCGATCTCACCTCACGTCGTCCCCGGCGGGCCGCTGGAGATCATCGCCGCCGCCCACGTCATGAGCACGGTGCCCAACTTCTACCGACTGGAGCACGCACAGTCGCTGATCCCGGCTCACAACGAACTGCTGCAGGAGCCGTACGTCATCAAGGACGGAGCGATCCACCTGAACGACAAGCCAGGGCTGGGCTTCGAGCTGGACGAAGAAAAAGTGAGAGCGGCCTCAGTCAACCTCTAACCGTCCTCTGTGGGCGGGGCTTGCCCGCCCACAGAACCAAATCACTCAGCCTGGGGTGCCTACAAGCCACGCTGAGGCTCCCGAAGCGTGCATCGAGCAACCACGCCATGTGTCCCCCTGTATCATCCGCACCCTCCAAATCACCTAGCAAAGGCCACCGATGAGCAAACCGAACATCATCCTGATCAACTGCGACGACCTCGGATACGGCGACCTTGGCGTCTATGGCTCGTCGGTGAACAAGACACCGGCCATCGACAAGATGGCATCGGAAGGCATGCGCTTTACGGACTTCTACGTGGCATCGCCTGTCTGCTCTCCATCCCGAGGCGCACTGCTCACCGGCTGCTACCCGCCCCGCATCAGCTTTGGCGATTTCGAGGGCAACTGGGTGCTCATGCCCGGCCAGGCGGTCGGACTAAACCCGGAGGAGACGACGATCGCAGGTGCGCTCAAGGACGTCGGGTACACGACCAAAATAATCGGCAAGTGGCACGTTGGCGACCAGAAAGAGTTCCTACCAACGGAGCACGGTTTCGACAGCTACTTCGGGCTGCCCTACAGCAACGACATGGGCCGACAGGCGGACGACCCCAACACCACGGACCCGGAACGTATCGCCCGCCTGAACGCCCGTCCTCCACTACCGCTTATACGAGACGATGAGGTCGTGCAGGAACAGCCCGACCTGCGCGCACTGACCGAACGCTACGCGGCAGAAGCCGTGCGCTTCATTCGTGACAACAGAGAAGGCCCATTCTTCCTCTACTTCGCGCACATGTACGTACACCTACCTCTGTACGCTCCCGAGAATCTCGTCAACGCCTCCGAAAATGGCGATTACGGTGCCTGCGTGGCGGGTGTGGACTGGGTGACCGAGGTGCTGATGCACGAGCTCAAGAAGCAAGGGCTGGACGAGGACACGCTGGTCATTTTCACCAGTGACAACGGTTCTCGGATGCAGGACCAGGGCGGGAGCAACGGCGACCTACGCGGCATCAAGGGCACCACATGGGAGGGCGGATTACGCGTCCCCTGCATCATGCGCTGGCCTGGCAAGATTCCGGCGGGTGAGGTGCGTAGCGACATCACCTCATCCATTGATTTCTTCCCAACTCTTGCCGGTATTGCGGGCGCACAGGTCCCGCAGGACACGATCATCGATGGAACGGACATCTCGTCTCTGATGTTCAACGCCGGTGATGTCGAGCCGCCGCGTGACGAATTTTTCTACTACATGGGCAATCGGCTGGAGGCGGTTCGCAAGGGCAAATGGAAGCTACACGTCTCAAGAGAGATTCGGCCAGACCAGCGGACAGGTGTGGTGACGCAGGAACAGCTGGACGAGGCAGCAGGAACGATCCCGGGACTTTTCGATCTCGAATCTGACGCGGGTGAGACCACTAATGTGTACGACGCTCATCCCGATGTGGTGGTCGAGTTGTCAGCCATTGCAGCCGCCTGCCGCCTGGACATCGGCGACGAGGCCGAGGGTGTTGTGGGTGCGAACGTCCGGTCATCAGGCCACGTCGATAATCCCGAAACGCTCACACACTACGACCCGGAACACCCCTATATCTACGCCGAATACGACAAGCACGAGCGGGGCTAGACGTCTGGGTGTTGTAGGGGCGTATGGCAATACGCCCTCCCCGCCGGTTGAATTGTGCAACGTGATCCATCAATCACCGTAGGGACGATACGGCTGTCACGCTTATTGTCTTTCTTAGGAGACCGTGACGAAGAGCCTCACCATTGGAATGCGATTGAACGAAGGAACCTTCTGCGCTCTGCTAGCGGCGAGATCCTTCGCTGTGCTCAGGATGACAGGTGGTGGTGCGGCCATCGGTGGTGGTGGCTGACACCACTCATTAGAAAGCCGCCCGGACGCCCCAGACGATCCCGCCAATGATCGCTATCAACAGAGCGATCGGTGCCCAGCGCGCAGACGCGGCCGCTGTCATCTGACGTCGGCGTTCAGCAGAAATCTGCGATCCCACGGCTATCCCGCTAACCACCGCCGGTATCGCACCGACCGCCAGACCCACCACGGTAGTGAATGCAACAGAAATACCGAGCGCTGCACCCCAGATCGCGCCAGCCGCGGCAAATGCACCCCCGATCCAGATCAACGCCGTAATGACGGCAGCGGCCGTGTGCGTGAACGATCCGGAGCCGTTGTCTTCAGGCACTAAAACGCGTTTCTGGACACCCAGACAGGTGATTTCTCATGGCGAGGAATCCTTGTCACTTGCCCCTCTCCCCGTCGCGTGAAAAATCCACGTAAACCAGAGGGAGAGGGGTTAAGCCCCTAAACCTTCACCAGCTTCTGCATCGATCGCAGTTCTACGTCCACGTTCCAGCCACTTCCGTAGTCGCTGTGCGATACCTCAGCTACGTAGATATTGCCTTTGGAGTCGACGGTGATGCCGTGAGGCGAGAAGAATCGGCCGGTCTGGGAACCGTACGGCTCCGTGCCGACACGTGACAGGACCTTGCCGGAGGTGTCCATCACCGTGACCCGCGGACCAAGATCGGTCCCGGTGTCGTTGCTGGAGATTCCGGCGAAGTACTCACCGACGTATACGAGGTCGTTGTCGCCTCGGGTATCGATGTAAATACATGCAGCGCGAGACATGTTCACCCATTGCGTCTCAAACTTACCGTCCGGAGTGAACACCTGGACACGGTGATTCTCACGGTCGGCGATGTAGACCATGCCCTCGGAGTCGGTCTCGACGTTGTGGACGATGTTGAACTGGCCTTCGCCGGTACCGGACTCTCCCCAGGAGAACAGGTGATTGCCTTCCGGAGAGTACTTGTGGACCCGGGCGTTTGAGTAGCCGTCTGCCACGTAAAACTCGCCGGTCTTCTTGTCGACGCCGACGTGGGTCGGAACGCTGAACGGTTCGCCACTCATCTTTGGAGTGGGCTTGTTGGCTTCTCCCAGTGTCATCAGCAGTTCACCGGATGGCGTGAACTTCTTGATGGTCCCGTCGCCGTTATCAACGGTGAACAGGTTGCCATCAGGGGCAACGGTCACGCCGTGCGGGTTGCTGAACTGGCCTTCGCCCCAGTTGTCGACCATATTGCCGTCGGTGTCGAACACCACCATCGGCGAGGTGCCACGGTTAAATACGTAGATGCGGTCGTTGGCGTCTACCGCCACTGAAGTTGCTTCCTGGTAGTTCCAACCATCAGGAAGCGTGCCCCAGTTCTGTCCCGAGACCTCGTACTTGAAGTCCCCTTCTCCCAGCGTAACGGGGCCGGAGGGACCATCCCCGGAGCGATGCTCGTCCTGCGGTAGACCTGCCTCTAGTTGTTCAACTTCGTTTGCCATTGGATCTACCTCTGAGAAGTCCTTGAGATGGGCGCGAGCCATCGTGATCACCCGCGAGCCGTGATGTTAGCGCGTACAGCACGATGCGGGAATGCCCCGGAGTATTAATTAACAGACTCGTCATTCCCTCGAACTCAGGCGAACTCAGGCGAACTCAGGCGAACTCAGGCGAACTCAGGAAATCCAAGAACCCCGGTCAGGAAACTCGAAACCTGGTAGTCAGTGGCCGTTCCCCGCTTGCCGACTCCTCTGCGATGACGACGGACGCGCGCTTGAGGTTTCCAGAGGCGGTGAGGATTTACGCGCCTATCTGGCGACGCAATCCGACTTCATCGCGCTGTATCCACTCTTCGGCAATCTTCCCTGATTCGATCCGCGATACCGCCATACCGGTATTCGTGATCTTCAAACCAGTCGGTGGCACGCCCATCCACTCGCCCATGTGGGTGCCTGACATCATCCAGCGCCGGGTGACGTGTTCACCGTCCGCAGCCGGATAGATTTGGATCTCAAAGTGCAGATCGGGAAGCGCCAACCGCAACGATTTGATCTGTTCTATGACGGCTTCGACCCCAATAACGTCGTTGTCCAGCATTGGATCGTGTCGCACATGGTCTGGAGTTAGCTGGTCAAGAGCTAAATCAAGCCGACCCTCATTCCAGACCTCCTCAACGTATCTGCGAATAAGGGCTGCGTTAGATTCGTGTGTCATTTGATCGCGTTCCTAGTGTCCTGATTGCATCGAAAGACAAACTCAACTCGAACCACCCGTCATTCCCTCGGTCTGATCGTCCCGTCATTCACTCGAAGGAGGGAATCCAGAAACACCCATCTGGCACTCCATATCTCGATGAACTGAAACCGCCACTGGATCCCCGACTACTCGGGGATGACGATTCGCTAATCTGAATGCCGAGATCCAAGGCTTTCGAAGGTTCGGTCCACCGGCACGCTACTACCCCGGCATCCCCGGTATCGGCGTTCCCGCCGTCTTCACGCGCAACGAATACACCGATGTCCGGCTGGTCAGATATAGCGTCTTGAAGTCGGCACCACCCCAGCCCACGTTCGCCGGTAGTTCCGGCGTCTCGATCACACCCAGGAGCTCGCCAGACGGCTCCCACACCCAACATCCACCCGGTCCCGTGCTGAAGACGCGGCCCGCAATATCGACCTTCAGGCCATCCGGAACGCCACCCCGCTCGCCGATAGGTCGTTCGGCACCGGAGTGGTTAGTGAAGGTGTCTCCCTCACCGGGTCCGGCCGGGACGTATGGCATCTCGGCGAACACGCGGCCGTTAGACAACGATCCGTCATCCGCAACCTCGTACGCATACATATGCGGGTCGGGTCGCGTGTTGGAGACGTAGAGCA
>Ga0257122_1002526_pt1 | contig 11397 bp, 7 predicted proteins | sample SI106_120metaG_FD_190146 | JGI IMG/M metagenome (GOLD analysis project Ga0257122, IMG submission 190146) | Marine microbial communities from Saanich Inlet, British Columbia, Canada - SI106_120 | ecosystem: Environmental > Aquatic > Marine > Inlet | place: Canada: British Columbia | collected... | reverse complement strand
GCTATCGGTTCGCCGAACCACTCACCTCCTGAATGGTCCCCCGAGAAATTGAGTAAATATAAAATCGAGAAATAGCTCCGCTTAATACTCACTTAACATTCCCCGCGCATCCTATAATCGCCCGCTCCTGCTTCAGCTTAATCCTACTTACTCGTCACCATACCCACGGCAGGGGGGGAGGGCTGAAAGGAGTAAGAGACGTGGAGAAATTGGAGTTTCGGGAAAATTGGGAAGAGAGGGTCGAGGAAAGGCGCAACTATCGGCGTTTCCCCGTTCCAGGTGCCGCGGGGATATCCAGGGGCCGCGAATTTCGCGGGCTCTACTGGCTAAAGGACCTCGGCATGGGTGGGGCCCTACTGACCGGCCGTGAACCATTGGAAGTCGGCGAACGTCTGCGATTCGACTTGCACCTCGGTTGGGCGAATCCCATTTCATTGCGTGGCTCGGTCGTGCGGTCCGATACCGTCCCCCAGGGGAGTTGCCAAATAGGTGTCGCGTTCCGCACGCCGTCTCGAAGCGTCAAAGTGATGATGCGAGCCAGCCTCGCGAATTCCGCTGAATGTGACAAACGCATGCGGGTTCCGACCGTTCTGGTCGTTTCCCAGGAACAACAAATGCGCCGCTCGCTAGAAGAACACCTCGGCAGCATCGGCCGAAAATGCGTGACGGTATCCAACCCCCTCGAAAGTCTACGTTGGTTTCAGGATTGGGAAAGCGAAATCGATCTACTGATGATCGACTTCAATCTCGATTCAGAGCTTCTCCTGCCCTATCTGCGCTACCTTCAGGACACGCGCCCATATGTCCGCCGCATCGCCATTTCTGAATCGCCTCTTTCAGGCTGGATTGAACGCTTCGCCTCGGTGGAATCGGTATTGCGGAATCCGCACTCGCTCGGAGCCGTCGTCAATGCGACGTTTCCACTGAACACGTCCCCCGATGCTGCCTAGCGACTAGATCGCCTTGAATGAAAAGGCGATCTCTTTTGCACCGGCGGTGAGCAAATCGGGACAGGGCCCCGAGATAGCCCCTGCTGCAAGCTCTGTCGCTGTGACGACGAAGCTGCAGGTTCCAACGGTCATGTCGTAACCGATGGCATCATCCTTTATTGTGACTTCCAAAGCGTTACCCAATAAATCCGTCTCGGAGGCTGTCAACATCAGTTCGCCCCAGTACGGCTCGTTGTTGTTGGCTATGATCTGACTTGTTTTGCTCGTCGAACCAAACTTCAGCACCACGTACAGATCGCATTTGCTCTCAAGACACGAAGTCCACGGAGACTCCACCTTCGTGCTCACCAAGTACACCTCATAGAGCTTGGTCGTCGTGGCGGCACATTGCTGATTCTGACAAGAAGTTCCGGCCGGACAGACCTGGCAGGTCCCGCCTTTTCCACATGCGGCATTCGTGGTTCCTGGAGCGCAAGCATTGCTGTCGCAACACTCGCTGGCCTGACAACTGCCGCAGTTGTTTCCACTGCCGCCGCTCTTACAACCGTGGGTTTGCGCATCGCAGGTTTTCGCCGGATCGAAGTCTGTACAGTTCATGCATGTCGCTGCCCCTGTGCCACACTGGCTATTGCCCTGATCCGCGTATTGAATGCACAGCCCACTACTGCTGCAACAACCGTCAGAACACGTCGTATGGTCACAATCAGGCGTTGAGTCAGCCAGGCATTCCCCGGCGTTGCAGGCATCATCCGGATCGCAGGTTTTGCATACTTCGCCCCCCGTGCCGCATGCACTTTTACTGCTCCCATCCAGGCAGGCGGTACCGTTGGCACAACACCCTCCGCAGGTACTACAGTCGTTCGTTCCGCTGACGCATCTACCCTCGTTGCAGACTTCTCCCGTCTTGCAGATGCTACACGCGAGCCCTGAGCTGCCGCACGCGCTGGCGGCGCTTCCACCGACGCAGTTACCGTTTTGACAGCATCCCTGCAGACAGCTGGCACACCCACCCGAGCTCGTTGCTTCGCATTGGCCGTTGTTGCAGCTTTCGGTCGAAAGGCAGATCGCACACGATTTAGCCCCCCAGCCGCACGTCGCCGATGATGCTAATGAGATGGACTGCTCAATGCATTCGTCCCCCTGACAGCACCCCGAACACGTGGCGGCCGAACAACTGTTTGAAGTGGGCGGTGTCACGGCCTCGGGGCCGCAGCCCACAAAAACGGTCAGCACCCAAACACCCAAGCTTCGAATCACCAAACCACGCATGCACTGCTCCATTTCCAGTCCGGATACTATACACGGAAAATTGACATCCCGCCCCCAATCGAGGTACTGTACATCCGGTCAGTGATGTACATATGCATAGTTGCTGCTACTGAGCCTACGTTGGGGGAGAACATGGATTCACTGTATATTTCCAAGGCATTAGCAGCGTGGCAGCAAAACGGCAACGCTCGACATTTTTGCTGTCATGAGCGTTTGGCGGCCGAAAACGCCCAGAATGCAGACCTTCCCGAATGGGTTCATCCGACATTGGTGGCGGGGCTCAAGGAGAAGGGCATCGTTCAGCTCTATGCGCATCAACGGCAGAGCTGCGATGCCACAGCTGCCGGGGAGCATGTCGTCATCGCCACCCCTACTGCATCGGGAAAAACACTCTGCTACAACCTTCCTGTTTTTGACCGTCTCATTCGTGATCCTGACGCACGCGCGCTGTATCTCTTTCCGACCAAGGCGTTGGCCCGCGATCAAATCGCTGCAGCGAGAGACTTGGCAGGGCTAAGCGCGACCAAGGTTGGCGTTGCTGTCTACGACGGCGATACCCCGCCCGACCACCGACGCGCTGCGCGACGGCAAGCGCGTATTCTCGCCACCAACCCGGAAATGCTCCACACCGGCATACTGCCCCACCACCCCAATTGGGCCGAGTTCTTTTCCGGGCTCACCTATATCGTCATCGACGAACTACATACTTATCGCGGAGTTTTCGGCAGCCACCTCGCCAATGTGATGCGTCGGCTACTACGCGTGGCGCAATTTCACGGCGCCAACCCGAAAATGATCGCGTGTAGTGCCACTATCGCAAACCCCAGAGAATTGGCCGGCCAAATATTTGGCCGCAAGGCGACACTCATCGAGGAAAGTGGTGCGCCTCAAGGTGAGCGCAATTTTCTCATCTACAATCCACCGCTGATAGACGCAGCTCTCGGCATTCGTGAAAGTTACCTCAAGGCAACCTGCAAACTCACATTGGAACTCTTCCGACAATCCTGCAGCACCCTCGTCTTCTGCCGCAGTAGGCTGGCGGTCGAAGTACTATTACGCTACCTACGCGACGGAATCGACCGCCTGCCCGTCGATATTGCTGACGCCCCCGAAAAGGAACGCATGAAAGCAAGCATTCGTTCCTACCGCGGTGGCTATTTGCCAAAGCGAAGGCGCGAGGTCGAACGTGCGATGCGTTCAGGCGAAACCTCTGTTGTCGTTACCACCTCAGCCCTCGAATTAGGCATCGACATAGGCGACCTCGACGCCGTAGTCATGGCCGGCTGGCCCGGCAGCCGCGCTGCAACCTGGCAACGTTCTGGACGAGCCGGCCGGCGTCAACGGCCCAGTCTTACGCTCATGGTCGCTTCAAGCGAACCGATGGACCAATATGTTACCCGCCAGCCCGATTTCCTTTTCGGACAAGCACCTGAACACGCACGTATAGACCCAGACAACCCATCCATCCTAATTCCACAGTTGAAATGTGCCGCTTACGAATTACCCTTTACCCATCACGAATCCTTTGGCTCACTTGATCAGCAAGAAACCGCCGAAGTGCTCAAGTGTTTAGCCGAAGCAAACGTGCTTCACCAAAGCAGCGAAGGCTACCATTTTGTGGACGATGCCTTTCCGGCGAACGAAGTGGGTTTACGCGGATCCCTGAACGAGAATTTCATCGTTGTCTCGGAAACCGGACACGTCCTCGCCGAAGTGGACTATCACGATGCTCCCAATGTCCTTCATGACCATGCCATTTACCAAATCGAAGGTGAGCAGTACCTCGTAGAACGTCTCGACCACGGTACACACAAAGCCTATGTCCAACACGTCGACATCGACTACTACACCGATGCCATGACCTACGAAAAGGTCCGGATCCTGGAACCCCTAGAACATGCTGACGCCGCAACCTACGGAGAGATTCACGTCCTCGAACGCGTCGTCGGTTTCAAGAAGATCAAACTTCATACTCACGAAAACATCGGCTACGGCGACGTATCACAACCCGAGCGTGAAAAACACACGACATCCATCTGGTTGACGCTGGACGAACACCGGGTTCAGCAGCTCGGCAAAACAGCCGCCGAAATTGCCGAAGCCACTCTCGCTGCGGCCTATGCGCTACATTCCACCGCCGCGCTACTGCTCATGAGCGATGGCCGAGATCTAGGACGTGCTGTCGGCGATGTTCGCTCTGAGTCCTTTGGTGTGACCAGTGGCAATAGCCGTGGCAAATATTCCACAGCTGAAGGTGGCGCCGACTTGATCCACGGCCCAGCTCCCACCATTTTCATCTACGACCAATACCCTGGGGGAACCGGGCTGGCCTCAAGGCTCTTTGACGAACGAGCGCAACTCCTGTCTCGCGCAACGCAGATGATCAAGGGCTGCCCGTGCAAGAACGGTTGCCCTGCCTGCATCGCCCCCGGCAGCCGTAAGGAAACGAAGGCCTTGGCCCTTTTGTTGCTCGACCTTTGGCAACATAAACCCAACGTCCCTTACGTGCCCCCGAAGAACGATTCTCCGCAAAATTCACAAAGGATGGTTCCATGAGTCGATTGATTGAGAGAATTCGCCGTGTCCTCGACGAAGAGCAAGCGGAAACCCGTTCCGACCCAGGCCTCCAGCGAAAACAACGTCTAGCCGAATTACGCCGCGCAATTCAACGTGTGGAAACCCGTACGCGCCCCGTCGAAAAAAAGAGAGTACAACCCATTCAGCGATTCGCTCTTCCTAAAGCGGATCTCGAAGGCCACGTCTGTCTGGCCGCCAGAGATCTGCAAAGCGACGACGAACTCGGTATTCGTTACCCCAGCGTCTACGCGCCTGAACACGCTTTCGGCACAACCCAACTTCCACTTCCCACATCACCATTTCTAAACGCGGCAACCCGTTTCATGAGGTTACAGGACGATACATGCTTCAACGCCGAACCGGCACTCCGGGCCCATGAAATCGCTTTCATCGATACTGAAACAACGGGCCTCTCCCGCGCAGCCGGAACCCTCGCATTCCTGGTTGGCATCGGTCGTTATGACGCCAAGGGCGATGGCACCTTCCATGTTACGCAGTTGCTATTGCGCGATCCGTCGGTCGAAACCCACCTCTTGCGAGAACTCGCCCGACAGCTCGAGGGCGTAAGGCTGCTCGTTTCCTTTAACGGCCGCGGTTTCGACATTCCCCTACTCCGCAATCGCGCGCTCCTTTCGCGAACCCCCTTATCGCTAAATCTTCCGCACCTCGACCTTCTTCCTCATAGTCGCCGCATCATGCGCCACCGGCTCGATAATTGCCGTCTCGGCACCCTAGAACGCAATTTGCTCGGTTTCGAACGCATCGGAGATATCGATGGCGCCGAAGCGCCTCAAATATATTCCGAGTTTCTGCGTCACGGTCGCTGGAATCGACTCTCTCAAATAATGAAACATAACCGTTTAGACATTTTGCTCATGGCGCCACTGTTGGGCGAAATGCTCAATCGAGTACTTGAGCCTCTCAAATTTGCGGAAGACGCCGAAGAGTTGCGCGCGTCCGGTGTCTATCTCCTCAAATGCGGTCAATGGCTGATGGGGGAATCATGCTTGCGACGCGCGGCGGATATGCCGTCGAATCCAGTGACGAAATCCCGCACTCTAACCGCCCTTGCAAGGCATCTGCGGCGCCGCGGCGATACAAAAGCGGCCTCTTCCGTTTGGCGCCGATTTCGCGACGAATTCCCAGGCGAGAATACAGGTTATGAAGAGCTAGCCAAATACCATGAACATATCACCGGGGAACTCTCAGAAGCCCTGGCCTGGGCCGAATCCGCCCCCGATAGCGACCAAGTCGCCATTCAGCACCGCCTCATTCGTTTGCGCCGACGCATTAGAAGGAACGTGCAGCCTATGGCGCAGTAAGACGGCAAAGGCTTATACTTCCGCTTGGAAGGTCTCGGTGCTACCTTTGCGCCTAAGGTTGCCGTTGTTGGCTTGCCTAGGAGACCTCGTTTGCAGCGCCTGTTGATCATTGATGACGATGTCCAAACCGTCCAGGTTTGGCAGGACTACTTCCGACACCGAGGGTACGACGTTGTCGTTGCCCATGACACACCCGCCGGGATTGCGCTCGCCGAGCAACAACATCCGGACTGCATTCTCCTCGACGTCCGCTTCGACGAAGAAAGTGACGAGGCCGGATACTATGCCTGCCAGAAGATCCGGCAGTTTTATAGCGCGCCCATTATAATGCTCTCGGCCTATAAAGTGTCGCCGCTGGAAAAGGTCCAAGGCCTAGAATTCGGAGCCACGAGTTACCTCGAGAAAACGGTCAGCCTTCGAGAATTGGCCAGCTGGATCGAAGCCCACATTCGTTCCTTCGGCCAACGGATCTACCGCGTAGGCGAATCCGGAGGTATCGAAGTCGATACAGGACGACGCGAAATCCGCAAGAACGGTCAGGCGATGCCCCTTACGCAAACCGAATACAAATTGATGGCGTATTTGGCCGCGCATCGCGGCCAGGCCCAAAAAAAGGAGGAGCTATTGGATCTGCTCTACGAGGATGATCTCGAGGCAAACGAGAGCCGGCTCACCACGCATATCTACAACTTGAGGCGCTCGCTGGAGGACGACCCGCGCAAGCCGGTGATATTACTTACCGTTCACGGGTTCGGCTACCGATTAGACTGAGTTCGCCTCTGTATTGCTCCGCCTCCCACAAGCGGGTATGCTGCGCCCGCTATGATCAACGCGCTCGGGAAAACTTTCGTTCTGACTGTTCTTTTCGGACTGACACCGGGATGTCAGTTTGACGAAGGCGGCTATGATCCCAGTGACAGCGGAGGGGCTGTGCTCGATGCTGCCATCGACGGCATCGTCATCGTTGATGAACTGGGCACACCCGATGGTCTCATCGTAGACGGTCCCAGTTCAGATATTTTTCCAGACCAAAGCGCGGACACGCTAAGCACGGATAGCTCCCTGGACGCCACGTCCCCGGACGCCAACGTAGACTCGATCTCACCCGATACCAGTTTGGACTCGGTAGCCCCTGATACGAGTGTCGACTCGGTATCGCCCGACACCAGCGTTGATTCCGTGTCGCCCGACACCAGCGTTGACTCCGTGTCACCCGATGCCACCGTCGACACCGTCGCGCCTTGCCTACTCACCGATCTAGATGGTGATACAAAAATGGATGGTTGCGACAATTGCAAGTTCGTCTACAACCCCAGCCAGACCGATATGGATGGGGATGATATCGGCGATGCGTGCGATCCGGACCTCGATGGTGATACGATCGGTAACGAGAACAACGACACAGACCTAGACGGCGATGGCCTTCTCAATTCGACGGACACCGACGACGATAATGATGGCATGCCGGATACGCAAGATCCCAACAGCATGGTTTTCCAAGAACCAAGATTTTATAAGGGGGCTAGTAGCCCTTCATTCGCGGCCGATATGGATACGGATCCCAGTGCCACTTGGGGAAAGACAGCCGACGCTTACATCTGTTCAGAGCACACCGTGCCCCTAGAATTCGCGTTGCTTAAATCGACAACAGTTCCTGCTACCTTTACTGACTATACGGTTGAAGCAACGTTCTCCTTAGAATTTGGAAACCTCGGATCATCGGCGGGGCTCTTTGTTCGCGCCGAGGACACCGCAAGCGGTCAGAGCGGATATCTCTGTATGATTAAAAGATCAAATACCGGACTAAAACCCTGGAACTTGATACTCACTGCACACGAGGATGGAAGCAAGGTCGGCTCGAAAGAGCTGTTTTCGCCAGCGTTCGAATTATCGGAGGCCCCGCCAATCCGACTACGTGTCACCGCGAGTGGCAACTCCCTAAAATGTGAAATGGTCAGCCCCACACCCAATGGCCAAGCTGAGGAACTCAACGCGAATTGGACTAATTTCCCCAGCGGATCAGTCGGTTTCTGGTCAACCTCAGTGAAGGCCTGCTTCACCTATTTCACGGTCGTCGACGCTCTCTAGTCAGCGAAACAACCGTCTGCCGGCCAGATTTCCCCGCTATAGCGACTCTCTTGCGCCAATGCCTGCTCTAAAAGCTCTAGATAATCCTCTCGCCAAACCCAAACGGCCCCCAAGCGTTCCGTATACTCCGTGACCATCTGACAATCGATGAGAACGACGCCGATCGCTTTCAGGTGGTGCACAAGAGCGGCAAACGCCACTTTGGACGCATTCGGCTCGCGGTAGAACATCGATTCGCCCGCATAGAGTCCCGCGATATGCACGCCATAGAGCCCCCCGACCAGGTCCCCTTCTCGATTCCAAACCTCAACGCTGTGTGCGTAGCCCTCGTGGTGAAGTTCGGTATAGGCACGCACGAAGTCGGAGGTGATCCACTCCCCTTCATGTCGATGGCTATCTGAACAAGCTTGGACCACCTGCTGAAAAGCCCGATCGAATGTGATGCGGAAGCCCCCCTTGCGGATCATCTTGGGGAGTCGGCGGGGCAGTTTGACCTGCCAGATGATTCCCCTGGGGGTTGGTGAGTACCAACGCAACGGGTCTCCTGACCACGGGAAGATACCCTGCCGATAGGCTGCGAGTAGCCGCCCAGCATTGAATTCACCCCCCACGGCAACAACCCCCTCTTCGTCCGCCGTTGACGGGTGAGGGAAAGGGTATTTTTCGTCGTGGTCTGGGCTCTTCATGGTCGCCTTTGAGCTATTGGATATTCTTACTCTATTGGAGCCCATTCGCGCAAATCGGAGTCCTAAATTGACCAGGGAAAAGGTGCGAGGCGGGCTTGCCCCAGGTCGCTCCTTGGTGCACACTCACTTCCCTTACACCCTTCGGCCCGGGTGGTGGAATTGGTAGACACAAGGGACTTAAAATCCCTGGCCTTTGGGCATGCGGGTTCGAGTCCCGCCCCGGGTACCCCCATTTATTCGCGACAAGGTATTTGAAAAAGATGGAGCTAGATTGCATACAGATCAAGGGTGCGCGACAGCATAATTTGCGCATCGACGAATTGGAGGTACCGAAGAAACAACTCGTCGTCTTCACGGGCGTCAGCGGTTCGGGTAAGTCCTCACTCGCATTTGACACGCTCTATGCTGAAGGCCAAAGGCGCTACGTTGAGTCGCTATCAAGCTACGCGAGACAGTTCTTGGGGCAGATGGAAAAACCCCAGTACGAACAACTCCGCGGGCTCAGCCCAACCATCGCTATCGAGCAAAAGACGGCCTCGTCCAACCCCCGATCAACAGTTGGGACAATTACCGAAATCTATGACTACCTCCGACTGCTCTACGCGCGAATTGGCATACAGCATTGCCATCAATGCGGCGACTTGGTGGAACCGCTTTCCACCGACCAGATCGTCACGAAGCTAAAAGAGTTGCCAGGCCAAACCCTGCTTTTGGCCCCCCTGGTCGAACATCGCAAAGGCGAATTTCGTGATTTGCTAGACCAGTGCCGCGATCGAGGTTTTGTTCGCATTCGTCACAACGGCAAAGTCCATCGCCTCGAAGATGAGCTCAAACTAGACAAGCGTTACAAGCATACGTTGGAACTGGTTATCGACCGTATTACACCGTCGAAGGTCGAGGGAACACGCATCTTCGATTCCGTGGAGATCGCCTTGCGCGAAGGCGAAGGCACCCTGATCGCTGTACCGGCCACAAACGGCGGAAATGGCAAAAAGAAGAAGAACGCAGGGATACGCTTCAGCCAAGCCCGTGCCTGTGGCCGCTGCGGAATCGGTTTCGCTGAACTGAGTCCTCAGAGTTTTTCCTTCAACAGTCCCCTCGGCATGTGCCATGCCTGCAACGGTCTCGGTCGCAAGATGGAGATGGATCCCGCGCTCGTCGTCCCGGATGAACGCCTCACCATTCGTGAAGGCGCCATCGTACCTCTGGCGAACGTCATGGAACGGGGTAGCGGCTGGAACTACAAGATCTTCCTCGCCCTACAAGATGACCTAGGCATCGACCTAGATCGTCCGTGGAACAAACTCACACCCAAGCAACGCCAGTTGGTTCTCTACGGCAGCGGAGACCGACGCGTCGCCGTAAAATGGAAGGGGCGCCATAGCACCGGAAGTTGGGCCCTGCGCTTCGAGGGTGTCATACGCTCCATGATGAGACGTTTTCGAGAGACGCGTTCTGAGCATATGCGCCAGTACTATCAGAAGTTCTTTTCCGACGCGGCTTGCACAGATTGCGACGGTGCGCGACTAAGACCAGAGTCGAGAGCCGTTCAGGTCGCCGACACGGGCATCGTCGAGGTCTGCCAATTGCCTGTCGAAAAGGCGGCTCAGCACTTTGAAACGCTAAAGCTGAATGGCAGCCACGCTATGATCGCCGAGGAGGTGGTCAAGGAAATCAATTCCCGCCTAGCCTTCTTGCGTTCAGTCGGATTGAACTATCTAACCCTCGACCGACTCGGGCCATCGCTATCAGGCGGCGAAGCCCAACGCATCCGCTTGGCAAGCCAACTGGGAAGTGAGCTATCCGGGGTGATGTACGTATTGGACGAGCCATCTATCGGCTTACACCAGCGTGACAATCGTCGACTCATCGAAACGCTGAGACGGCTGCGAGACGTCGGCAATACGGTAATCGTCGTTGAGCACGACGCAGAGACGATTACCAGCGCGGACCATGTCGTCGATTTCGGGCCGGGCGCCGGCACCCTCGGAGGCGAGGTTGTATTCAACGGCACCCCGGCGAAATTAAAACGAAGCAAATCTTTGACGGGTCGCTACCTTTCGGGAAGGCAAGAGATCCCCATGCCGTTAACTCGGCGAAAAAGCAAACGCCATCTAAAGATCACGGGTGCCTCCGAAAACAACCTGCGCTCGCTTGACGTGGCCTTCCCGCTCGGTACGCTGACAGCGGTCACGGGCGTATCTGGTGCAGGGAAAAGTTCACTCATCTCCGGCACCCTGTACCCTGCCCTCTGCCGCGCGTTGCACGGCAGCACGGTTGCCGTGGGCAAATTCGACAAACTCATCGGCGCTGATCAGATCGACAAAGTCATTAACATCGATCAATCGCCCATTGGCCGAACCCCGCGTTCAAATCCGGCCACCTATACCAAATGTTTCGATCTCATCCGCCAGCTTTTCGCGGAAACCCCCGATGCACGCACTTACGGCTACAAACCGGGCAGATTTTCCTTCAACGTCAAAGGCGGGCGCTGTGAAGCCTGTG